>Ga0210101_1000064_pt1 | contig 35414 bp, 37 predicted proteins | sample Muzzi_PWC_D1_FD_185534 | JGI IMG/M metagenome (GOLD analysis project Ga0210101, IMG submission 185534) | Wetland microbial communities from San Francisco Bay, California, USA, that impact long-term carbon sequestration - Muzzi_PWC_D1 (SPAdes) | ecosystem: Environmental > Aquatic > Marine >... | reverse complement strand
GATGGTAAAAATCAGCGGTACACCGAGCAGGTAGAGGCACGATGGCATGGCCCCGCACAGCGACAGCCAGCGGTACCGGTTCCTGATCTGCTCCAGGGTCTCGGCATTATCCAGGATGTGGAAGCGTTGGTCATCCGGGTAGTGGGCGGCCATTTGTTGTAGCCGCCGTTGCCAGGCCTTTTGAAATAACAGTGTGCGGCCGAGCGAAAACAACCACGCCAATGACATTAATGTCGCGACTGCATACAACCAGCGACTGATCGGCGCCTGGTCGGTGAGACCGATGACCGCGATGAGGAGGGTGTTGCTCAGCAGCAGGCACTGGAATTTAATGGTTTTGATGCTGTTTTCGGCGCGCCAGCAGTCCAGTAACTGGCGGTAGCTTTGGTAATCGTGGGCATTGTCGTGACCGTTCATGACGGGATCATAGCAACTGGCCCGGTGACGATAAAGGAAATAACGTCTGCGGTACCGCCTATGCGGCATTATGAGCCTGCCGGCGGGAATTGTATTATAATGCGGGCTTGGTCAAACAGGGTATATAGACAAGATGAAGGATCTGAAACGTTTAGTAATTTATGGTGGGGTTGCCGGATTAATGATCCTGTTTCTGACATTGATGGGCCGGTCCGAGGCCATCAGTGGTGGTGTCAAGGTCACAGTGGGGCTGCTCGTGGTCGTGGTATTGCCGCTGGTTTTGAGCGTCTACATCGCCAGGAAGGAGCGGCGTGAAAAAACCGGTCAGTAGCCCGAACATATCTCAATACCGCACACCACTCATGGATTGATAATGACGTTGTTTGCCGGCGTTCTTTGGTGAAAAAAACATCCTATCGCGTCCATAATCGTCGCAAGTCGGCCGACCTCAGTGTTCGCCTGGTGCGGCTGTTCGGTGTCTGTGGCTGGCTGGCCATGTTTGTGGCACTGGTCATACTGGCCAAGGCACAACCCGAAAGCAGTCTGATCGATGAGGATTTCCTGGCGCAGTTTGGTTACAGCGTCACGCTGCGGCGGGTTTGGGACATGAACCTGGTCCATTACATCTATTACCTGATGATCATGGGCCTGTGTCTGAGTCTACTGGGGCTGCCGTTACACCTGCGCCGCAACCGCCGCGAGGATGATGGTTATTCACTTTACCTGATCCTGTTAGGCATCATCTCAATCGCCGGTATCGTCATGTATCAATTGATGCTGTAAAAATAGTGCTGAGTGCTGAGTGCTGAGTGCTGAGTGCTGAGTTATGGGTGATGCGTAATGAGTAACTTAATTGCCGCTTGTCTTTACGCATCACTCATTACACATCACATAAAGCCAATAAAACTGTATGCAGCCAAACGATAACCGGTGGCTTGTCAGTTAATTACTCAGCACCCAATCCTCAGCACTCAGTCCTGTTTTTATTAATGCCTTATATTCCCGGTGTCCGGGGGCAGGGTGTCTGTAAACAGGCCTTCGCAATCGATGCTGTCGAATTCATAGTGTTTTTTACAGAAGCTGCATTCGACGGCGATGACACCTTCATCTTCGAGGATACTGCGGGTTTCGTCCTGGCCCAGGCCACGCAAGGTATTGGCGATACGTTCGCGGCTGCAATTGCAGTGAAAAAACAGCGTCTCGGGATCAAAGATCCTGACATCCTCTTCATGGTACAGGCGCTTGAGTATCTCCTTCACCGGCAGGTCCCGCAGTTCATCGGCGGTCAGCGTATCACTCAGGTGCAGGATACGGTTCCAGGCATCCTTGTCCTGTACCATTGCGGTATTGGTGATTTCCGGAGGCAGTTCCTGTAATAACAGACCGGCGGCGCAGCGATCGTCGGCGGCCAGCCACAAGCGGGTATTGAGCTGTTCCGACTGCTGAAAATAATTATCCAGGGCCCGGGCCAGCGTGCCACGTCCGATTTCGTTAATACTCTGATAACGCTCGTTGCCATCGGCCGGATCGATGGTGATCGTCACGTAGCCGTGGCCGCACAGATCGACCAGCGTGCCGTCGGCGATATCGCCCTGATATTCAGCCATGCCGCGCAACTGGGTCTGATTGTCGATCTGGACCACCAGTAGTGATACCTGGCCATCGCCCTGTATCTGCAGGGTCAATGTGGCACCGTGTTTCAGTGTCGCGCCGAGCAGGGCCGTAGCCGCCATCGTCTCACCGAGCAGGTCGCGCACTGGCGCCGGATAGCCATGGCGTTGCAGTGCGGCCTGCCAGCTGTCGTCGAGATGGACCAGTTCGCCGCGGATATCATTGTGCTCAAACAGAAAACGGAATAGCAGGTCTTTGCCGGGCATACGTATGGAATTGGGCATAGTGATAGGGTTAATGAGGCCAGCAGGATGATTTATTTTACCGGGATTCGGCTGCGGATGCATCCTTACGGCCTGGCGGTGATATGATGATAAATATGGATATCGACTATTTCAAGCAGCGTCTGCTGGCGCGTCGGGATGAATTGCAGGCGAGTGCCGAGACAGGAACGCCGGGTACGGCAACGGTGGCGCTGGACCAGACGCGGGTCGGGCGTCTGTCGCGGATGGATGCCTTGCAGGCCCAGGCGATGTCGCAGGCAGCCCAGCAGCGTCGTTCAGTCGAGTTGCAAAGGGTCATGGCCGCACTGCGACGGATCGAGGCGGGACATTACGGTTACTGTCTGGAGTGCGACGGGCCGATTGCCGAGGCGCGTCTGGCTGTCGATCCGGCGGCGCCGTTGTGTATCATCTGTGCCGACAAGTCCTGAGGTCCCGGATGTCGCGAAAACATCATCCCGGACGCAGCTTTGATGAACTGGGGGCACGGTTTGCACGCAATATCGTCGATGGCCCGAAGGGCCGGATCCGGCAGCAGGTGTTGTGGCACCACCTGATGCAGCAGTTACCGGCACTGCAGACCGCCCCGCCGTTAAACGTGCTCGATGCCGGTTGTGGCCTGGGACAGATGGCGGCGCGACTGCGCGACCAGGGACACCATTTGACCTTGTGTGATGTCTCCGCTGAGATGCTGGCGGCGGCGCGCGGCCGGTTTGAACAGCCATCTGGACAGGTAACGGCTGAGATGGCATTTTTTCAGGCGTCAATTGAAGAGATGCCCGGACACTGCCGGCAACCCTTCGATCTGGTGTTATGCCATGCGGTTCTGGAGTGGTTGAGCGAGCCCCGGCAGGCTATTGCCGCACTGGCCCGCCTGGTCAACACCGGCGGGTACCTGTCGCTGAGCTTCTATAATCGTGATGCTCTGATTTATCGCAACCTGATCAATGGGAATCTGCGCAAGGTTAAATCGGGAGACTACGCCGGACATCCCGGTGGCATGACGCCGGATAATCCGCTGTCTGCGGCCGAGGTATTTGCCTGGCTGGAACAGCAGGGCTTTGATATACGTGGGACGGCCGGCCTGCGGGTCTTTTATGATTATATTCCACGCCACGTCCGCGAGCGCTTGCCACTGGAGGATATTATCGAACTGGAGCTGGAATACAGCTGCCGGGAACCCTTTAGCAGGCTGGCGCGTTACATCCATGTCATCGCCGTACGCCGGGGTTCGCCCGGCCGGCCGGGTTAATCGCTAGTAGTTACCCTGGTTCCCACGCTCTGCGTGGGAACCGATACCTTACTGCCTCAAGACCACAGATCTAGGATACTGAGGTAATGTGGATAACTGCTGGTTAGGTGTGCATTCCCACGCGGAGACATAGAACCTCCTGCGGAGGATCGTGATGCACTTCCTGAACCCCTTGGGTTCTGGTCGCGTGGGAACGAGAAGATCGCTACGGACGGTCAGTGGTGATGATCGTCACCCGGTCCATGGGCATGGCCGTGCTCGATTTCTTCCTGGCTGGCGGCGCGTATATCAACGACCTTGACGTCAAAGTTAAGATTGACGCCAGCCAGCGGGTGATTACCGTCGACGGTGATATCATCCCCGTCGATATCGGTGACGGTGATGACCATGGTATCGCCCTGCGGACTCTGGGCATGAAACTGCATGCCGGGTTCGATCGTCTGATCCGGGCCGAACATGTTGCGGCTGATCGTCTGCAGCATGGCATCATCGCGTTCGCCGTAGCCCTCTGTGGGCGGCACGGTCACGCTGACCTCGTCGCTGGCGGTCTTCCCGTCCAGCGCCTTTTCCAGGCCGGGGATGATATTGCTGGCGCCATGCAGGTAGCAGAACTGACCGTCCTGGGAGCGATCAAGGATGTCGCCATTGTCATTGGTCAGTGTGTAATCGATGGTGACGACCGTATTAGCGGCGATTTGCATAGTATTTTCTCCGGATATCTGATGTTATCGGCATTACAGGTTTTTATATGGCCTGAACCGCCATAAATCAAGGCTATGTTAACAAATACCCATGGCGGATACTATTCCGGGGCCGGAAACCACCGCAGTGGGTAAGATTTTTCGCTACGAGGACGATATACACTATATTGATAAGGCCGCTGAGGCGCGGATTTCATTACAGCAGTTAAAGGAGCACAGTGATGACAGAAGCAGTGATCAGGAACCCAGTGATGTCAGAAGAACGTCGTCAGTTAATTATCTCAAAACTCAAGGCCTTTGCGATCCATCTCTCTGCCAGTGCCTCGGTTATCAGTGCCTACCTGTTGCTGGTTTTCCTGGTCTGGTATCCGCATCCGTATTATATGATCGAGAAGGTCTGGGATGTTATCCGCATTGTCGTCAGCGTCGATGTCTTTATCGGTCCGTTATTGACGTTGATCGTGTACAAGGCCGGCAAGGCCAGCCTGAAATTTGATTTGACCACGATTATCACCATCCAGCTGGCGGCCTTTTTGTGGGGTGTATCGGTGACCTATCACCAGCGTCCGGTGTACACGGCCATCGTTGATGACATCTTCAGGGTCGTCTCGGCCAGTGAAATCGATGTCGACTCGGTGACCGACCCGGCCCTGAAAAGTTCGGTCTGGTCCGGGCCAAAGCTGGTCTATGTCGATCTGCCCTACAGTGATGACGAGTATCTGCGTCGCGGCCAGGAAAACCTGTCGACCGGCCAGCAGTTTGCCTTTTATACCCAGTATTACCGGCCCTTCATGGATTACAAGGACATGTTGTTCGATCGTGCGATCGATATCCATCAGCGCATGCGCGAGTTTGCTGATCTGGACAGCGACGTCAAGGCACTGGTGAAAAAATACGGCGGCACACTGGATGATTATGTGTTCATGTCCGTCGAAGGGCGTGTGGCACTGGGTTTTCTGGTCCTGCGTCGTGACAACGCCGCAGTCATTACCGCCATGGTGGATTGACAGGGCTTTCCGTCACCCGGACGGAGCTATCCTACAGGTGCAGTCCGCACTCGGTCTTCGGGCTGTTATTCCAGCGACCGCTGCGGTCATCACCGGGGGCCGTGCAATGGGCGCAGCCGATCGAGGCATAGCCTTTGGCGACCAGCGGATGGAAGGGTAGCTTGTGCTCGCGGATGTAATTGTCACGCTGTTCCTTGCTGACATCGAGCAACGGATAAAATTTGATGATGCCGTTGCGTTCCTCGAATATATCCAGCGAGGAGCGGTGTTCGGTCTGCCAGCCCATCAAACCCGAGGCCCAGATGTCATACCCTTGTTTGATCTCTTCCAGCGGTTCGACCTTGTTGATCGAACAGCAGAAGTTCGGGTCGGCCTTCCACGTCTGTTCCCGCGTGGTGAAATCGTGCTTCCAGGCCTCGGCGCGAATATCGGTGACCTTGAGCTGATACAGCTCGGTCAGGTAGGCCTTGTAATCGAGGGTTTCCTGGAAATGATAACCGGTATCGATAAAAAAGACCGGCTGTTGCGGTGCCAGGCGTGAAAAAAGGTGTAGGAAGAAGGCCGAGGTCGCGGCAAAGGAGGAGGTCAGCATTACCTGATCGGCGGAAAAATCCTTATACAGCTGTCGGATCCGTTCTTCGACGCTCAATTGACGATAGTGCTCATTCAGAGCCTTAACCTCATCCGGACTGAGCATCGCAGATTTAATCGTCCGGGCCTCTGTTTGCATACTTTGCATGGGGGTAATTATAACTAAAATTCCATAAAAAGTCTTATTTAATAGTTATTAGTTATATAATGGTTTTTTATATCGATGCTATTCCTGATAATAAGACGGGCTTTTACACACGTCAGTGCAGAGGCGAAAAGTCCGGGGTATCAGGCCTGTGTGATCAGGGTAGTGTCGGAGCCTGGCCGAAGGTCAGTTCATCCCAGCTGAACGGATCGATGATCGCGGCAGTATCAAAGCGGCCGGCCTTGACCGATGTCTTGTTGCTGAGGTTGTCGACGCGCTGGAAGCCGAATGCGCCGGTCACCAGTTCGTCATTGAGCTGGGACAGCCAGATAGTCGTGACGCTGTCACCGTCGAGCCAGGTCAGGTTTTGCTCAGGTCCACTGACACCATTGATCGCGGTGTCGGTCAGCGTGATCGTACCGGCCGGTGCAAACGGGTCAAACATCAGGGTCTGATTGACATTGCTCAGCTTCCAGCCTTCCCGGCTACGGGCAGCGAAAGCCATCCTGATGCCATCCGGATTGTTGATGCTTGCCGCTACCAGGCCCTGGCTGATATCGATGCTTTTACCGCTATAGACCTCGCCGTTGCTGAGGACTGCCTCATCTTTAATCAGATTGAAGCCGGCATCTATGTCGCTGTTGACCAGGTTCTGCTGAAGCTCGACATGCAGCAAATCGACCAGTGTGTTATCGGCATCATAAAAGGGTTCACGGTTGATCATCGCCCGCTGTTCAAAACCCTGGGCCGGATCACGAATAATCTGCTTGCTGTTGATATCATAGTCGGTCAGTTTATTTTCCGGGATGAAATTCTCACTGACGAATCCCAGTGTCGCTGCGGTACCGGTGGCGTCGGGCTCGGTCGTAATCATCTGGATATAACTGCCGCCGGTCGTTGTCACCTGTTGTTGCAGTATGCCCAGGTCCTGGACCAGCACCGTACACGTGACACCGGGAGCATTACAGGTGGCGCTGGCATCGATCGTGCCCTGATTGACATTCCACTGATTGAAAGGCAGTAGTCCGGCGGCCATGAGCGGCGTCGATAATAGCGTCAGGATAGACAAAACGAGACTGTTCAGGGTCAATGTCGGACGACTGTTGCCGGGCATTACTTCAACGTGATGTGACATCGGTTCCTCTCCCATGCGGTGCGGACTATGATGAGGATTGGAAAAAGAACCTGAAATTATGAGCCCGGCTATTATTATTATTTTTGCCGGGCTGCTTTATTATTATTATGCAAAAGCCCTAGAGTGGTTCCGCTGTCATGGGTACCGCAGTGGTCCTGCGGCTCCTTTAGATCGGTAACTTTGCGCCACTGCCTTTCGGACAGGTTTGCCTTTTTTCAATGACCTCGCCCGGTTATCGTCCATAAGTAAAAGGACTTTAGTTTTTTCCTTTGTTAATGATAGGCTTGTGAGAGGATGATAAGGGTCGATATTATTTTCAGCGGCTAATACTCTGGAGTGCTTACATTAATGTTTGTGCAACCATTGATCGGTTTGGCAGTGCTGGTACTGATTGCCTGGTTACTCAGTGAACGGCGACGTCAGGTGCCCTGGCGACCGGTGCTTGTCGCCCTGGCATTACAATTCCTGTTGGCCGTATTGTTGTTAAAGCTGAGCCTGTTCCAGCAGGTGTTTGAATTGCTCAATAACCTGTTATTACAACTGGAAACGGCGACCCGCGCCGGTACCGCGTTTGTCTTCGGTTATCTCGGTGGCGCGTCGCTGCCGTTTGAGGAAACGGTACCGGGTTCGAGCTTCGTCCTTGCCTTCCGCGCCTTGCCGCTGATCCTGGTCATCAGTGCCTTGAGCGCGTTGTTATTCTACTGGCGTTTGCTGCCATGGCTGATCACTATGCTCGGCCGCGGCCTGCAAAAGACTCTGGGCATCGGCGGTGCGCTGGGATTCGGTGCGGCGGCCAATATCTTTGTCGGTATGGTCGAGGCGCCATTATGCATCCGACCCTATCTGCAGCAGATGTCCCGCAGTGAATTGTTTGCGCTGATGGCTACCGGCATGGCGACCATCGCCGGGACGATGATGGTGTTGTATGCCAGTATCATCGGCAGCGTGATCCCCGATGCCATGGGCCATGTACTGACGGCGTCGATCATCAGCGCGCCGGCGGCGCTGTTGCTGGCGATGGTGATGGTGCCACCGGATTTGACCCGTACCGCCGCCGAGTCACCGGTCACGCAGAGCGCCAGCAGCAGCATGGATGCGATTACCCAGGGCACATTACAGGGCGTCAAGCTGTTGATCAATATCATCGCCATGCTGGTGGTACTGGTGGCGCTGGTAGCGCTGGTCAACAGTCTGCTGGGTCTGATGCCCGATGTCCATGGCCAGGCCTTGAGTCTGCAGCGACTGCTCGGTTGGCTGATGGCGCCGCTGGTGTGGCTGATCGGCATCCCGTGGTCAGAGGTGCAGGTGGCCGGGGCGTTGATGGGCACCAAGACGGTTTTGAATGAATTCCTCGCCTACCTGGATCTGGCGGCTTTGGAGCCACAGCAATTAAGTGAGCGCAGCCGTATCATCATGACCTATGCCCTGTGTGGTTTTGCCAATCTCGGTAGCCTGGGTATCATGATCGGCGGTCTGGGAACGATGGCGCCGTCACGTCGCGATGAAATCCTGGCCCTGGGATTCAGGTCGATCGTCGCCGGTACGCTGGCGGCGATGATGACGGCGGCGATTATCGCCGTCATCATTTAGTAGAACACCGTCAATAACAGCGTCAGCGCCGTCGGCGTGTGGTTTTGATTGCGATCGCCTTGAGGTGATCGTCGCCGTCACACCAGGGCTGGCTGGTACGGAGTGACAGGGCTGCTGCGCCGCCGATGATACCACCGACGGTGAAGGCCATAACGACAGCTTCGATGACCATTTCGTTCATGGTATGTCTCCCCTGGCAGGATGTGGTTGAGTGGGCATCCTGTCCGGGTGACATACCGGTACAACGACAGGATGTGTAGCGTGAATACTGCATGAGATGTGCCACAATTCATCGTTGTCATCGGCGCCAACCGCAACACCGCAACTGCTTGATTAATGAATTAAATGATTTGAGTGCCGGCGGTGATGCGGAGTACCGGCCGGTTGAAGGGCGCCGGTTTTATGGCAAATGCCGGTTTTTCGACGTTAAACGGCGTCATGGGCCGGGGAAACGTTTGATTATTGACGCGCCGCTTAAACGCTGTCGCCGGAACGGTCGAGCAGCAGGTCTTTAGCCTGGTTGACCTTGGCAGCCAGGTAGGTGGACCCACCCCGATCCGGGTGCAGACGTTGCATCAGCAGGCGGTGTGCCTGGATGATGTCATCACGGCTGGCCGTGGCCTGCAGTCCGAGGATGGCCAGGGCCTCATCTTCGGTCATTGATGCATCGAGGTCGGTCTCGACCTGTCCGTTACCGGCGTCAACCTGTTCGCGCCACTGCGGACCCTGGCTCTGGTCGAGAAAGGCTTCCAGCAGTCGGGTCGATTCCTGGTCCTGCCTGTTCCATAGCTGCCAGCATTCCAGTAATTGTTGAAGTGACAACTGGCTAAGCTGCCGGCCGTTGTATGGGTCGGCAAGGATGGTGCCGTCGATGCGGCCGCTGTCATGGTCCAGTGTCATGCGGATAAAGCGGGTTTCGACCTGTGATGTTTGTCCCGCCGCGGCACCGGTGGCGACGCTGCGTCGGGCCTGATAGTGTCGATACCACAGATTTGCTATCGGGATATAGCGCAACAGCGGCAGCGCGCGTTTTACGAACGGCAACAACGAGGCCACCAGTGCAAACAACCAGTGTAAACGGCCGCTGATGGCGAGCACAATCACGAGCGCGATGAGTGCATACAGCGAGGCCTTTTTCAACGCCTGGCTGACCTGTTTCGCCGGGTGCGTGCGGAACCAGTGTATGAACAGGATCATGGCCACGATAATGAGGATGGCCAGCAGCAGGCGAACGATCATGTCTTGTGCCGGTGTGGGCCCTGGCGGCCCGGACCCTGCAGTTGTCGTACCAGGCTACGGCTGAGCTGTTGCGACCGGCCTTGTTGCCGCTGCGTATAATCCAGCAGTGCCTGATGTCCGCCGCTGGCGTAAACGGCTACGGCGCCGAGCAGCTCACGCAATTGCTCCGGACTGTTGATATCGAAGGGACAGCAGGCGCCGTGAGTAAGACGGGCTAGATCGGTAAACACCGCGCGTACACCTGCGTCATGCCCCTCATGGAATAAAAACACCGGGCTGCCGAGCAGCCCGAGTTGGCCGGCCAGTTGCCGCAGCCGGGAGGCATCCTCTTCCATCGCATCGCCGATGAAGACGGTGGCATCGACGGGTTGGTTTGCCAGCGCATGAGACAGGACCCGTTCGATCTGGGTATGACCGGCAAGGCAGCGTACGGCGTTCATGTCCTGCAGTAGTGCGCGCGGGTTTAAATGCCAGTCCGTGTAATGAAACTCATCTAGGCTGCGGTAGTAACACAGCTGTATCGCCAGTCCACCGAGTGATTCGCTGGCCTCGAACATCCGCGACTGCAGATGGCAGGCATGATCCCAGGTGGGTTCGCGGCTGGCCGTGGCATCCATCGCGAATAACAGCCTGCCTGCGGCCGGCTTGCCGATGGAGGTTCGTTTCACCTGGTCGAGAAACTGGTCGATCTCCCGGGGAGTTGATTTGTCTGGCAGCCGGCGGTTGGTCATACCGGCATTTTACTTGAACTGGCAACGGGATGTGAGTCCTGAGTGTCACCGCCCGACATGACCCCATGATACAATTTGCCCATGTTTGCGCTACACGCCACAGCCCTTGATTGTCTGCTGGCCGCTGATGCGGATGACAAATGCCGTTTGACCCATGGCTTGAGGCTTGCCAGCCGTGGTCATCCGCTGACCTTGAGTGAGTCCGAACTCGCTGAGGTTTTCGAACCTGGCCGTCCGCCACGGCCGCTGCTGGTGGCACCGCGCGCGCTGGAACGTCGCCGGATCGGGAGCGAGGAGGGGCGGGCGGCACTGATTCATTCACTGACCCATATCGAATTCAATGCCATCAACCTGGCGCTGGATGCCGTGTACCGCTTTCGTCACCAGCCTGAGGGTTTCTACCGTGACTGGATCCGGGTCGCCGACGAAGAGGCCACACATTTTTTGCTGTTACGCAACCATTTGCGCGGCCTGGGCTATGATTATGGTGATTTTCCGTCCCATGATGGCCTGTGGGAGATGGCGCGCAAGACGGCCCACGATGTCCTCGCCCGTATGGCGCTGGTGCCCCGTTGTCTCGAGGCCCGCGGGCTGGACGTCACACCGGGTATTCGCGATAGACTGAGCCGTTGCGGTGATCGGGCGGCGGCGGTGCTCCTTGATATCATCCTGCGTGACGAGATCGGTCACGTCAGTATCGGTGACCACTGGTTCAGGTATTACTGTCAACAGCGTCAGCTGGATCCCGAGTCTGCCTTTCTAGACCTGCTGGATAGCTATTTTGTCGGTGAGCTTAAGGGACCGTTTAATCTCGATGCCCGCCATCTGGCCGGCTTCGCTGACCGCGAGCTGCGCTATCTCGAGCAGATTATATGAACATCGGGCCATGCCTCGATATTTGATCTGCAGCAGCGTTGCGGGCACACTTTGACATTAGACTGACAAGTAAAGGTGAGGTTATGGAAAGACGTTTGATGTTATTGCCGGCATCAACGGCGGAACAATGCCGTTTGCTGGAGATGCCGGGCGATTACGAGGAACATGAGGCCTATCGACATGTAACCGGTATTATCGCCGCCGTTGAGGAGCAGGGCGGTTCGGTCGACGATATTATCGAGGCGCTGGAAGGCAAAGGTTTTGTCGAGGTAAAGTTTCTGCCGGGCCCGGAACTGCCTGTGTGATCATGAACGAAACAGCCGAACCACGATTGTCTGCGGGTGTGATCGTCGTTTCACGCATCGAGGGCGATGTGCGTTATCTGTTGCTGCGCGCCTATAGTTACTGGGATTTCCCCAAGGGCATCGTCGAGGATGGTGAGCACCCGCTGGACGGGGCTATTCGCGAGGTCGAAGAGGAAACGACGCTCGATGACCTGGCCTTCAGCTGGGGCGAGGATTACCGTGAGACTCCACCCTACCGGAAAAAGAAGATCGCCCGTTATTATATCGCCGAGACCCGGCGTCTTGATGTCGATCTGCCGGTGACCGAGGAACTCGGACATCCGGAGCATGATGAGTATCGCTGGCTGGCCTATGATGATGCCCGTTCCCTGCTGCATGAACGGGTACAGGTGATCCTCGACTGGGCCCATCAAATCATTGTCCGTGAGCTATGATCCAGGGTTTATCGGCCGGGATCTTTCAGGGGTGACGCTATCGAAAACTTGATTCAGCAAGGAGGCGAATTGTATCTGCTGGAGAATTTCATCGACGAAGACGAGGCCTGGAATTACCATATTCGCCTGTTTAAGGAACTGGACTGGAATCAGGAGGATTCGGTGATCGGCAAGCATCTGGTCAAAATCCCGCGACTGATGTGCTGGCACGGTCATCCGTGGGCGGATTACATCTATATGGGGATTACCCGCCAGCCGAGGCCGTGGCAGCCGTTGCTCGAGGAATTGAAGGAACGGGTCGAGGCGCAGACTGACAGAACTTTCAATGGCGTGCTCGCCAGTCAATATCGTGACGAAAACGATTTCATGAGCTGGCGATCCGATGATGAAGAGGGCCTGAGACCGGAACCGTTTATCGCCACAGTGTATCTCGGAGAAAAACGTCTGTTGAAGGCGCGTAACAGGAATACTACGGCAACAGTGAAGGTACCGCTGACGAACGGCAGCCTGGTGGTTATGGCCGGCAAGTTCCAGCAGTATTGGCGGCATTGCCTGACCAAGTCCACCGTCCCCAAGAGCAACCACATTAATCTGAGTTTTCGCAGGATTGTTTCTGTATGAAGTTTAAATCGCTACGGGACAGCTTCCTGCCGCCCGGGGGCAATGTCACTCACCGCGAAAAACTAATAAGCGGCCTGGCGGCATTCATCGGTATCCTCATCGTGGCGCTGATCAGTGAGTCGACAACCGGGAGTCATGGCCTGGTATTCATGGCGGTCTCGATGGGTTCAGCGGCCGTGTTACTATTTGCGATCCCGCACAGCCCGATGGCGCAGCCATGGTCGATGATCGGTGGGCATATGGTTTCGGCCGTAGTCGGCGTGTTGTGTTACAAACTGATTCCATCTATCCCAGTGGCCGCGGCGATGGCCGTTGGGGTGGCGGTCATGGCGATGTTCCTGCTGCGTTGCATCAACCCTCCCGGCGGCGCCGCGGCGCTCGGTGCGGTACTCGGCGGTCCGGTCATTCATGATCTCGGCTTTTATTACATTCTGGTACCGGTCGGTTTAAATGTCCTGGTGATCTTTATCATTGCCTTGATAGTCAATAATATGTTGCCGGGCCGGCGTTATCCGCTGATGATCGAGAGGGCGGCTGAACCGCAACAGGACGACCTGCGCTGGGCCCTGGGCCAGAATGCCATCAATGACAAGGACCTGGATGAGGTCATGAACAATCTTGACAGTTTCATCGATGTCGACCGTGAAGAACTGAAGAATATCTATCAGCAGGCGACAATTAATGCCTACAAGCGGCGACTGGGGCATGTCACCTGTGCTGATGTCATGACCGTCGATCCGTTGGTGATTACACCGGAAATGAAGCTGGGCCAGGTACGCGAAATCATGATGAACCAGCACCGGGTGGCATTGCCGGTGGTCGACGAGGGGCGCCAGGTTATCGGGCTGTTGACACAGGAAGATTTGCTACACGCTCATACACTCGACGGACATGTCGCTGATATCATGCGCCCGAGTCCGGAGATGGCCTATACCGATCAACATGTCCTCGACATCGTACCCTTGATCAGCAAGCGGGGCTGGCGCACGATATCGGTCGTCGATCGCGAACAGCGGTTACAGGGAATCATTACACGATCGGATATCATACGTACGTTACTGGCATTGCACTAGTGTAGATCGGGGCTTAGGACTAAGTGATGGGTGATGTGTGATGAGCTAGGGGTGAGGGGTGAGATTAAACATGATTCTTATTACGATCGATCCGGGTGGTATTTTTTGTGTTGACGTGTCCGCATTGTAATTCTCAGATTTGTTTAAGGGAACTCCCGCACCAGGGTTTGTTTGCCAGTTACAGGCTATGTCCGCATTGCAATGGTTGTTTCAGCGTGGATCGCGATACGAAATCCAGGCAATTTATGGCAATTATCATCGCGCTGGTTTCTCTGGTGTTGACCCTGTTGTTGTACTATCGCGGAACGGAGTGGTTGGCCCCGGCGATTGGCAGTTATGTCATTCTGGGGATGATTATCTACTGGGGTAACAAGCGTGTATTTCTGGTCTCCTGTCAAAAGGACCGGGGAACAGGCGATTAACCTGGTCATGGTTGTCACTGGCACGACGCTCCCGCTACAGGATTCACAGTCCACGAGCGAGAACGTTAAATGATTTTGCTGGCGTACAGGTCGTGTTCATCGGCATCGATGATCTCGACATCGATAAATCGGCCGGGCTCTATTTCCTGAGCCGGACTGTTGTCGCCATCTGTAATGGCGATGATGACCTGGCCGTCGATGTCGGGGGCGTCGGCCGCGCTGCGTGCTATTATGGCCTCATCCTCGATCGCATCGATCAGTACCGTCATCCGGGTACCGATACGGCGTCGTAGTTTTTCCGCACTGATCCCGGCCTGTACCGCCATGAAGCGTTCCAGGCGCTCGAGTTTGATCTCTTCAGCCACGGGATCGGGCAGCTCATTGGCCGGCGCGCCATCAACGGCGGAATAGGTGAAGGCGCCGACCCGATCGAGTTGGGCCTGGTAAAGGAAGTCCAGCAACTGTTCGAAATCGGCTTCGGTCTCACCGGGAAAACCGACGATAAAGGTGCTGCGTATCGACAGGTCCGGACAGATACGGCGCCATTGTTGCAGGCGTCTGAGGATGTCCTCACTGTGTGCCGGGCGTTTCATCGCCTTGAGGATGGTCGGGCTGGCATGCTGGAACGGGATGTCGAGATAGGGCAGCAGACCGCCGTCATTCATCAGCGGGATGACGTCATCGACATACGGATAAGGGTAGACATAATGCAACCTGATCCAGATACCCAGTGACGACAGTTGCCGGCACAGTTCGGCGAACGAGGTCCTGACGGGCTGACCGTTCCAGAAGCCGGTGCGGTATTTGACGTCGACACCGTAGGCGCTGGTGTCCTGGCTGATGACCAGCAGTTCGCGTACGCCGCTGTCGACCAGTTTTTGCGCCTCCTGCATGACATCCCCGATCGGACGGCTGACGAGGTCGCCGCGGAGTTGCGGGATGATACAGAAGCTGCAGCGATGGTTGCAACCCTCGGAAATCTTCAGGTAGGCGTAATGCCTCGGCGTCAGCTTGATGCCCTGCGGCGGGATCAGGCTGGTGAACGGGTCATGTCGCGGCGGCAGATGGGTATGTACCGCCTTCATGACGTCCTCTAGAGCATGTGGGCCGGTGACGGCCAGTACCTGCGGGTGTTCAGCGGTAATGGTGTCGGTATTGGCGCCCAGGCAGCCGGTGACGATGACCCGGCCGTTTTCATTCAGCGCCTCACCGATGGTTTCCAGTGATTCGTCGATGGCCGAGTTGATAAAACCGCAGGTATTGACGATGACAAGATCCGAATCCTGATAGTCGCTACCGATGTCATACCCCTCGGCACGCAACCGGGTGACGATCAGTTCAGAATCGACCAGCGCCTTGGGGCAGCCGAGACTGGCGAGGCCGACACGGGGCGCGCGGTTTGAATGATCAGGCATCGGTGTTTCATGTCCGTTATGTAAGGTCGACGGATTATAGCATGGCGGTGAAGACTTGGGACTTGGTGAGGGGTGATGAGTGATGAGTGATGAGTGAGGGGTGAGCGGCTGGGGATGAAGAGCATCGCGGTATTTCATTGTCATCTCGAACGCATGTGAGAGAGCTCGCTGGCAAATTTGGATGAGGGCTCAGGGAATTTCGGGCTTTTGTTCGAGGGAATAAATCCGGGCTTGGGCATAAGGCGGGAGGGTATACCGGGCATGGAGGTGTATAATGATGCTGGATACTGTACGAGTGGGTGGTTATGCAGCTTGATGCATGGATTATGGAATACGAGGCGGCGATCCGGTTGACGATGTTTGCCGGGGTGTTTGTATCGATGGCCGGTTGGGAACTGGCGGCGCCGTGTCGGCAGTTAACGGTGTCGAAGTCACGGCGCTGGTTGAATAACCTGGCGCTGGTGGTACTCAATACCGTGTTGTTGCGCCTGCTGTTTCCGGCGGCGGCCGTGGGCGCGGCCCTGTATGCGGATGCGCATGGCTGGGGGCTGTTTAATGTCATCGCCTGGCCCGTGTGGCTGACGGTGGTGCTGTCGGTGGTGCTGATGGACCTGGTCATCTACCTGCAACATGTCATGGTTCATGCAGTGCCGTTGCTGTGGCGTCTGCATCGCGTGCACCATGCCGATCTCGATTATGATGTCACTACCGGGGCACGATTTCATCCGCTCGAGATAATCCTGTCACTGCTGATCAAGTTTGCCGTCATCCTCTTGCTTGGACCGCCACTGGTTGCGGTGGTGATCTTCGAAGTGCTGCTCAATGCCACGGCGATGTTCAATCACGGTAATGTGTCCTTGCCACCGGCCGTCGATCGCTGGATACGCTGGCTGCTGGTGACACCGGATATGCATCGAGTGCATCATTCCATAGAGGATGACGAGACCAATAGTAATTTCGGTTTCAACCTGCCGTGGTGGGACCGGTTGTTGGGGACTTACCGTGCCCAGCCACGCAGCGGGCATCAGGGCATGGTCATCGGCATTCGCACCTTCAGGGCGACGCGGCAGTGTGTCTCGTTACCCGGCATGCTGAAGATTCCGTTTAGCGGTGGTATTCAGGGTTATGCGATCAATCGTCGTCAGTGGGAGGATAAAACTCAGGACTGAGTGCTGAGGACTGAGTCGGAAACCACTTCTTGTTTTTATAGTCTGTAGGAGCGGCTCCGCCTCGATAGTTGGTACTAGACAGGGCTATTATCGCGGCGGAGCCGCTCCTACAATTCCTGGTTCCTATGCGGAGTGTATGGCCTGGTGATTGGGAGGTTACGAGAGCAGGGACTAAGTGATGTTATGAGTAATGGGTGAGGAGTGACGGATAAGGGGATAGACAATTTCGTATCGCGACGACGGTTGCTGCGGTTGTTCGGCTTTGGAACCTTGTCGCTTGCGTTGCCGTTTGGTTTGCGCGCCGCCGGGACCGGCTCGCTATCGATGCCGGGGCGCGACGACGAGATGCCGCCCGATGGCCTCGGCGCAGCGGATGAGCACGGTCTGCGCTTGTTACCGGGTTATCAATCCCGGATTGTCGCCCGCTCAGGTCAGCAATTCGCATCCGGCTATATCTGGCATGCAGCGCCCGATGGCGGTGCCACGCTGACCACGAAAGATGGTGGCTGGATTTATGTTTCCAACAGTGAAGTGGACCATCACGGTGGCGGCGTCGGGTCGTTGCGTTTCGCCGCCGATGGCAGCATCATCGATGCCTACCGTATCCTCAGCGGGACCAGCCGCAATTGTGCCGGATCAATGACGCCGTGGGGCCGTTATCTGTCCTGTGAAGAGGTCAATCGCGGCCAGGTCTGGGAGTGTGATCCGTTCGGTAAACGGGCGGCGCAGGCACGGCCGGCCCTGGGTCGTTTCATCCACGAATCGGTGATTGTCGATCCGCACTCACGGCAGTTGTACTTGACCGAAGATCATCCCGAGGGCCGTCTTTACCGTTTTACCGCTGCTCAGAATGACGGCAGCGGCCATCCGGATTTGCGTCAGGGGCTGCTCAAGGTCGCACAGGTCGTTGATGATGAAAAAGGTCATCGCCTCGTCTGGCACCCGGTGCCTGATCCTATGGCCCGTCGTCGACCGACGCGGACCCAGGTAAAAGACAGCACACCGTTTAATGGCGGGGAAGGTGTCTGTTCCCTGGACGGTTTGATCTGTTTTGTTACCAAGGGTGACAACCGCGTCTGGGGGTACGATCCCGTCAGTCACGTCATTCGTGTGTTGTATGACGACGATTTTCACAGCCCGGCGATACTGCGCGGAGTCGATAATCTCATCACGACGCCGGCCGGGGATTTACTGGTATCGGAGGATGGCGATGATATGCAACTGATCACGTTGACACTGTCAGGTCGGGTGCAACCGTTTCTGCAATTGACCGGCCATCAGCATTCGGAACTGACCGGGCTGGCCTATTCTCCGGATGGCCGGCATTTATATGTCAGTTCCCAGCGCGGCCGCAGCGGCCGGAAGTCAGACGGCGTCGTCTTCGAGGTCAGACGTTCCGGTTGATCGTCTCAGGACAAGGCCTGTACGAATAATCTACCAGCCGTAATCCGCCTCGCTCATATCATATTGCACTTCACTTTCGCCATCCTGCCAATCGCCGAACATCAAACGTTCATCGATAGCTTCGGGTGGTGCTTCTATCCCCCGGTAACGGTCCCCAGACGATGATGCCCCGTCGTTTTCAGACGCTTCTTCCTGCCAGTAAAGTGGTTCATCATCGGATTCGATATCATCGCTGTTGTCATTATTAGTATCCTCTGAATCCGACCATAATTCGGGTTCCGGGGCGGGGGTCATACCGGCTTCATACCAAGTGTCGATGTCCATGGTATCGAGGTCGCCGTTGGCGTGCTGGATTTCGAGAAGCCCGCCTGATTCATCGATGTCTATGATGCAGAAATGCAACTGGTTTTCCTGATGTCGATACCAGTTATTGATAACAGGCTCGTATTCCGTGTCCATAGTGATCTCCCTGATCGTCCTTTGTACATGGTCTCTTTTCTTATACGCCGAAGTTTTCGGCTGTTCAAGTAATAGTTGCAAAATAATCTGCGTTATTCTGTGGCGAAAATTCATCGTTGCTGGCGCCGGTGACACCCGCAATGACAAAAGTGAGCATTGGCCTGCCAGGGAGCCAGAGGCATCATTCACATTAACACCGGGATGCCTTTAATTGCCCGGGTGATCTCTTTATACTGATCAGTGTACGGCACTCCCTGACTCGTAACTGAAGACCAAGGCTGTCATGTCCGCAATACGTGCTGATGATCACGAAATTACTTTATTACTTGACAGGCTGGTCAGGCTGGTTACCGATCATGGTGGCTTCGTGCATCCGGAGATCGAGATTGTCTCTGCACAGGGAGAGTTAAGCATTCATTCGCGACTCGGTGTCGACAATCATGATGAGATTATCTTTGTGCCTGAGGTCTGTCTGCCCGGCCTTGATGATTTCAGCATCAAGCTTGACGGTGACAGCCTGGTAGCCAGACCGCGGTCGGCCGGAAAAGCCGGTGCTGCGCAGATCGAGGCCATGGATCTGATGCTGGATCTTTATAACCTGAGCGCAAAGATACACGCTCACCGGCAGACGTCACCGGGTTTGACATTAATAAACGCGCCGAATGTCATGTCCCACCTCTACACGGGTGGACAATGCAGACCGGATAATGATCAGATTAGCGACAGTGATGAAGACATCATCGATTCTTTTTTCGGCTCTCGCAGATTCTCCTATATGGATAATGGGGTCGCCAAAAAGGTGATCATGCCGATCATTGATTTCCTCAACCATCATTACCGTAGTAGCGGATATTGCCGGGACGAGCAAACGGCCTCGGGCAGGAACGGTATCAGTGTCCTGCATTCCAGGCCACTTGCCGGCAGCAGTGAATGTTTTGTCCGTTACAGCACGGATAGTGATGTCCTGGGACTCTACATAAAATACGGCTTTGTTGATGTTAATGCGATATTTTTGCGTTCAATACCGGTTTATATTGATTTATACGGTGTCGGGCGTATCAAGGTGAACCGTTTTGTGCTGCCAATGGTGCCAGCCGACAAGATTCCCGTCGAGGCCAGGGATCTGCATGCCTATTTCCCGCATATCGGGCGTCTCGATGCGACGACACTAGAGGTCAGTCACCTGATCATTCCACCGGCACAGGATCAGTTGTCGCTGCGCCGTATTCTGGCGATGCTGATCCGGGTTTTGTCTCCGGCCATTGACGACAACTCCCTGATGGTTCTTGTGCGTCAGGCCGAGTCCCAGTTACTGATGAAGAATCGTAATTATTACGTTGAACTGGGACAGCTGGTCAGCCTTGAACCCGAAACGGTTATACAGTCGTCAACGGTTGCAGCGCTGCATCAGTTGAGTCAGATGCAAATGGACAAATTGAGCCGTTATCAGGAACAATGTCCCGCTTAACGTCAGCGACGCAGTCATTTTGGCGGTAACAAACTTCAGAGGCACATGAGGTCAGGATGATTTTTACCACCCCTGCTGCAACCCGGTCACCAGCGCGTGAGGCTGTCGCCAGGGCCTGGCTGATGGACGAGAGCACGTGTGTCGAACACCTGCTGCAACAGACAGGTTTCACTGATCAACAGCGTCAGATCATCGATGAACGGGCGCGGGCACTGGTCGCACGCCTGCGTTCGGCGACACAGAAGGCGCCGGGCCTGGATGCGTTTCTCGATGAATATGACCTGTCTTCGCATGAGGGGATCGTGCTGATGTGCCTGGCCGAGGCACTGCTACGCATACCCGACAATGACACGGTGGACCGGCTGATCGAGGACAAGCTGGCGACGGCCGACTGGTCCAGCCACCTGGGCCAGGCTTCCTCGCTACTGGTCAATGCCGGTACCTGGGGCCTGATGCTGACCGGCCGTATTGTCCGCTTTCAACGCAGTCCGATTCACAATGTCAGTGATTTTCTTGGCCGTCTGGTCAATCGTAGTGGTGAACCGGTGATCCGCGCGGCGTTGAGAGAGGCGATGCGCATCCTCGGTTTTCAGTTCGTCATGGGACAGACGATCACAGAGGCGATCAAACGCAGCCGACAGCCTGACAACAGGCTGTGGACCTATTCATTCGATATGCTCGGCGAGGCCGCGTTGACGATGGCCGATGCCGAACGCTATTTCTCTGATTACAGGACGGCCATCGAGGCACTGGCCGCGGTTCAGGACAGGGACGGGGCAGTATTGTCACAACAGGATGGGCTGTCGATCAAACTGTCGGCATTGCATCCCCGCCTGGAAGTCGCCCAAACCGAGCGCTGGCGCGTTGAACTGATTCCACGGGTGGTCGAACTGGCACGCCTGGCCCGCGACGCCGGCATCAACGTGACGCTGGATGCCGAGGAGGCCGACAGACTGGAGCCGCTGCTGGATGTGTTTGAAGCCCTGTGCCTTGAGCCGACACTACGCGGCTGGGATGGCCTCGGTATTGCGGTACAGGCCTATCAAAAGCGGGCTCTGGCGGTGATCGACTGGCTGGCCGAGCTGGCCGCATACAGCGGACGACGACTGATGGTCAGGCTGGTCAAGGGTGCCTACTGGGATACCGAGATCAAACGGGCCCAGATGCTCGGTCTGACCGATTACCCGGTATTTACCCGCAAGCTCAGCACCGATGTCTCTTATATAGCCTGCACCCGGCGTCTGTTACAGCGGCCTGATGCCTTTTATCCGCAATTTGCGACCCATAATGCCCATACCGCGTCCGCCGTGTTGACGATGATCGAACACTGTCGTCGGGACGTTGCCCTGTCCGGCCAGGAAGCCGGGCCTGATTTTGAGTTTCAACGCTTGCATGGGATGGGTGAATCACTGTTCCGCGAGTTGAAACATGACGATGACCGGCCTCTGCCTTGCCGGGTCTATGCACCGGTCGGTCAACACGATGTGTTACTGGCCTACCTGGTCCGTCGTCTGCTGGAGAACGGCGCTAACAGTTCCTTTGTCAATCGCATCGCGGATCAACAACGCCCGGTCGATGAATTAATCGCCGATCCGGTGCAACGCCTGGCGGCCCTGGAGTACAAACCCCATCCGTTGATTCCGCTGCCACAGAACCTGTTTGCACCGCAACGTCGAAATTCCACTGGCATCAATCTGCACGACCCCGTCGAACTGCAACGACTGGAAGCGCTGAAGGAATCCTTTTCTACAGCCCGTTACCGGGTTAAACCCCTGATCCGTGGAAGCCGTGCCAGTGGCGATGACAGGAGAGACCGGGCTTCTGCCTTGTGCGCAGTGTGGAATGGGCAGCTGCTGGGTGAGATCATCCTGGCTGATGCCGGAGATATCGAGCAGGCGCTGCAAGAAGCCAGTCGGGCCTTTACCGGGTGGTCATTGACCGCGGTGGAGAAACGGACATCGATACTGGAACAGGCTGCCGGACTGATCGAACAACAGCGTGACGAATTGATCGCATTGATCATCAGGGAGGGGGGACGTTGTGCCGTCGACGCCGTGACCGAGTGGCGGGAGGCAATCGATTACTGCCGCTATTACGCGGCACAGCTACGTGAACAGTTTAACGATCCCGTGCCGCTACCTGGCCCGACAGGTGAGTCGAATACCCTGGTGTGGAGCGGACGCGGTGTGTTTATAACGATCAGCCCATGGAATTTTCCCCTGGCGATCTTTACCGGCCAGGTGGCGGCGGCACTGGCGGCGGGCAACTGCGTCATCGCCAAACCCGCCAGCATAACGCCGGTATTGGGGTTTCGCATTGTCGAGCTGCTGCACCAGGCCGGTGTGCCGCCGGACGTGTTGCATTACCTGCCTGCTCCGGCGGCGCTGGTCGAGAGGCATTTGCTCGCGGATACCCGGGTCTCCGGTGTCGCCTTTACCGGTTCAACGGCCACGGCGGTCCGCATCAACCGGCGGCTGGCTGGTCGTGAAGGCGCAATCGTGCCGTTGATCGCCGAAACAGGGGGTATCAACACCATGATCATCGACAGCTCAGCATTGCTGGAGCAGGCGATTGCCGATGTCATCACCTCGGCCTTTAACAGTGCCGGACAGCGCTGCTCGGCATTGCGTGTTGTATATATTCAGCAGGATATCTATCAGCGGGCGATGGCGTTATTACAGGGGACGATGCAGCAATTGCGGATCGGTGATCCGTCGTTGCCGTCCACCGATATAGGCCCGCTGATCGAAGCCGGCGCCGTCAGCAGGATGCATGACTATTGCCGACGTATGCAGACCACGGCTTTATCCCTGTATCAACTGGACTTACCACACTCACTGGAGGCGGATGCGCGGGAGCATTACTTCCCGCCGACGGTGATTGAAATCAATAGTCTTGAAGAACTGAGGGAGGAAATGTTTGGACCGATCCTGCATGTCATATGCTTTCAGGCCGGACAACTGGAGGACATTATCCACGATATCAATAACAGCGGTTATGGCTTGACGCTGGGCCTGCACAGCCGTATCACAACCCGTGCCACCGAACTCCAGCAACGTGCCCATGTCGGTAATGTCTACGTTAACCGGAACATGATCGGCGCCGCGGTGGGCGTGCAACCGTTTGGCGGCGAGGGTTTGTCCGGCACCGGCCCCAAGGCCGGCGGGCCGCAGACCCTGTTCCGTTATGCCACTGAACGCTGTCTCAGTGTCAATACCGCGGCCATGGGAGGCAATGCCGGCCTGTTGTCGTTGTCGGAAGAATGACAGTGGCAGCAAGTGTCGCCGTCACGATTACGTCGCTGCGGCTGCATTTGACGCCGTTGCAGATGTTCTTACTAGCCATGCTCATCCGGGTATTGACGGAGGTTTTTCTATGTTATTGAAAACTTATAATATATACAGATAGCCCTGACGGGGTGTCAGTATGGCATGCTATATGCAATATACTTCAGTGACGTAGACATAATAATCACGTCTGCGTTTTCATTTTCCTCTCCCTATTAGCCCCGGTACTCCGGGGCTTTTTTTTGGGTGATGCCTAGAATTCCATCGTGATGCCGAGGCTGGCCTGATAACGGTCGTATTGATAACGCGGGTCAGTGGAGTTTTTATCCCTCAGCTCGACGGCGGTCCAGAGCTGGTAGCCGGCATAAGCGAACTCACTTTTCAGATTCAGTTTGAGTGCATCGGAACTCTTGTCACCCTGGGTCGCGTCTTCAAAGTTAAAGGCATTGGCATAGTCTATCGTATAATAGGTCAGGACCAGGCGCGTACGGGTATTGGCGGTTTTGTAGATGTTGCGGATTTTAAAGCTGTTCGTCGTCGAATCATTGTAACCGACATAGCCGTCGTAACGCAGCTTTAGTTTGTAATCGAAATAGACCACCAGCCTGTCGTTGAAGCGGTTACGCAGTGTCAGATCGACTTGATGATAATCATAGTCCAGTGTCTGGGTGCTGATGACTCCGGCAGCATCGCGGGCATGGCGGCTGGTATAGTTCCTGATTGAATAACTGTAACCGTATTTAAATTTGCTCGACGCCGATAATCTGGTTTCGCTGTCGATGCCGAGATTGATGCGGCTGTGATCGAGCTGGGTGGTGCCTACCGGATCGTCGTAATCGAGCTGTTCAACGCCTGCCGTCAGAGTGTAAGGGATCGCTCCCGTTTTACTGTCATAGTCTATACTGAGACCGTAACTGAGATAATTATATCTGTCCGAGATATTACTGCCGCCGGTGGTGGTTTTGGGCAGGCCGTCATCGCGATCAAAATAGGTTTGCCGGTTAATGCCGAATTCGAACTCCGTATAGAGGTTATCGCTATTGTTCATCACTGCTGATTTCCTGTTCAGCGTTTTACCGATAATAAATCGATGACTGTATTCATCGGCATTACCCAGGTCTGAATCCAGATATTTGGTCAGGTTCAGCTTGTATTCACTGTTGAACTCACTTCCCGGTGTGTTTTCATCTGACAGTAGTACCTCGGCCTTGAGCGGTATAAAAAAACCGGATTGTCTGTTCGGGTTGATCAACGGATTACCGGTCTGTGCATAGTCGATATAAGAAGAACTCGGCGTATGATAGGGGTTGCTGTCATAGCCAAGCCCGGTTTCCAGGTTCCAGGGTATCGACGCTCCTGAGCTCACGGTTGGTGACAATGCTATAGACATTAATATGATACCTGGCAGCAGGGCCGGGCGTGATACAGATACTTCTTTCATCATGGTTCCTCGTTGGTTTATAGCTGGCTGTTAATCAGTTTTCTTTCGGTTGTTAATTCATTATTGTCCGGGGCCAGTTGTATGGCCTTGTTGATTTCAATCAAGGCCTCGCGGGTACGTCCCGCCAGTTTCAGTGCGCGTGACAATAGCAGACGAATGTCCGTGTTAGCGGCATCCATTTCAATGGTGTTAGATAGAAGTGTGATGGCCTCATCATATTTATTGTTGGCCAGTAATGAACGTGATAACGCAGTGCGTGTGTCAAGATTATTTTCTTCAAGCTCGAATGCCTTGCGCAGAGAGCGTTCCGCATTATCGGCATCGCCGCTTTCCAGTTCGAGGATACCCAGGGAAAGCCAGGCCCCATGATTCAGTTTGTCACCACGCAGGGCCTTTCGATATAACTCGATGGCTTTGGCCGGCTGATCATTACTGGCATAGCGCGAGGCCAGGTTCAGCATGGCCCGGGTATAATCCGGTTTTATCTTCAGTGCCTGATTGTAGGCGTCGATAGCTTCGTTGTTTTTATCCTGGCGCGAGTAAAGTACACCCAGATTCAGCCATGCCTGATGATAGCGCGGCTTGTGATGAAGGGCCGTCTTGAAGGCCTGCTCGGCCTTGTCCGGCATGTCACTGCGCATGTAGGCGATGCCCAGGTTGTACCAGGCTTGCGGGTATGCGGTTTGCAGTTCGAGCGCCTGATTGTATGACTTGATTGCCCGGGGATAATCCTTCATCTTTCTGAAGGCCAGACCCCTGTTCAGATAGGCTTCCGGGTAGTCTCCCTGTTTGATGGCGATGGCGCTGTCGTAGGCGGCGATCGCGGCGCTGTAATCCTTGAGGCCGGCCCTGGCACGGCCGATATTAAAATAGGCCTCGGCATGCTGATTGTCGCTGTTTGTGACGGCCAGAAAATGTTCCAGTGCACTGTTCCAGCGCCGCTCGTGCAGGAAAATAAGACCGAGATTATAGTGGGCCTTGGCGTATGCAGGCAGCAGACTGATAGCCTTGATATAGGCCTGTTTGGCCTTTTTGGTCTTGTGGTGATTGCTGTTCAGCAGGCCTATGTAAAAGTAGGCCTGCGGGTAATCGGGGCGCAGCTTCAATACGCTTTCATATTGTTCGAGGGCCCTGGTGTAGCCGTCCCCGGTCAACGGTTCCGTGGCGCCGATCATCAGCCGTGTTTCTATATCCGCCGGCCGGATGCGCAGTGATCGTCTGAAGGCATCCAGCGCCTGGGGATAATATTCGCTGCCCATACGGCGGTAGGTTAGGCCGAGGTTATACAGGGCGCGTGATTTCCGCTCGCCGCCGGCCAGTTCGCTGGCCTTGCTGAAGAACGCGGCCGCCTTGTCCGTATTGCCTGAATTCAGATAGATCAGACCACTGTTGAAGTAGGCGCCGAAGTGAAAGGGATTGTCTTTTATCAGTTGTGTGTAGGTCTTCAGGGCGGAATCGGTATCCCCGGATCTGGCCAGTATCATCGCATAGTTAAACGCCGCGCCCGGGTAGACCGGGGTCAGCTGCAGTGACTTTTTCAGCCATGACAATGCCTGCGTTATGTCGCCTTGATTGAATTTGATGATGCCGAGGTCATTATAGGCGCGCGAGGTTTTTTCACTGGCGATGAACTGTGTGTAAAATTCCTCGGCCCGGTCCCATTGGCCGGCGGTCATATAGGCGATGCCATCCTTGTAGCGTTCGTCATAGCTGCTGTCTTCGAGGCCGGTATAGTCCCGGGCCAGGCCGTCTTCATCAGTGGCTGACGGGTCCGCAGTCCGCCGGGTTTCATCGACAAAGGCGGGAATCTCTATGACGACGGTCTGTGCGTTCATGATGGATGCTTTTTCCTCGCCATAAAACACGGCGCCGAGCAATAACAGCAGTACCACCAGCACCGGAATAAAACTCTCTTTGAGAAAATAACGATATTTCATACGGCCCTGTCGATGGATTCGAGCCTGTCCAGCAGGCTGTTGTCATTGGCTGACTGGATAGTCAGACCGGGACGCACGTTCAACTCGATGATCAGCGGGCCGCCTGCCGTGATGGCGATATCGGCGCCGATATATTTCAGGGGCATGGTCCTGGCCGCGGCGATGCCTGAGGCCATGATCTGCGGCCAGAATGGAATCTGTTTATCGATCAGCGGGCTGCCGGTATCCGGGTGACGGCTGACAGGCTGGTCACTGTGCAGGGCGTGGGTAGTCATGCCGGTTGCCAGGTCTATGCCAACACCGACGGCACCCTGGTGGATATTGGCCCGGCCACCGGATGCCAGCGTCGGTAGCCTGGCCATGGCCATGACCGCTTCATGGCGGTAGAGTATCAGGCGGACGTCGGCCAGCCCGTACGGGCTGAGGGCGTTAATATCATCATGCTGGATGATCCTTTCCTCGATGATGGCCTGGTCCTTCATGTCAAACGAATAGATACCAAAGATGATCTCGGTGATATGATGTTTCAGATCATCGAGGCTGTAGCGTTTATCGTTGATGCCCAGCCAGTCATCACCCTCTCTGCCGGTGATAACGACAATGCCGCCGCCGGCCCGCCCACGGGCAGGTTTGATGACGAATTCATGATGTGAGGCGAGATCATTTGCCAGCTTCTGCAGTTGATAAAAATAACTGTAGACCACGAAGGTGGCTGGTACGGGTATAGAAGCCGCTTTCAGGGCCGCCTTTGTCCGCAGTTTATTATCGGCCAATGGATAGTCTTTCCTGGCGTTATGCGGATAGATATACGACAGATTGCGCTTGTTGATAGACAGCAACTGCGTCCCGCGCTCATTGATATGGGCGATGTTTTTCAGGATACGGAAGAGACTCATCATGGCTGTTTGACCAGCAGGTGGCGGAACCGGGCATACTCGCTGACGCGCATACCTATCCAGCGGCCCAGCCACAGATTGAGTGCGATGATGATCAGCAGGGTTTCGGGAAAGGCCAGTATGATACTTTGCAGAAACAGGGAGTCCATGACGGCATAGGCCGCTGCGATCACGACTATTGTTGACAAGGTAATGGTCAGGGCCTTGATGAAGCCCTGTTCGCTCTCGACGATCGCGAAGCGTTCCGCAGTGATGGCCATGATGGCGATTGGGAACAGGGTAATGTGGGCCAGTTCCAAAAGCCCGAGGTTGACGCTGGCCACGGTCATCACCAGCATGATCGTGACCACACTGGTCAGCATGATGGCCATCTTGGGTGAATGGAGCAACTGCAGCCAGTCGAGCAGCTTTCGTAATACCGAAACCGTCAGGATGATGGCGATAAAGCCGATGATGCCCCACAGCAGGCCGGTCTCTCTGGCGGCGGCGGCGATCAATGCCGGTAGAAAGGTGCCAAAAGTCTCGATGCCGATGATATTGCGGAAGATGACCACCACCAGGGCGCCGATCGGGATCATCAACAGGATCTTCAGCAGATTCTGCGAGATTCCTATCTTGTTGAACAGGGTATAGACATTGAAAATATTGAAGGCCGAATCGCCGAGAGATTCCTGCATCTCCCATTTGGGTACCAGTTGCTTGCGCATATTGAACTGGTATTTGAAATTAATATTACTGCTATGGGTAAACAGTACCTGATCACCATAATAGAGTGTCAGATAATGAGCCGGTATCTCGGCAAAATGGTCATTGATGGTATCGAACGGCACCCAGTAACCATTGATATACAACTCGACCCATTGATGGCTGACGCGCTTGCTGCCCGATTCCATGATCAGACCGCCTACCAGTCGTGCCGGGATATTGAGTTTGCGGGCCAGGGCAACAAACAGGCGACTCTTGCCGTTACAACTGGCCTCACCCAGTTTCAATGCGGTCAGGGCATCGGTATAACCTGAAAATTTCCGGTTGGCAAAGTTATCCTGCAGGTGGCGGTGGATCCTGTATACCGCCTGGTAAAATGAAGGCGTCCCTTCCGGAAATAACTGCGACAACAGTCCGGCAATCAACGGGTCATTGACCTGTACGCCCGGTTCCGCCGCCAGGTATTCCTGCATGCTGGCCGGTTGTCCTGTCGGCAGGGGCAGGTCACGGGGTATGTGGTACTGGAAATGCCGGGCGCGGACTGAAAAGGTGCTGCGAATGGCGTAATGGCCTTCAGCATTGTCAGCCTGCCAGGTGGCTATACGATTCAGTGCGTCCGTCTGCAAGGTGTAAGTAAAATTTGCCGACGAATTTTCTTCATTACTGATGGTCTGGCGGACATCCGACTGCGGCAGGTAGGTCCTGATCTGCATATCCTGCCCATGGCCGGTGGCTTCGATATTGATATCAACCTGGTAACTGACGGCCGGGAACAGGCTGTCCAGCGAATAATCCAGCGCCGCAAGCTTATAGGTAATGGTGCCCACCGGCAGCAGTAATAATAAACCTAGAAGACTGAGATAGACTTTGCGGCGGATGGATAGATTAATGTTTTTCAAGCTGAATTTGTAGTTATTGTTAAGTTCCGTATAAGACAGGAAGGTACCGGTTTGGTTCAATAAAATGTTATAACTGAGCTCAGGTGAGCATCGCTCAAAACCCTGCAAGATCGTCGTCGGCTTATTGATCAAAATCCTGAGTCCAGCCACAGACCCCATATTTGGATAATATGTTGATTGGAAGAAAAATTGCGTGACAGATTATGCAAATTAGGATACCGGTTCGGCCCGCCGCCTGGGTCCGAATTCGAATGAAGGATGCGACTCGGGATCGGTGCTGAACGCCTGGTACATTTATGGGATGGTTTCTATCGCTTTTTTTCTAAGGATTTGCCATTATTGTTGCAATTGGACGCAGTACGCGTATATATATAATTCGGTTCAGGTAAGGTTTGTATCTTTTTAATTTAATGGATAATTATCAAGGGGCTCGAGATGACTGAAAACAGTAATGATGTGGCGGGGGTGCCGAAATGGGATGTGGCGCTCGCATCATTGATCCGCGATGAATGTCAGTCACAGGGCGGGGCGCTGGGCATTGCCGATTTCAGCCGCCTGGCGCGCGAGCATGCAATTCGCTTCGACGACATCATGGAGACGGTTTTTGCGTTGTGTATCCACGGTCAGTGGCGTTATACCGATGCCGATGGCCATGCCAGGCCGATTACCCGGGAAGAGGTCAATCGCCTGTATGTCGACCGCCGACTGTATGAGAAGGATCTGCGAGAATACAATGGCAACTGGAGTCCGCTCAATGCCTGATGTATCGGGCTGGTGTTGACTAATAGGGAGCAACCGATGTCCGATCCCTTCCTCGATGATCTGGCCCTGGCGCTGGTTGATGTCGGCCACCAGGTATCCGCGCGGGGCTGGGTACCGGCCACCAGTGGCAATTTCTCCGCCCGGCTCGATGCTGAAAGTATTGCGATCACCGTTTCGGGTACCCACAAGGGGCACCTGAATGCCGCCGATATCATGCTCGTGGACGAGGACGGCGAGTCACTGGATGGCAAGCGGCCCTCGGCCGAAACCCTGCTGCATACCTGGCTCTATCAGTGGCGTGACGATATCCGCGCGGTACTGCATACCCATTCGGTCCGTTCGACAGTGCTATCACGCATCGCCGATGGTGAGGTCCTGCTTGACGGGCTGGAAGTATTGAAGGCCTTCGAGGGTATCGACACCCATGAAACCGAGATTGTCATACCGGTGTTCCCCAATGACCAGAATATCGCCCGCCTGGCCGGGCAGGTCGGTGAATATCTGCTGCAACATCCGGCGGTGCCGGGCTATCTGATCGCCGGTCACGGTCTGTATACCTGGGGCGCCTCGATCAGCAGCGCCCTGCGCCACCTGGAGGCCTTTGAGTTTTTATTTGAATGCGCGCTGGAGATGAGGCGCCTGGAGCAATTATGAGTCTATTGAAAATCTATCCGGCCGTTAGTGCAGATGAGGGTAGCGGTTACAATGTTGATACCTTTGATAGCGACGACAGGGTGCGGACCTTTGTCGATGCAGACATTATCGCTCGCGAGTTACAGGCCATCGGCGTCCAGTTCGAGCGCTGGCAGACGGGCGCCGATCTGTCGGCCGATGCTTCAACCGATGCCATCCTCACCGCCTATCATGAACAGGTAGAGGCCCTGAAGCATGAACATGGTTTTGTCACCGCCGATGTCGTCAGTCTCGGACCGACACACCCGGATCGTCAGGCACTGCGGCAAAAATTTCTCAGTGAACATACCCACAGTGATTTCGAGGTGCGGTTTTTTGTCGCCGGACAGGGTCTGTTTTATATTCATCATGACGATAGTGTCTATGCCATCCTGTGTCAGCAGGGTGACCTGATCAGTGTCCCGGCCGGGATGCGGCACTGGTTTGATATGGGGCCGCAGTCGTCATTTACCTGCATACGCCTGTTCAATGATCCTGCCGGCTGGGTGGCCGAGTATACCGGCAGCACGATTGCCGATCATTATCCGAAATTCGACCAGTTTATGTCAGTGGCCGCATGATCCGGGCGATTGTCACCGATATCGAGGGCACGACCTCATCGCTGGCCTTCGTCAAGGAGGTATTGTTTCCCTATGCCCGCGCGCACCTGCGCGAGTATATTCTCGCGCATGATGAAGACCCGGTTGTCATCGAGCAACTGGAAGCGGTGCGCGCCATCGTCAGGGAAGGCCAGGTCCCGGTGGTGCCGGATGTTTCGATCACGGCCCCGAGCCTGGAAGAAACGATTGAAATCCTGCTGCAATGGATTGATGAAGACCGCAAGCTGACGCCGCTTAAGGCCTTGCAGGGACTGGTATGGGAACAGGGCTACCGTCAGCGGGATTTTTACGGGCATGTCTATGCCGATGCCGTGCAGGCGCTGCAGGGCTGGTATGAACAGGGCCTGTCGCTGTATATCTATTCGTCCGGCTCGGCGCAGGCCCAGCGTCTGTTGTTCAGCCATACCGAGTACGGCGACCTGACACCGCTGTTCAGCGGTTATTTTGACACCCGTATCGGCGCCAAGGGTGAGGTGGATGCCTATCGGCAGATTGCCGGTAGTCTCGCGCTGGAAGCTGATGAGATCCTGTTTTTATCCGATATCGAGACCGAACTGGCGGCGGCCGAGGGCGCCGGCATGCAGACCTGGAAACTGGTGCGGGATGCTGACTTTGCCACCGACTGCCGATTTCGCCAGGCCCGTTCCTTTGCGGAGATTTCACCGTGATTCGATATGGCATCCGGGTTTTTAGCGGCCTGTTGCTGATCCTGATGCTGGCGGCCTGTGCAGGATCGGAAACGCCGTCGTGGTTACAGGGGCGCTGGCAGGTGGCCTATAATCCGAATAATGACGACAGTGATGATCTGGTCTTCTTGCCGGGGTCCAGGGTCAGTATCGAGACAGAGGACGGGCGTACCCTGGAGGGGCGCTATCAGATTAAACAGGATCAGTTACTGATGCAGATCCAGGTCGGGCAACGGAATGTTGAAACCCGGTTCAGGATATCCAGTGCCCATGACCGACTGCTGTATAAAAACGGCGCTTATTACACGAAATTCAAGGAAACGGGTGAATCCGGTGATTAGGAGATAGCGATGGCTGATATTGTCGAATTCAAGGATGGCAAGACCGGTGTGCGTTTTTCACTGGCGGATGACGTGGTCACGATTGGCCGCCGGAAAAACAACACCATCGTTATCGATGACGAGTTGATCAGTAAAGACCATGCCGTGATCGAAAAGGTGAAGTTGAGCGATGACAGTGAACTATATCGCTACACGATTCGTGATCTGGGCAGTACCAACGGTACCTTTGTCAATGATGAAAAGATCGAGTCAGCAGCATTGTGGAATGGCGATCTGATCCGTATGGGCATGAGCTTTTTCATGTTTGCCGACGAGTCCCTGGCGGATCAGGATTTTTCCCGCACCACCGAACTGCGCAAAAGCTGGATCCCCGGGGTCTATTACACCAAGAAGAAAGACTGAGGCTGTCGCCAGGGTCAAACGTTCACATTGACAGACAGTGCCATCGCGGCGCAGCCGCTCCTACCATAGACCACCACCCGTAGGAGCGGCTCTGCCGCGATCGGTCTGTGCCACGATCAGACGATCCCAGCAAGGGCCACTCGTAGCAGCGGCTCCGCCGCGAAAGGGCTGTGCCACAATCAAACCATCCCAGCAAGGGCCACTCGTAGGAGCGGCTCTGCCGCGAAAGGTTTCAACGTAGTACACCCATTGTATGAGGTAATATGTCCTACAGGATTATTTGATTGATTCACAGACCTGTTCCGGTGATTTGTTGATGTCGGCGGGCGACAGTTGTTGCAACAGCGCCGCATGACGTCGGCGGTAAAACAAGCGGGTGAGGCCGAAACTCAACCGGTTCATGAAGATAAACGCAAAAATAAAGGCGATGCTGGTGATGACCTCGAGCAGCAGGGCGCCGAACATCCCGCGGTCGATCAGCGTGGCGAAGGTGAAGAAATAGATCGACATCAGGATACCCATCGTGACGCCGGTAACGGTGGCGATGCGTTTCTGGGTCTTGTGGATGGCCTGAATGGCCTCTAGCGTTTCATTCATGAAGTACGTCCCGGTAAATGCGCGCCATTTTATCAGGCTCATGTCCTGCGTGCATGTAAAACATTTGTGGCGTGGGAACCGGAAAGCTCTCGGCTAACCAATATACTTGTAGGAGCGGCTCCGCCGCGATGGTTTGGTGGTAGCAGTGACCGATCGCGGCGGAGCCGCTCCTACAGGGTTTCTCGTTCCCACGCTCCTGCGTGGGAATGCAGACCCAGGTTCGGCCACCATGAAACCGTATGGGTTCCCACGCGACCAGAACCCGACAGCAGTTTCGCGGCAAAGCCACCCCTACAATGTTAGCTCCCCACTCAATCCTGTTCCGTTTCAGCCTCCGCCGCATCCAGCGCCACGACCCCGTCCGGCACCGGGCGGATGATGGCGCGCAGGTCCTGCCACTGATACAACACCAGACCGAGCAGGATCATCAGCGCGCCGCTGTACACCTGGTGACTGATGACCTCATGATTAAAGGCCTGGCCGATTATCAGCGCGATGACCGGGGTCACCAGCGTCACCAGCGCTACGCGTCCGGTATGCAGGTGGCGCAGGATGTAGAAGTACAGCACAAAACCAACCACCGAACCGAACACACCCAGATACAGGATCGACAGACCGGCGCGCAGCGGAATCTCGGCCGGCAGCGTCGCCTGCTCCAGGATCGCCCAGGTCAGCAGGTACAGCGGCGTGGCCAGCAACAGGCCGCCGGTGGTGATCGCCAGCGCCGGAATATCATAACCCGTCTGTTTGACGCGCACGCTGCTGATGCTGTGCAGCAACACCGACAACAACACGGCCAGCACACCGTGGATGGCGATATCGTCATGGTTCAGGCTGGTATTGAAGATAATCGCCAGCCCGATCACGCCGGCGAGACTGCCGGCCAGTTTTTCAATGCCGAACGGTTCATTGTTCAGCCACAGCATCGCCAGCAGACCGGTCACCAGCGGCGTCAGGCCGAAGACCACCGACACCAGCCCGGACGGGATGAACTGCGCCCCCCAGTACACCGACAGCATGGCGCCGTACACGGCCAGGCCCGCCGCCGCATAGGTCTGCAAGGCACGCTTGTGCAACGGCAGGCGTTGACGCAACAGTACCATCAGGGCGACGCAGAGCAGGGCGCCCAGCGCCATACGGCTGGCGACACCGAACAAAAAGCCCGGGCCTTCGGAACTCCACTTGATGGCCAGCGGGGTCGTCGACCAGATCAATATGACCCCGGCAAAGGCAAACGGAACGCTCATGTCACTGTCCTCATGGTGCTACTCCAGCTAAGGCAAAAAAAAGGCCACTGTGCTTGCGCAAGTGGCCTCGGGTTATTCAGTGTTGTTTGATATTCTACTAAATACTGACCTCAGGCCACGCAGCGGCATGCCACGCCAGCGGGCGTCGCACCATAATCACTGCCTTGTTCAGTCGTTTGCACATGCTTCAAGACTGCCAGAGCCGCAGTGGCCCTGTCAAGGGCTAGTACTGTTATTATTTGGGTCAAGCGTGCACAATGTCGGAACCGTGGTGCGACATTGTGGGAGTACGACATGATGCTGGAAGGTAATTCCCTGGCCGTGGGTGTTTTTGAAAATCCTTTTAGGTCACGTATCTGGAGATTAAGTCATTGTAATTATAATGAACTGGATTGTTAGACACCCTAAATGTCGCATTACAATTACGACATTTAGGGTGTCTAATTATAGTTGAACAAATAAGCTATCGCTTAGGCTATGTGAAGGGATTCACAAGGAATAAAAGTTAAATGGACTTTAACGACAATAAAAAAATCATTCAAAACATATTTCATTATTATTTCTCAGGCGCCAAAA
>Ga0210101_1000062_pt1 | contig 36328 bp, 32 predicted proteins | sample Muzzi_PWC_D1_FD_185534 | JGI IMG/M metagenome (GOLD analysis project Ga0210101, IMG submission 185534) | Wetland microbial communities from San Francisco Bay, California, USA, that impact long-term carbon sequestration - Muzzi_PWC_D1 (SPAdes) | ecosystem: Environmental > Aquatic > Marine >... | reverse complement strand
GCGGTGTTACTCGCGGCAGTCGTCGATGGAATCGTCGCGGCACAGGCGCCGGTTGAACCATCGCGCCTTGTCCAGGCGGGGATTTTTCAGTTTGGCCTCATTGATATTGGTATCGATCAGGTTGGCCTCGGTCAAATTGCTATTACTGAAGTCGGCATTGAGCAGGCGGGCCTGTTCCAGGTTGGCCTCTTTCAGTATGGCATGATTCAGCCTGGCATCCTCGAGATTGGCGCTGCTCATGTTAGTCCGACTCAGGTCACTGTATTGCATATCGGCCGCGGACAGATCGGCCTGGCTGAGGTTGCTGCCGCTCAGCTTGCAGTGGCTGAGATCGACGCCGGGCATTTTGGCCTGATAGAACGAGGCGTGTTTAATGCTCGACCCGCTGAATCGTGCCTTGTCGAGAATGGCGCGATCCAGTTTTGCATCATTGAGCAGTGCCTCTTTCAGGCTGCTGTTGTCGAGCCTGGCACCGACAAGACGGGCGTTATTCAGTCGGGCGTGATCGAACGTGGTACCCTTTAGCAAGGCAAAATTAAGTTCGGCACCGTCCAGCCTGGCGCCGCTCAGGTCAGCACCGCTGAAATTGGTGCGTGTCAGGATCGCGTCACGCAGATCGGTGTTCTTCAGGTCGATATTTTGTTTGTCACAGGCGACCCAGATAACACCGCGTCCAGGTGGATCCGAACATTTCGCGCAGGCTGATGTAATGGCGAGATTAAGTAGCAGGGCCAGCAGTACCTTGTGTCTAAAACTCGTCAATAGTCTTTGCTCCGATAGTTTAATCGCTGTTTTGTCGCCAGGCCGGATTTTGTGCGCGATAGAAAATCCTGTGCGCCCATGATAACACCGCCCGGGGACAGGCGCAGTTCTCAACGCCGATATTGTACAAACTTCACCCGCATATTTCAGCGTGTCTGCACGGCCTTGCGCAGCATATCCGCCAGCAACTGTGTTGCCGGACCGGCGGTATCACCGTGGGCAAAGATCAAATGCAACATGGATCGCCGACGTTGACCACGTGTCAGCGGCAGGGGTTTTAGCAGTCCCTGCGCCAGTTCATTTTCAATTGCATGGGCCGGCAACCAGCCGAAGCCGAGTTTCCGGGTGATGGCACTGATGGAAGTGTCGATATTGCTGACGGTCCAGCGATGCTTGGCTCCCAGCCAGCCGGCGTCCCGTTGCTGGCGTGATCCGGAGTCGCGAACCACCAGCTGGGTTTCATTTTTAAGGTCACGATAACTGAGGGCGCCGCTGTTATGGAGCGGGTGGTCGGGGTGGGCAACGGCGATGAACTCGACATCGATCAGGCTTTCACCGATAAATCCCCGGGGAACGATCGGGCTGATGACCAAGTCGGCATGTCCGTCATAGAGTGCATCCTCGGCACCGGAGAGGACCACTTCACGCAGCTGGACCCGGGTTGGCGGCTGGCTGTGTGAAAATTGTTTCAATGTCTCCACTAGCAACGCGTGCGGGAATGCGGCATCGACGACCAGTTCGATTTCGGTTTCCCAGCCGGATTCGATCTGCGCGGCCAGTTGTTCCAGTTCTCCTGCGTCATTGAGGAGTTCGCGCGCCCGGGCCAGCAGTATGGCACCGGATTCCGTCAGTTGTGCCTTACGCCCGTGCATGGTCAACAACTGGACGCCCAGCTGTTCCTGGAGCCTGGCAATGGCATAACTGACCGCTGATTGGCTGCGGTGCAGATAGGCGGCCGCCTGGGCGAACCCCTTACAGTCGATAATGGCCTGCAATGTACGCCATTGCTCTAGTGTCGCGCGGGGATGGACCATGGAGCGTAATATATCAAAAATATAGATAGATATCAGTAGTATTTTGTACTTTTATATTTAATAAATTAATTGATAATAGGTAAGGCTGAACTATTCAACAGGAGGACGTTATCATGGAAAAAATCATTAATGTGGTCGGGCGGGTGATGCTGGCGCTGATATTTATACTCGCCGGCGTCGGCAAGCTGGGTGATGGCTACGCAGGTACCCAGGCCTATATGGCGGCGATGGGTGTACCGGGAGCATTGTTGCCGGCCGTGATCCTGCTCGAGATCGGGGGTGGCCTGGCGCTGATCATCGGTTGGCAGACACGCTGGATGGCGGCGGCACTGGCGGGCTTTAGCCTGCTCGCGGCGTTGATATTTCACACCGATTTTGCCGATCAGATGCAGGTGATCATGTTTCTGAAGAACATCGCGATTAGTGGAGGTTTGCTATTGCTGGTCGGGCAGCGTGCAGCAGGTTTGAGTGTTGACCAGTATCTTGTCGACAGACGTAATAGTCATCGCGTGGCCGGGTGAGACATGAGCGGGAATGACATTGACCGACTTGCAGGCCGACAGCGTGGTGATGTCCGCTCACGGTTCAGGTGCCACTGATGGGGCTGTTGATTAATGGTCGCTGGCATGACCAGTGGTACGATACGCGTCAATCGGATGGCCGTTTTATCCGCGAGGACAGCCAGTTTCGCAACTGGGTGACCGCGGACGGGAGGCCGGGACCCAGTGGCACGGGCGGCTTCGCCGCCGAGGACGGACGCTACCATCTGTATGTGTCGCTGGCCTGTCCATGGGCGCACCGCACGCTGATATTCCGGGTCCTGAAAGGCCTGGAGGATGTGATCTCGGTATCGATCGTGCATCCGCATATGCTCGAGCATGGCTGGGTCTATTCAACGGCGGACGGGGCGACAGTGGATAGCGTGAATGGTTGTACCTATCACTGGCAGCTGTATACGAAGGCGCAGCCCGACTACAGCGGTCGTGCCACGGTGCCGGTGCTGTGGGATAAAAAAACCGGGACGATCGTCAGTAATGAATCGTCTGAAATCATTCGTATGTTCAATGACGCCTTTGCGGCCCTGGGTGATGACAGCCATGACTATTACCCGTCGCCGCTACGGGACGAGATTGATCGCATCAATGCGCTGGTCTATGACACTATCAATAATGGTGTCTACCGCTGCGGCTTTGCCACCAGCCAGCAGGCCTATGAAGAAGCCTTTGAGGCACTGTTTACTACCCTGGACAGCCTGGAGGAACGGCTTTCCCGGCAGCGCTATCTGCTCGGGGCGATACTGACCGAGGCCGACTGGCGCCTGTTTACAACACTGGTTCGATTTGATGTCGTCTATGTCGGGCATTTCAAGTGTAATCTGCATCGTATTGCCGACTACCCTAACCTGTCGCACTATTTACGCGAGCTGTATCAGATCCCGGATATCGCCGGCACGGTCGATTTCGAACACATTAAGCAGCATTATTATTACAGTCACACGAGTATCAATCCCACACGTATCGTGCCAGTGGGGCCGTGGTTTAACCTGGAGGCCGCCCATGATCGTGAGCGTTTGAAGAAGGAGGATAACTGATGAGTACTATCGTCTATGACAGGGCGCACGAGGCAATGGAAGGCGCCGGGGCCCGGGTCAATCGTCTGTTCCCGATATCCCGTCAACGCATGAACTTTGACCCGTTTGTACTCTGGGATGATTTTCGTATACAGCCCGGGGCCGGTTTTCCGACCCATCCCCATCGCGGTTTCGAAGCCATCACCTATATCTTTCATGGTTCGATACGGCATGAGGATAACCTCGGTAATGCCTCGACGGTGACTGACGGTGGTGCGCAACGGTTTACCGCCGGCCGGGGTCTTGAGCACTCGGAAATGCCATCGCGGGATGGTGAGACACGCGGCATACAGCTGTGGATTAATCTGCCCCGGAGGCTCAAGGGCATCGATCCGGATTATCGTCAGAGTGATGCCGATGAGATGCCGGTGCGCGAGATCGACAGGGGTCTGGTGAAGACGATCGTCGGTGAAGACGGACCGGTCACACTGCATACGCCGGTCCGTTATCGGGAGGTAACGCTTGAGCCGGGCGGCGAGTACACGGAACAGATGCCGGAGGGATTCCGTGGTCTGGTCTATGTCGTCGATGGCGAGGTCACGATAAATGAGCAGACGTTGCCCCGTGCCGGCGTGGCATTTTTTGAAGCGCCTGCCCGGGTGCAGATAGACACTAAATCCGGGGCGCATTTCATGGTCTGTTTCGGGCTGCCGCACGGCGAGCCGATCCGACAGTGGGGTCCGTATGTCGATTGAGGTGTACAGCCTGTTATTCCCATATGAATCAAATGGATAATAAATTGAGAGTTAAAGATAATATTGGTCATGCCGAAATCGATAATAACGATGGAAGTGATCAATAAGGAAATATCGTTACTTTTGTAATCGCCAGGTAATTTCAGGGATACGTATTACCGTGAAGACAGTGAGGTCTTTTGTATGGAACAACGGATGGGTTGCATTGTGGAGGTCAGTCTGCAGGGACGCGGTACGCTGTGCACGGATGCAGATGATATGAGGCATTGTCATCAGCAAGGGAACTGTGTACTGTTGCCTTTATATCATCAGCCTACAAGGATTGTTTGTTGAGTGACAGGGATGTCATTCACCTCCATTAGACGATATGCGATCTAAACCCTACCTAACCTCTAACGAAGTAGCCTCATTATTGAGGGTATCGCCTGTCACCGTTCGTCAGTGGGCCCAGAAGGGATTGATCAATGCCGAGTTCACGCCGGGCGGTCATCGACGTTTCATGGTGGACGAGATCGAACGCTTTGCCAGCGAGTACCATATTTCCCTGCCCGGCGATACCGCCAATGATCTGCGTATACTCATCGTCGATGATGATAAGCATATTGCCGGTTATCTGGCGCAGTTATTAACGAAGATCGGTGAGGCGCAGGGGTTAAACCTTCAGACGGCACAGGCTGCCGATGGCTTTGATGCCGGCATCAAGGTATTAAGCTTTCAGCCGCACGCCATCCTGCTGGATTTACTCATGCCGGGTATGGATGGTTTCGAAGTCTGCCGTAGCCTGAAGGATGATCCGGTCACACGGGCCATCCGCATCATTGCCGTGACCGCTTTTCCCACCGATGAAAATATTGAGCGCATACTCGCTGCCGGCGCAGAGCTTTGCCTGAGCAAACCGATCGATCAGACCATGTTAGTCGAGGCACTCAAACTCGACGGGCATCCGACTAGACACGCGCCGATGCGCTGAGCATCGGCGTGCCGTGTACAGGCGATGGCGCGTGAAGCCGGTACACTTTTAACGCAACAGTCCTGCTCAGGTCAGTCGGTCATAAATCAGTACGCCCGCCAGATAGGTACCGACCGCAGAGCCCAGGGTACTGAACAGAAATACCAGTAATGTGCGTGAGACACGGTTACGCCACCAGCCTTTGATACTGGCGGTGTCATTGCGCAACCGGCCGAAATCGGAAACCTTGGGGCGGCGTAGATAGATTTCGATGGCGGCTGTCACCATGCCTGCACCGATGGTCGGATTCAGGGATGTCAACGGGGCGGCTATAAAGGCGCCGATGACCGTTAACGGGTGTGCGGTAGCCACGGCGGCCCCTAATGATGCCAGTCCGCCGTTGATGACGATCCAGTACAAGACCAGTTGCCAGCCAAGATCGACATTGCGGGAAAAGCCAATGGCAAAACCGGTGATAATCAGTGCAACAATAATCCATGGAAACAATTTGGGCCATGGGCTGCCTTTGGGGACCTCGTCAAGTGCTGCGATCGTTGCAGCCGGATCTTTATCGTGATCGACATTACTCAGATGAGTGTGCATGCCACGCAGATGGCCGGCACCGATCACGGCGAGGATGTGCCTGGGCTTATGTTCCACTATCTCCTGTTCAAGCCGGGCCGACATGTACTGGTCGCGTTCGTTGATCAGGGGTTGATAGAGTTCCTGCGCCTGTTCGGCAAACTGGGTGAAGGCTGATTCGAGCAGGTCACCCTCCTTGAGCCGTTCTATCTCTTCCTCGCTGACCTCGCGCCGTGAAATCAGGCTGGCTATCAGCCCGGAAAAAAGATTGATCCTTTTCCACCAGCCGACGTTGCGATAGATGCGCTTCAGGGTGATGCTGATTTCACGGTCGATCAGGAGTACAGGGATATGGTGTTCACGGGCAATATTCAGCGCCGCCCGCATTTCGGCACCCGGTTCGATATCGAGTTGCTCGGCCATGCGTTGCTGGTACGCCCCCAGGGCCAGATTGGCTGCAACCATCGTGGCTTTGCCTTCCTTGATGATTTCGAACAGGTCCATCTTTGCCAGCGCATCGGGATTGACAATGGCGTTGTGGCGGCTGGGACATAATTCAATGGCGACGGCATCATAGTCACCTGAGTTCAGCAATGTTTCGACCATTTCGGCGCTGGCCCTGGAGATATGAGCGGTACCCAGAAGGGTTATCTGGGTATCAGCATACGTAACCGTAGCCAGCGGTTCCGGATTCTCAGATTTTGCAATCACCATTATCTCATTACCGCTGATGTGGAAAAAAAGTCCGCTGATTATACATGAATTGCCTGCCTCGGATGGCGAAATAATTGATTAATATCAGTGGTGGAAGGCCATATTTGGCGGAGTTGATATATTTGTCCGTATCAGCGATGCTGTTTCACGAGGCCGCCGATCGCTGCCGGTCTGAGCCGGGTCATGAGCGGCATGGCAAAGTGGTGGCCCGGTGCGGGGTTGGGCAGGTGTCTGGTAACACTGACTGATGGACCTTGGTATGCCACAACATTTTACAACCGAGACCTTTTTCCTGCCTGCGGAAGTCAGCAGGGCCAGGGTAACGCTGTCTGCCGAGACCTATAACCTGTGCCGACTGCTTCTGGCTCGCGGCACGAAAGGCTATTTCTTTGTGCCGATAAGAAGTATGCAATACCTGGCGATCATCACCAATCATGAAATCCTGTTTGTCGATAGCCAGGACTATGCGGTCAAGGATGGTGAGGGTGGGCGCGTCATTGTCCTGTCCTGGCAGACACAGAGTACCGGTCAGCGCTCTTCACTGGATGAACCGGTTCCGATCGAGGTAATTTACTACAAACAGGGTACGGAAGGGGTGCAGTTACGCTTGATGAGCGAATTTCCCCGCGCCATGAAAGACATTCAGCAGCGCAAGGCCGGGATGCAGGATTCCATGCATGCCGCGAGAGTCATACCTTTCAAGACTTGAGGCGAAATATTTGATGTTCCGCAACCATCATTTAGTCAGGCTCGCAAACAGCATGGGCAATTTTTCCGGCAATCGCTCGACATGATCGATGATGGTGTAGTTATTCATGCCGAAGATACGTTTGACATAATCATCGGCGTTTGCATCCAGGGTTAGACAGTAACTCAGTATGCCCTTGCTGTAGAGTTCTTCAGTAGCCTTTTTGGTGTCATGGCGCAGATGCTGCGGGTCGCGTTCATCGATATCGGCCGGTTCGCCATCAGTGACGATCAGCAGCAGCTTACGCCTTTCCGGTTGCTTGAGCAGGTGATGGCCGGCATGCCTCATGGCGCTGCCCATGCGCGTGGAGAGTCCGCCCTGCATGCCGGCCAGGCGCGCCCTGGCCTCGTCATCAAAGTGCTGGTTGAAGTTTTTAAACTGGTAGTATTGCACGTCATGACGACCATCCGAGGCGAAGCCGTGGAGCGCGAACGGATCGCCTATGCCGTTTATCGCGGTCGCGACCAGTGTTGCGGCCTCGCGGGTCAGCTCAAGGATGGTTTTATCGGAACCCGGAACGGTTTCATTGGTCGATTCGGACAGATCCATTAGTACCACAATAGCAAGGTCACGACTCTTCAGCACGTTACGCATGGTGATGCGGGGGTTGGGCTGAGCACCCATGCGTATAGCGACCATGGCATCGATGGCGGCATTGATATCGATCTCGTCACCATCCTCCATGTTACGGATTCGTTGCACACCTTCAGGTGTGAGTAAATCAATGATCTGCTTGATGCGATGGGCGACCGGCTTGTATTCAGTGAGAATATTATTGATCATTTCCGGGTCGCCTTTCGGCTGACGGCGTTCATACAGGGTGACCCAGTCCGGTCTGTGCAACTGGATCTGATAGTCCCACTCATGGTAGTGGAAAGGTTCTGATACCGGTTCCTTACCCCACATCTCGTTAAAGCTGCTGGTGTTCATCAGGTCGTCTTCATAGGGAAACATTTCCGTTGCACAGGTCCAGATTTCCTGGGCATCATCGCCGGCGAGTTCACAATCCACCTCGTTGGCCATTTCCATGACTGATACGGTCTTGCGAACCTGCCTCTGGCTCGCGGCAATGTATTCAACGCCCTGGTCCCAGTCGAATTCTTCAAACTCCCAGACAAAGCGGTTATCGTCCCGGAAAGGGATGCGTATGCGCTCGAGGATACGCAGGCTCGGAACTTCACGCCGTGCCGAGAACAGGTTGAACAGTTCGATACCAAGGTGCCAGGAAAACTGGTTATTGTCCTGTTCCGCCTCGATGTCCTGGTGGAAGCGGCTGACGATTGCATCGATCTCGGCATCACCGCTGGTAACCGTCTCATCAAGCAGCATCAGTGCGATCTGTTCCAGGAGTTTCATGCTCGGGTGTTCCGGTTCGTCCTCATATTCCACCGCCAGCAGGGCACGCCACAACTTTTTCAGTCCGGGGAATTCTTTTATGGCCTTGTATTCAACTCGGGCATCCTCCAGGAAACCGATAAAGAACATCTGCGCGGGGCTGAGTTGTTCGGCGGAGATACGTGATTGGGTGTAGCAGATATGGGCCGCCATATGTGCGACCGTAGCGCGGTAGAGTTCAAGGCCTGTAACCGATTCAATAGCATCGACGGCATCCGGCATGTGGACAATATGCTTATCGATATACGGACGGAAATCCGTGTAGTCTGCGCCCGTGGGTCGCAGGAAAAAATCGCGGCCCCACAATGCGCGCAGATAAAAATTCAGTTTGCGCTGCACATCGATAAACAGGGTGCCGCGTCGTTCGTTCTGCAGTACGGCAAGCGCGTCCTGTGATTCCAGGTTAAAGTACAGGGTTAGATTGTTATAGTCACGACGATAGGCCTGGGCGCCGAAGTTGGCCCAGCGCCGCAGGCCACTCAGGGTCAACTTGGACAGCAGCTCGTCAATATGATTAAGCATGGGCCGCACGCCACGCGATGCGGTCGAGGACAACTGATGGATCAGCGTCAGGTAGCCACGCAATAACTCACTGTCACCCAGTCGACGGGAGGCTGTCGGCAAGCTGCTGTATAAGAGCGAAATGACTTCTCCGGAAGTCATCGAAGACAATTTCATCGCCGCGGTGATGCAGTCGGTAATAATATCCTCGCCGCATTCCCTGATGACCATGGGCATGTTTTGAAGATATGAGATGACAAGATCAGAGCCACGGCCGAGGCCGGCCAGGGTCCTGGCACCCTCCAGATAGTTCTGCAGGCCGGCCGGTGACATGATATGCGCGGCTTCGGCGAAGGTGCTCTCAAGGACCTCGCGCACCTCCGGCGCTACATCGTTTAATTGTTCTTCGTAATCTTCCAGTTTGATAGACATGCTCAATCCGTCCTGTACTCGCCCACAGCGGTTATGGTCGTGTAGGGCTACCTATACCTGTTTCAGCTGATCCCGGAGTCCATCATCCGCGGCAGGATGATGGAAGTGAGTCGGCAGGGTCAGTTGAAGAATGTGTGTACCGCGGCGTTCAGCGTATCGCGCATATCCGGATCGTCGGTGAGTGGGGTCACCATGGTCATGGTACAGGCAGCGACCGGTTCTACTCCGGTGACGATCAGGTGGCCGGCATAGACGAGCAGGCGTGTAGATATCCCTTCATCCAGTCCATGTCCCTTCAGGTTGCGGGCACGATGGGCAATTTGAACGAGTTTGGCGGCAATGCCTGCGTCGAGACCGGATTCCCTGGCAACGATCTCAGCCTCCTTTCCTTCCTCGGGATAGTCGAAATCCAGGGCGCCGAAACGCTGTTTGGTGGACTGCTTCAGATCCTTCATCAGACTCTGATAGCCCGGGTTATAGGAGATTACCAGCTGGAAATCTTCATGGGCTTCTATCAGTTCACCCTTCTTGTCCAGCGGTAACGTTCGCCGGTGGTCGGTCAGCGGGTGAATCACGACCGTCGTATCCTGGCGGGCTTCAACGACCTCATCGAGATAGCATATGGCGCCCAGGCGGGCGGCAGTGGTCAATGGTCCGTCCTGCCATTTGGTACCCTCCTTGTCGAGCAGGAAACGGCCCACCAGGTCAGAGGCCGTCATGTCTTCATTACAGGCCACTGTGATCAGGGGTTTACCCAGTTTCCACGCCATATATTCGACGAAGCGTGATTTGCCACAACCGGTTGGTCCCTTGAGCATCATGGGCATACGTGCATTGTAGGCGGCTTCGTACAAGGCGATCTCATCCATGACGGCCTCGTAGTAAGGTTCCTTCCTGATCTTGTATTGATTGATATCGACTACAGACATAATTTACCCTCTAATTTTCATCTTCGGTTTCGGATTCTCCGCTCCATCCGGCCGCCCTGGCCCGATCGATGGCAGCTTGATGTATCTTTTCATGGCGCTTGCGTAAATCTTCAGGCAGGTGGCTGACCAGGCAGCCGTATTTGTCCCATTCGGCATTCACTTTTTGCAACAGGGCATCAATCCCGGCCAGATTCCAGCCCTTGCAGGTTTCGGTTTCCGGCAACAGGCCGAATACCCATGCATCACGAATAATCTTGCCGATGCTGGTCATGCCACCATTAATATCATTATCGATGCCTACGTATTTGTCCGGTTTTGCCATATGCCGTTTCCTGTCTCTCCTGGTTTACCGCACGTTCTGTGTCTGGCCGCTGCCGGCGTCCTGCCTCTCGCGGCATACCGCACGTCCTGTGCATAAAAAAGCCCCTGACCGCAATACTCCGGGCAGGGGCCATGGTTTTCCCGTTAGCGGACTGACTTAGACAGTCTTACCATGATAGATAACCATTGAAGCACCTGCGGATTGTGCGTAGTTATCAAAACCGAGCAATCGTACATGGTTCTTCGGGTGGGCCTTGTGGCATGCCTCGAGTTCGGCCAGAATCCTGTCAACGTCGGTTTCGCCGAACAGTGGCAGCTTCCACATGTACCAGTAGTTGCCAAAGGCATTTTCCGGCTCGGTGTGTTCGATACCCGGATTCCAGCCCTTGCTGACAATGTATTCAATCTGGGCGCGGATCTGTTCCTTGGTCAGCTGCGGCAGGTATGAAAAGGTTTCAAACTTGCGACTGGTCGCATCGCTTAGGCTTGAATTGTAATCTTGCATTTCACTCATTGTTTAATCCTCATTAAATAACATCAAAATCATTGAAAGCCTGGTTAACCGGCCGGCACCTTGAATGCCGGTCGGTCTCGTCAATTACTTGTGCGAAACGTCCAGTTTGTCGACGGTGTCAAATTCAAATTTGATTTCTTTCCAGGTTTCCATAGCAATTTTGAGCTCAGGGCTGTTTTTAGCCGCGTTAGTGAGGATATCCTTACCCTCTTTCTCCAGTTCGCGACCCTGGTTACGGGCCTCGACACAGGCCTCAACGGCGACACGGTTGGCTGCGGCGCCGGCTGCGTTACCCCATGGGTGGCCGAGCGTACCACCACCGAACTGCAATACCGAGTCATCACCAAAGATGTTGACCAGTGCCGGCATGTGCCAGACGTGGATACCACCCGAGGCTACCGGAATAACACCCGGCATTGAACCCCAGTCCTGGTCAAAGAAGATACCGCGTTCACGATCTTCCTTGATGAACGAATCGCGCATGATGTCGATCCAGCCCAGGGTAGCTTCACGGTCACCTTCCAGCTTGCCGACAACGGTGCCCGAGTGCAGGTGATCACCACCGGACAGACGCAGGATCTTGGTCAAGACACGGAAGTGGATTCCGTGGTGCGGGTTACGGTCAAGTACCGCATGCATGGCACGGTGGATGTGCAGCAACATACCGTTGTCCTGGCACCATTGAGCCAACTGGGTATTCGCAGACAGGCCGCCTGTCAGGTAATCGTGCATGATGATCGGCGCGCCGATTTCCTTGGCATATTCGGCGCGGCGCATCATTTCATCCGATGTCGGTGCCGTTACGTTCAGGTAGTGACCCTTGCGTTCGCCGGTTTCGGCTTCCGCCTTATGAATCGCTTCCATGACGAAGTCGAAACGGTGGCGCCAGCGCATGAAAGGCTGGGAATTGACATTCTCGTCATCCTTGGTGAAGTCCAGACCACCGCGCAGACCTTCATAACAGGCACGGCCGTAGTTCTTCGCCGACAGACCCAGTTTCGGTTTAATCGTGCAACCCAGCAGCGGGCGGCCGTATTTGTTCATGATGTCGCGCTCAACCTGGATACCCTGAGGTGGTCCATTACAGGTCATGACATAGGCGACCGGGAAACGAATATCTTCCAGGCGCAGTGCACGCAGGGCCTTGAAACCGAATACGTTACCAACCAGCGAGGTCAGTACGTTGACGACAGAACCTTCTTCGAACAGGTCGATCGGGTAGGCAACGAAGGCATAGAAACAGGTATCATCACCGGGAACATCTTCGATGGCATAGGCACGGCCCTTGTAGTAATCCAGGTCCGTCAGCAGGTCAGTCCATACCGTGGTCCATGTGCCTGTGGATGACTCAGCAGCTACGGCGGCGGCTACTTCCTCGCGCGGCACACCTTCCTGCGGGGTAATCTTGAAACACGCCAGGAGATCGGTCTCCTTGGGGGTGTATTCCGGCATCCAGTACGTTTCGCGGTATTCCTTTACACCAGCGTTATAGGTCTTAGACATTTGTACTTCTCCTGTATTTTAAAGAGTTAATTTTTAACACCCGAATAACAGTCGAATTTCGGATGGTAATGAAATCGTCTCGTAGAATCCACTGCCTGTATCTTTAAAGTATTCAGTGTGAGGATGATTATAGCCGGCCAGATCATAATGTAAAATCAATTATTATGATTGAAATGATAAGTATATACTTATATAATTATTGGCATGAACATAACCCTCCGCCAATTACAGGTCTTTGAGTCTGTGGCGCGCCTGCTGAGTTATACCCGGGCAGCAGAGGTCCTGCACCTGTCTCAACCCGCTGTTTCTATGCAAATCAGTCAGTTAGAGGATAATATCGGCCTGCCGATGTTTGAAAAACTGGGTAAGAAGGTGTTCCTGACAGAGGCGGGTGCAGAACTCTATCGCAGCAGCAAGATCATCTCCCAGCAACTGGCCGAGACCGAGGACTATTTCGAGGAGATGAAAGGCGTTCGTGGCGGACATTTACGCGTCGCCGTGGCCAGTACCGCCAACTCCTTCAGTACCCGGCTCATCGCTCTGTTTAACAAGCGGGTCGCCAATCTGACCGTGAGCCTGGATGTCACCAATCGGGACGGGTTGTTACGTCAGCTTGAGAATAACGGCGTGGATCAGGTCATCATGGGACGTCCGCCTGATAATATGGGCTTGCGGGCCGAGGCCTTTCTGGATAATCCACTGGTCATTATTGCGGCTCCGGACCATCCCCTGGTGGGGCGCAAAAAGATCCCGTTTACCGATCTGCAGGATGAAACCTTTGTCGTCCGTGAGCGGGAATCAGGCACCCGCATCGCGATGGAGCGGTTTTTTTCCGCGTGGAATATTCATCTCAATACCAGTATGGAGATGCGCAGTAATGAAGCGGTCCAGCAGGCCGTTCAGGCCGGACTCGGGCTGGGCATCGTCTCAATCCACACCCTGGCACTGGAACTGGAGACAGGACGCCTGGCCATTCTTGATGTCGAGTCGTTCCCGATCATGCGCCAGTGGTATATCGTCTACCGCAAGGGCAAGCGCCTTTCACCCGTGGCACAGGCATTTCACGACTTTGTTCTTAACGAGGCGAAGACGATACTGACGGTGCCCTATGGCCGTGGCAATCGCCAGACCCGCTGACAGTCGCTGCCGATGCGAATCCTGAGTCTGGCGGGCACGGGTAGCACTCACGGATCTAAACGGATTGCAGAAGGTTTTTGATGGGCCGGGGTATTGCTACACATCCCTGTGTTTCCCCGGCCCGTGATGTAATCCTTTACACCTGCCATTATGGACCTTGAACTATAGTTCAAGGTCAAGTGCTAGTCGCTGACAGTGGCCATTCTGTTTTCACATTCCTCGTAGTTCGGCCACATATCGACGAACAACGGGCACTGGCCACCCTGATGTGGTCCATCACAACCATCACAATAATGATGAAGTTGCGATTCAATGGCCTTAAGCCGGAGTAATTTCCGGCGGACATCTGCCAGCTTGTTTGTAGTCAGTGTCTTTACGACGCTACAACATTGTTTGTTGTCCAGGCGCACCTCTATCAGTTGTTTTATTTCCTTGAGGGTGAAGCCGAGGGCCTGGATTTTGCGAATGAAGAGTAACTGGGCAGCATCCCTGGCATTATACTGACGGTAGCCGTTTTCCCTGCGCAGTGGCTGGCGCAATATGCCCAGGCGTTCGTAGTAGCGGATCGTCTCGACGCGCACGTTGGCCTCTCTAGCCAAGTGGCTGATAGTGAAATCGTTCATGACGCCTCCATAGCGTATATTTCAGTGAATCCATTCAACAGTAAGGCGGAGCAGCTTGCCTTATACAGTATTATGCCATCGAAACCTGGGCGGTGGTACAGTAAAAATATGCTGGATGCATCGGATCCGGTGATGCTGATCTGATCCACCTGCCATCGCAGGCCTGCTTCACTATCTATTGATAGTTATGGCATCTTTTCCGCCGCCTGGTATGGCGGGTTATTTTTCATGTCTCTGGGGATGTACACAACTATGTTTGGCCGACAGAAACCGTTGTGATCGGCAGCCAACGTGTTATCGATCATGCCCGTCAATGGCCGGGTCTGTTTTCTCACGGTTAAAATGCGTTGATCTGCTGGCCCGGGCCGTTTATAACGATTAGACTTAAATGGTTTGGTGATAGTAACGATAACACCCTGCAATCGGGAATCGTCTTCAGTGTTGAAACCATCATTAAATGACACTATAGGCGGGCGTGACTCGATCCTGAACCTGATGCATGGTTTCATGTGGTAATCGTAATCATCGGGATTTACTATGCAAGCTATGATGCCGATACAGGATACGTTTCGATTCTGACAGCCTATGACGACAGGGAAGGAGTAATGAGAAAGTACGGCGGTGTGGCACTGATGGTTCTGCTAATGCTGATCTTATCGGCCTGTGATTCGGATACCGGTTCACAGCCGCACCAGCAGACGATGACCAGCCCGGATATCATCCGGGTTAATAATCCTGACCAGCTCAGGCAGGGGCAGGCACTGTATGTAAAACATTGTGCCCATTGTCATGGCCAGATGGCGGAGGGGGATTTGTTGTGGCGGAAGGCGGATGACCAGGGTCATTATCCGCCGCCACCTCTCGATGGTACCGGCCACGCCTGGCATCATTCCCGGGCAACACTGCATAACATCATAAGGAACGGAAGTGCTGTGGATGAAAAGGGTCAACCACTGGGCAGGATGCCGGCCTGGGGGCAGAAGCTGAATGATGCGCAGATAGAGGCAGTAATCGCCTGGTTTCAGTCCTTATGGCCGGATCCGGTCTACAGCATCTGGTATGAGCGTCAACTGCGTGCCCGTGGAGAAAAATGATTGTATTGCCGGATTAACTGCCGGGCGGTCATCGCCATGGGTATCGTCTGCAGAATCGCAGCTGCGGGTTTCGGTAATGTGATATCTTGATCATAGTGTAGATTCTAACGAGCGCGGCTTTGAACGTTCGCCAGGGATTGATGCCGATTTGTGCCTGCCCGGGTTGCGGGCTGGCTTTATTTTTCTGATGGAGAGTGCTTATGTATGGATTCCATGTAACGGTTGATGGTGCTTTTGATGATGTGATCGAACGCGTGATTGCGGCCTTGAAGGCAGAGGGTTTTGGTGTCCTGACAGATATCGATGTACAGGCGACGATGAAGGCCAAGCTCGATATCGACGGTAAACCCTATCGTATCCTCGGTGCCTGTAATCCGCCGCTGGCCCACCGGGCGATTACCGCGGATAGTGATATCGGTTTATTGCTGCCCTGTAATGTCGTCGTCAGGGAGGACGATGATGGCAGACAGACAGTGGCCTTTATGGATCCGCATGCTGTTATGACCCTGGTCGACAATGACGAGATTACCCAGGTGGCGTCTGAGGCGCGTGAGCGCCTGCTACGAGTTCGTGATTCACTGGCATAGTAAATGAGGCCAGGCAACCCTGATCGGCCCAAGCTGTTCACTGCGAATCAGCCCGGGGAAGGCGGAGTGGCGGCGCCAGTTTGCCTGTCCAGGCCGGGCGGCTAATGGACAGTGTATAAAGTTATCGTGCCGGGGATGAATATGCATTCCGGTTATCATGGCATCGAAATCCAGGGCTGTCGGTCTCCGGTGACTGTTTCTGCTGTTGCCGGCGGCGCACAAATGCTGGATTCACACTATCAAAGTGGTGGCTGGAGACCCTGTCCTTATAGCGGGCGCCATGGTTGAAGGTAACACACACCGGCTGTATATCGAGGGCGACGATCTTTATGCCGCGATGCTTGCAGCTATCAAGGCTGCCAGCAACAGTATCCAGCTGGAAACCTATATCTTTGCCGACGATGAGATAGGCAGGCGTTTTGCCGATGCCCTGTTAGACGCTGTTAAGCGCGGTGTTGATGTGCGTCTGCATATTGATGCCGCCGGTTCACTGTTCTGGCATTTGCATGCTCTGGCCCGGCGTTTGAAACAGGGGGGGGTGCGGGTACACTGGTTCCATCGTTGGAGCTGGCGCCAGCCGTGGCGATACAACCGCCGCAACCATCGTAAAATGCTGATTATTGACCGTCAGCGCGTATTTCTCGGCGGCTACAATATTCATCGTGAAAATTCCCGCGCCTGTTATGGCGAGCAGCGCTGGCATGATCTTCATATCAGTGTCTCGGGTCGCCTGGGGGAACAGGCGGCGCAGTTGTTCGATGCTTTCTGGTACGGTAAAGGGAATGCCTGGATGTCACCGTTGCCAAGCGGTGATATGTTGTTATCGAATCACACGCATGCCAGCCGCAAGGCCATGCGAAGGATCTATCGCAATGGTTTTGCCAGGGCCCGCTTTAGCATCGATGTTGCAACCCCTTACTTCGTCCCTGATTACCGCACCCGACAGGCCTTGATAACGGCCGCGCAACGCGGGGTACAGGTGCGCCTGTTGTTGCCACGCAAGACCGATGTCAGGGTAGCACGCTGGGCGGCCCATGCCTCCTATGCGCGCCTGCTCGAGGCCGGTGTCAACATCTTTGAATATCTACCCCGGGTGCTGCATGCAAAACTGGTGGTTTTCGATGGCAACCAGGCTAGCGGACGCTGGGTCGCAGTGGGTACCGCAAATATAGATTACCGGAGTTTTTTTGTGAATTACGAATTGAATTTGATTACCGCCGACCCGATTTTGTGCCATGATCTGCAGCAGCAATTTGAACACGATCTACAGTACAGTGAAAAGCTTAACGCCCGACACTGGGCGCGGCGACCGTGGTTTCACCGACTGGCCGAGGCCATAGCCTGGCTGGTAAGACGTTGGTTGTAAGGAAGTAGATATGAATAGCATAGCCAAACCTTTTGCCCTGGTACTGACGGGTGGTGGCGTGCGCGGCATGGCCCATGTCGGTGTCTTGCGCGGTTTGAATGCCATAGGGCTGTATCCGGAAGCCATTGTCGGGGTCTCAATGGGCGGGATTATTGCGGCGACCTATGCACTGAATCCGGACTGGTATCGGGCCCTGCGCCGGATGGATACCCGCACCTTCCCGGAGTCACCCAAATCGGCCAATGGCGAATTGCGTAAAATTGTCCGATCGTTGCTGGCATCGGAACGCCTGGTGCGTGAGATGTTGCTGGGCTGGGGTGCGGGTGAAGAGTCACTGGAGGCCGGCAAGACCTTGTTACGTGAGCTAACGCTGGGTCGCAGGCTGGAACAGGGCCGAGTACCGGTGGCGACCGTGGCGATGGATCTGATCAGTGGCCAGCGTGTCGTCTTTGATAGCGGCGATGCGGTGCCGGCGACCTACGCCAGTGCCGCCGTGCCGGGCCTGTTGCCACCCCTGAAACTACATGACCAGTTGCTGGCCGATGGCACTTTTGTCGATGATGTGCCGGTCGATGTGGCCAGGGGTCTGCGCCGTGAGGGGGGGGTGGCTGCGGAGCGAGTCATGGCCATCGATGTCGGCCAGATGGAACCGGCCACGAACATCCATAATGGTTTCCATGCCATCATGCGCGCGGTCGAAATCTGCCATAATGCCCACGCACATTCACGTTTCAGACATGCCGATGCCGTGCTCAAGGTGACATTTCCGATGCAGATCAATATGCTGGATTTTGATTGCAAGCGTATCTGTATCGCTGCCGGGATCCGCGCGGTCAGGCAGCAACAGCAGACCCTGATGCGGCTGCTGTGTGATTGAGCCTGGTGTCGATCGCATATCCGCTCAGTCAATCCGCATCAATGTGATACCGGCATGACGATCTGTAGTGCGGATTCGAACTGCAGTTCGGCCTGTTTCTGAACCTCCTGCAGCAGCTTGGCCGTCAGGCCGGGCAGATTCAGACTTATTTTTTTCAGTGGTACAGCCTTACCGTCGGGGCTTTTACCCATGGTCGAGCTGTTGGCCAGGCTGTTGGCGAGGAAGGCGATTTCGGCATGCTGGCGATAATCGGGGGCCAGTCCGGGTTGATGATGAAATTCCACGGCCGTGATCAGGTTGGCGGGCAGGCGCCAGGCCCGCAGCAGTTCGGCACCGACCTGGGCATGATCAAAGCCGATGACCTCGAGTTCGGCCTGCCGTAATTCGATGCGGTTGTAGCGGCTGCGTAACAGGGCCTCACGGGCCAGTTCCGGCAATTTGTTGTATATCAGCAGACTGCCAATATCATGCAGCAGGCCGATCAGAAAGCAGCGTTCGCGTCCGGATTCTCCTTGTGGCAAATAGGCGGATAATTCACGCGCAGCCGCGGCCGCATAGATACTGTGGCGCCAGAAGCTGTCCATATCGACCAGGTTGTTGGGTATGCCTCGGAACAGGCGGGTAACGGAGGTGGCCAGGATGATATCGTTAAGATCACGGCTGCCTATCAGGGTAACGGCGCGCGACAGGGTATCGATAGTCGAGGGAAAACCGTAAAACGGACTGTTGACGATCTTCAGCAGGCGGGCCGAAAGCGCGGGATCCCGGCCGATCATCTGGCCTAGTTTTTCGGTGGAAAAATCCGCTGTCTCGAGTATCGCCGAGATACGTAGATGGATATCCGGCAGTGAGGCCAGGTGTACAAAACCGGAGACCAGGGTTTTGGGATCGAGGGTCATGTCTGTGCTATGTCAGTCTTGTAACAACACTATGGTATCCCGCGATCGTCCAGCGCCTGTATGACAATTTACTGTTATCAATAATAACTGTCTGTATTTTTATTATCCATTTTGTTGATCAGGATGCCTGCAAGTCTGTCTATGGAACTTGATAATAAATCAAGTGCCTTGAGGATGGATGCCGTTTTGGTTGTGGCGCATTGCGCAACAAATACCGTTGCATCCGCTTTGCGGGACAGAATTCTGGCATCCTGTGCCTCAAGCAAAGGTGGTGAGTCAAGGATGACAAGATCATATTTAGTGGCAAGGATTTGTAATGCGGAACCAAGTCTGGTGTCTAGTAAAATATCGGCAGGATCCTGTTCAGGGGCGCCAGCCGGTATGATGTGTAGGCCCGAGCCAGGGATGCTGTGGATAACGTCTTCGAGTGTAGCCTTGCCGGTCAGTAGTTCTGCAACACCGGGAGCTTGAGCGACTTTAAATATCGAATGCAGTGTCGGTGCGCGGAGATCAAGGTCGACAACGATTGTTGTCTGTCCGGTGATGGCGCGAATGGATGCAAGGCCGGCAGCAATCGTGGATTTCCCTTCACCGGCAGATGCTGATGTGAACAGCAACGTGTGCAGTGCCTCAGCGGGACAGGCTAACACAATGTTGGTGTAAAGTGATTGAAGTGATCTTCCCAGGGCGGACTTCCGGTTTTCCAGCAGGTAGGCGTGTAGATTGTCCCTGATCGTCTGTGCTTTTACAGAAGGAATGAATCCGAGGGATATCTGGCCGGTTTGTTTGCTGACGTCTTCGATATCGCGCAAACCGCGGTCAGATGATTCCCTGATAAGAATATATAAAACAGAGACAAGAACGGAGCCGAATAATACCAGGAAAAGGATCGGAATTTTCCTGGGGTATGAGGGTTCCAGTGGTTTAGTGGCCCGCGATATGATCTTGGCAATGGGGCGCTGACTGTCCAGGTCTTCCTTGCTCGATGTTTCGGTCAGCCGGGTCAGGAAATTCTCGAGCAAGACCCGGTTTGCCTGGGCTTTTCTTTCCAGGGCGCGTAGTTGTATCTCGGCCTTGTTTGAAGTGGCAACATCCCGTTTAAGTACCTTAAGGTTTTTTTCCAGGGATTTTTTCTTGTCTTTCAGTATCTCCGCCTCGTTCTCCAGGCCGGAAATGATCTTTTTGATCTCTCTGGCGGTATTCTTCTGAAGGTTTTTCAGTTCTGAACGCAGTTGTATCATTGTCGGGTGACGTTCGCCGAGTTCAGCGGAAAGTTCTCCCAGTTTTCTGCGTACTTCGGCCTCCTGTTCACGAAGTCGCTGGATCAGGGGTGACTCAAGCACTTCGGGGGCGGACACTGCGCCAAGTGGCTGGGAATGAAGCTTGTTTATTTGCTTGATCCGGGCCTGGATATCATCGAGTCTGGATTGTGTCTCTATCCACTGTCGGTTAAGTTCAGCCATTTGTTCAGATGACAGTGTGGCGCCCTTGTTCTTGAGCAGCCCTGATTGCGCCCGGAAGTTCTCCACGGCCGTTTCCGAGTCCTTGACCATTTTCTGCAGCGGTGTAATGCGTTCTTGCAGCCAGCCAGCTGCCCTTTGTGTCGCTTTCAGCATTTCTTCGCGTTGTTCCTGTATGTAGGTGTCTGCCAGGGCGTTTGCCACCCGCCTGGCGATTTCCGGGTCAGCTGATTCGAAGCGTATCTGTATGGCCTGTGATTCACCTTTTTGCCTGATTGACAGGCGCTCCATAAACTTCTCAATCGTCAACGTTAATTGATCATTTGCGTCAAGTGGCGGGCCGGCTGTGGCATCATTTTTCAGGGTCGGATTGAATTCAGGGGACTGTAAGAGTTGTAACTGGTCGATAACCTTGGTGACCAGGCCTCGGGATTTTAAAAGTTCGATTTCACTTTCAATGATGCCCCTGGACATGGATTTTCCCGATATGATTGTAGGCAGGTCAATAACGCTGCCCTCCCTGCTTTCTATCATGACCAGTGAGTCAGCACTGTAACGGGGCGTGATCCTGGACAGGATGGTAATGGCAATGGCCAGCGATAATACGATGATAGCAATGATGGATATCTTTTGACGCCAGAAAATTGAAAAAATTTCCCTCGGATTAAAAACGTATGCCATGGTGGCCGGGGTGTTTGCTGGTCGCGGCGTGCTGGTACTGGTCATCTATACTTCCACAGACAATGGTTTTTGTTACCTGATCAACAGACTATTATCCCGGGCCTGTCCGTCAGGTGGCTGTTAGAATAATCGTTCGGGTATGTTTATAACATCTCCGGGTAAAACTGGCGTATGCTCTCTGGCATCGATATTACTTGTTCCCTGCGCATCCGTCCGTGTTATTGAGGCCCGATTCTTCTTGGCGCGATAAGTATAACCGCCCGCCCTTGTGATTGCCTTGATGACAGTCATATCGGCAGAATACGGATAACTGCCAGGGTTTTTGACTTCTCCCAGAATATAGAATGGCCGGTAATTCAGTAACGAGACGCTGACTTTCGGGTTCTTGAGGTAATCCGGCTTGAGCTTGTCGGTGATGATATCTTCAAGTTGCCTGGCTGTCACGCCGGAGGCCTGGATCGATTTGATCAAGGGCAGCGAAATGATTCCTGAGCCGGTGATTTCAAATTCACCGGACAGGGTGTCGTGGCCGAATACGATTACCTTGATTTTATCCCCGGCACCCAGTTTGTAGTCGGTGCCGGCGGAGATGTCAGTGCTGGCGGAAATGTCGGCGCTGAGCGCGATCAGGGCGGCCGCGGCAAGTGTCAGTATCAGTCCGGATAGCGAAAATAATCGATATGCCTGATGTATCATAATCATCCTGTTGCAGTGGTACGTGGGCTTGTTAGTCAGAGCAGGCGGTTTTCCATCGCTGGACCCGTGGTTGCCAGTCTGCTATCTGGTCTGTCAGCGGTTATATTGACCGAGTCTCTTTTCGCGTTGTCGGTAAAGATAAATAAAAAACAACAGCAAAAGCAAGGTGTAGGACAGGCCGCCACCACCTTTGTGGCGTGGTGTCGGCGTCGAGTCGTCGCCACCGGCCTGCCCCGATATCGTTATTATCGGATTTTCGGCGTCGATGCCTGAATATTCATGGGCGCCGATATCTGAAACTGTCCCCTCAGGGCGTGCGGTGCCGACGATGTCGGCAGTGCCGATGCCCGCCGCCAGCAACGCTGGATCAATGGTCGTGGCCACGTCGATGGCCGGCGACGTGGCGGCCAGGCTGAAATCGTTATTGGCGGCATCGCTAAACTGCGGGTCTGCCTGGATGATACACTTGCCTGGGTCCTTGATACACAGGTTGGATAGATAGGTTGGCCCGGCCAGGTTTTTGCTGTAGAAGTCGTGCGTGCCGACATTGGCCCAGGCGATATTGTTCTGGAACAGGATGCCGGTCGCCGTCTCGTGGTCGACACTGAAGCCGCGGCGCTTGCTCCGGGTAGCGGTATTGTGGATCAGGTAGACATTATTGACGGTGCCGCCGTCCGTGGCGCCGCCGGGGTGGTTGTAGACGAGAAAACCGTCGCCGTCGACATCGAAGGCGATATTGTTGTAGATATAGACGCCATCGACATCACCCTGGCCCTCGGTCGTGACGGAGATGCCGTTGGACGGCAGCCGGGCCATGACGTTGTCGTAGATATGGATATTGGTCACCTGCGGGTCGCAGGTAGGGCAAATGGCAGGATTAGCGCTGCCGCCGTCCAGGTAAATGGCCTTGTCGCTCAGGTCGTGGATGTAGTTGTGGTAGATAGAGCTGTCGCGCACCCCTTCCTTGAAGTCGATGCCTTCGTCGCCGCCGACCATGTTCGGGTCGCCGAGGCGGATCTCATTGTCATGGACGTTAATGTTGACGACGCCATTGGCGACCGATATGACTTCACCCAGGCAGTCGTTCGTGGGCGTGGCCAGCTGGCTGTTCGTGGCCAGCTCAACCAGGTTGTTCGCGATTTCGACATCACGGATATTGTCGTAGTCGCCGGGGGGCTGATCCCAGGGTACGCCCCGGATGGAGATGCCGGCGTTACAGGTATTGTAGGTATAGTTGCCGCTGATGATGATGCCCTCGGCGGGCGTGGCAGGATCCGGCCGCCCTTCAAAGAGGATGCCATGCCGGGGCGAGTTCATGATCTTCAGGCCGCTGACGGTGATAAAGTCGTTGCCACGGCTGATAAAGGTCGCGCCCTTGATAATGGCCTGGCGCTCGTCGCCCGGGAAGGCCGCAAAGGTGATCCGGTTCAGGTCGGAAGTGCCGCTGTTGGCAACGACGACATCGCCGTCCTGGTAGGTGCCGGCCTTGATTAAAACGGTATCGCCGGCCTGGGCGGTGTCAGCGGCGTGGACGATGGTTTTCCACGGTGAGGTCTCGGCGGTGCCGACGTTGCTGTCGCTGGCGGCGGCATGGTTTCTGTCGACATAGTAAGTGGCGGCGGCCAGCTCTCCGGCCGGCAGCGCCAGGGCCGAAACAAGCAACAAAACTTGCACAAGTCTTTTGTTCAAGGTCGGGTCCTCCGTTGTCAGCTGGGCCTGTAGCCCATTCCAGGCCCTGATGCTTTTCCCCGGATGGCCGCATCGTTTGCACGAAAGGGTAAAGCCTGTCCCAGACGCGATTATATAATTCGAATCAGTATAACATATCCTGGTTGAGTCATTATGCCGCCATCATCTGGTTATGCGGGCGCTGCAAGGTTTGTAATTCCATCCTGAGTGAAGGATCCTGAGACGGGACAGGGCCGGTTCATTTATGCCGTTGGAGATACTATTATCGAGGCGATCCGTGCCGGGTGGCCGCTTTAATCCCGGTTCAGGTCAATGGAATTTCATGGCAGCGGGGTTGCTGGAACGGACATTCAAGCGCTGGGGCATTGGGCTTCCGGGGACGTGGTATTTATCCCGGCCAGAGCGCTGGCGTTACAGACATAGCGTCGAGTTGACAGGGGCTGTAGTCTGGCCTTTGTGCTCTAATCACCCGCCGGATAACAACGCCCGGCCCCGTTGCGGGGAAACACATCGTTTTCCCGTCGGCCTGATCCGCGTGCCAACTTTGAATTCAGGCATACTGTTATGGCCCGCGTTGTATCAGGGCCTCGTAGATGGTGCCGTCCCGCTCATTGGGATCCTGATTGTTATCGATACCGGCGTCGGATATGTAAATTGACGTTGCACCAGGATGTGTCGATGACGGCCCTATGGCCAGCCCCTCAGGTGATATCGGGCGGGGTACGAAACCGCTGATATCATGTTTGTTGATAAATACGCCATCAGTATTGTATTCAAAAATGGCCTTGTCCCTGACTGAAACCACAAACAGCCTGCCACTGACGGGGTCAATGGCGATGCCTTTCGGATTGACGGGGATGCCGGCACTGTTGCCCGCGGTGATATTCAGGTCGAGTATGTTGCCGGGGCTGAAGCCGGTGTTTGCGTCGTAGGTATAGGTCAGTATGTTAACGGCCGTGCTGTCAATAACGTACAGACGTCCGCTGTCGGGGTCACAGGTGATGCCTTCGGGATCATACCCTTCGGGTCTGGTCGAAATGAAGTCGTCGGCGGTAAATCCGGTGCCATCATAGCTGTATCGATAGATCGCATCATTGTCATCATTGGAGACATAAAAATGATCGTCACCGGGGCAGTAGGCTATCCCCGTGGGTTCCTTGTCACGGACCGGCTCATTGCCGGTGATTCGGGTCAAATCGTCCTGGTTGTAGTTAATGGTGCCTGCGCTGGAAATGTCGAAGATACTGGCCTGGACAAGATCCCAGGCGGCGGGGACCTCGTTGATTTCGGAATCGGTCACGATGAGATGAGCGGATGGACCGTGGAAAACAAGACCGGCCGGATCGATGCTGGGAATCCTGCGGGGAACGCCATCGTCGTCAAAACCGGTAAAAAAGTAGGCCGATTGGCTCAGGGTTCTGACAGCAACACCAGCACTGGCGTAGCCACCGGCCTGCCGCGATATCGTTATTATCGGATTCTCGGTGTCGGTGCCTGTATATTCATGGGCGCCGATATCCGCGGCACTACCCTGAGGACGTGCGGTGCCGACGATGTCGGCAGTGCCGATGCCCGGCGGCAATGCCGCATCGATGGCCGTGGCCTGTTCGATGGCCGGCGACGCGGCGGCCAGGCGGAAGTCGTTATTGGCGGTATCGCTAAACTGCGGATCTGCCTGGATGGAACAGTTGTCTGTGTCCTTGATACACAGGTTGGATAGATAGGTTGTCCCGGCCCCGTTGTTGCTGTGGATATCATGCCTGTTTTGATTGTCCCAGGCGATATTGTTCTGGATCAGGATGCCGGTTGCCGTCTTGTGATTGACGCTGAAGCCGCGGCGCTTGCTCCGGGTGGCGGTGTTGTGGATCAGGTAGACATTTTTGACGCTGCCGCCGTCCGCTTTGCCGCCGGGGTGGTTGTAGACGAGAAAACCGTCCTTGTCGACATCGGCGACGATATTGTTGTAGATATAGACGCCATCGACATCACCCTGGCCCTCGGTCGTGACGGAGATGCCGTTGGACGGCAGCCGGGCCATGACGTTGTCGTAGATATGGATATTGGTTACCTGCGGATCGCCGGGAGAGGCAATGGCAGGATTGCCGCTGCCGCCGTCCAGGTAAATGGCCTTGTCACTCAGGTCGTGGATGTAGTTGTGGTAGATAGAGCTGTCGCGCACCCCTTCCTTGAAGTCGATGCCTTCGTCGCCGCCGACCATGTTCGGGTCGCCGAGGCGGATCTCATTGTCATGGACGTTAACGTTGACGACGCCATTGGAGACCGATATGACTTCACCCCGGCATTTATTCGCGCTCGTGGCCAGCTGACTGTTCGTGGCCAGCTCAACCAGGTTGTTCGCGATTTCGACATCACGGATATTATCGTAGTCGCCGGGATCCTTGGACCATAGTACGCCCTTGATGGCGATGCCGGCGTTACAGGTATTGTGGGTATAGTTGCCGCTGATGATAATGCCCTCGGCGGGAGGTGCAGGATCCTGCCGCCCTATAAAGAGGAAGCCATGCCGGGGCGAGTCCATGATCTTCAGGCCGCTGACGGTGATAAAGTCGTTGCCATGGCTGATAAAGGTCGCGCCCTTGATAATGGCCTGGCGCTCGTCGCCCGGGAAGGCCGCAAAGGTGATCGGGTTCCCGGGAGAGCCGGAGTGGCGGACCTTTACATTGCCATCCTTATAGGTGCCGGCCTTGATATAAACGGTATCGCCGGCCTGGGCGATGGCAGCGGCGTGGACGATCGTTTTCCACGGTGAGGTATCGGAGCCGACGTTGCTGTCGCTGGCGGCGGCATGGTTTCTGTCGACATAGTAAGTGGCGGCGGCCAGCTCTCCGGCCGGCAGCACCAGGGCCGAAACAAGCAACAAAACTTGCACAAGTCTTTTGTTCATGGTCCGTTCCTCCGTTGTCTGCTGGGCCTGTAACTCACCCTGGCCCTAATGCATTTCCCCGGACGGCCGCATCCCCGGACGAAAGGTTTAAACCCGTCCGGGATGTGATATTTTACGGTTTTAAATATAACATATCCTGAATATTTGTTTTAGCCGCCATCATTTGCCTATGCGGGCGCTGTAAATTGCTGTAAATTATGAGATTCTATCCTGAGAGGGGTCCTGGGATGGCATGGATGGCGGCAGCGCATTAACCGCAGTGCCGGGATAGGGCATGGCCGGTCCGTGTTCGCCGCTGGAGAAACTTAATATAGGGATATGTCTGATGCAGCCTGATGGGAACCAGAGACCGCTCATCACGGGGAATTTTTGCCTGTTCTGGCGTTGCGGTGATTGAATGAAATTTCCAGGTGACGAGTTTAGGCGTATTCTTGGCCGATCAGGCATCGTCTTTTTTAGCCGGGTCTTCGGGGCTGTTATGGTTTTCGTAACCCAGATCCTGCTGGCGCGCTGGATGGGGCCCGCAGAACTGGGGATTTATGTCTACGCCTTTTCCTGGTGCATGCTGCTCTCTATTGCAGTGGGGCTGGGGTTACCCGATTCAAGTATTCGCTTTGTTACTCAGGGGTTGGCTGACGGGGATACAAACCTGGTTAATGGATTTGTAAAGAGAGGCCGGCAGATCGCGATTGCTTTCAGTCTGGTGATCGTTTTCCTGGTGATGTTGATATTATCGATGACGAATGACATTACCTACCTTGACCGACCATGGGTCATCATGTGGGCTGCCTTGTCTATCCCTTTTGTCGCCTTGACCCGCTCGTATAAAAGGCTTGCGCACGCTTGTTCTTGGTTTGTGCTGTCGTATATCCCCGATATGACACTGAGGCCATTGATCTTTCTTGCCCTGATCGGGGGCGTCTGGTCTATCCAGGGGCAGCTATCTGCTGAAACAGCCATGTTATTACAGATGGCCGCAATCGTAATTATTTCAGTCGGCCTGTCATTATTTATTTTACCGCGGCTGCGACAGCTACTGCAGGGATCCCGGCCTCGATATGAAACACGCCAGTGGCTCAAGGTCTCATGGCCGTTTTTGGTCATTGTATTGTTTACCCAGTATTTTGCCGAGTTCAGTGTCGTCATCGTTGGTCTTCAATTGCCGCCCGAGGATGTGGCCCTGTATAGCGTCTGTTACAAAACGGCCCTGCTGATCGGCTTTATTTTTTTCGCGGTACATGCCGCTGTATATCCAAAAATATCCACCCTGTACGCGGAGGGTGATATTGCTGCGCTGCAGGGCCTGGTGGTCAAGGTGGCGCGCCTGAATTTTGGGCTGGCATTTTGCGCACTTATTGTCTATTGGGGTCTCGGCAGGCATATTTTGGGACTGTTCGGGGACCACTTTGTTGGTGGTTACCCCATGCTTCTTCTGATAGCGGCTTCGCAGCTGGTGCTGGCCGCCATGGGGCCGGTGTCGGAGTTGCTGAGTGTATCCGGTAATCAGGGTCGGTGCGTATACGTTTTTTCGGCGGCCAGTATGCTGACGGTTATCCTGAATTTTGTGCTGATCCCGCTTTATGGCGTTGAAGGCGCGGCATTTACGGTACTGGCCGTGATGACCCTGTGGGCAGGCTGGATGCATTTTCTGGTTGTAAAACACCTGAAAATCATTCCTTCTGTCTTTGGTTCGATGGCGCAACGCGGGTTGTAGGCGATGTGGCGGGCCCGGGTCTGCAAATCTGAAGCCCCCTATCCTGGCGAAATGACGAATTCAGGCTGCGGCAGTTGCCGCTGTCACGCATGTGTATGCCAGCCCTTGACGCCAAGGGGCTTGAATTACTATGCGGGAAGGTATAGAATTGTCTTGTCGTTGATAAAGATACGTGCGTGTTCTCCAGTGGGGTATGAGGACACATTATTAGAAGATCTATTGCGATTTTGTTCATCAGGGCTATGGGTGGGATTCCTGGCGACAACATCATTTGTTTTGACAAGGGATGGTCTGGCAATGGATCTAGTAATGAAAAAGAAACATCGTAATCTTCTGGACAGCCATAGCGTTGTTTTAGGTCTAGTTGCCCTCGTCGATATACTGGTCATCTTTCTTGCAGGCCATATTCTTTACCTGGTTCATCCCGCTATCGATAGCGACAAGTATGAACGCTATCTGTTTCTAATCCTTATGGCAGCGTCGTTTGTAATTGTTTCATTTTATCTGTCCGGTCTTTACAGGCAGGACATCAAGACATTTGTTTCTCACCCCAGCAATAAAACCGGCATCACGTTGACGATCTCGTTTTTGTGTGTGATTGCCGTTATCTTTTTGCTGAAAGTCTCAGACATGTATTCACGGCTCTGGTTGTTCAACTGGTATGTGCTCAGCCTGGTTCTGGTGGCGTTGATGAGGACATTAATCGCGCGTTACCTGCAGACTGTACGTAAAGATTTTCTGATCCGGAATGTGGCCATCGTCGGCAGTGGCAGTCAAGGGCTCAAGATGCTCAAATACTTGCAGGATGAAAAGGATCCCTGGATCAATGTGGTGGGCCTGTATGATGACCGCGTAAACAGGCTGGCTGGTCACGTGGATGGTGTCAATATTAATGGTGACCTGCATGATTTGATAGAAGATGCGCGGAACAGACGAATTGATGATGTGCTGATTGCACTGCCCTGGTGGGCGGAAGAAAGAATGATGGATGTTCTTTATAAGCTTAAGGTGCTGCCGGTACGGGTTCGCCTTTGCCCGGAGATGGTGGGTTTCCGGTTTTCAGGACATGCATTCAGTTATTACGCGGGCATTGCTACCCTTAATGCATTTGAAAAACCACTGGATGGATGGAGCTATGTGTTCAAGGAAGCAGAAGACCGTGTATTGGGAGGCTTGATTTTTCTGTTATTGTTGCCGGTAATGCTTGTAATCGCATGTGCAGTGAAGATTAGCAGTCCGGGTCCGGTATTTTTCAAACAAAAGCGTTATGGTTTTAATAACGAAATGATCGAGGTTTATAAATTCAGGTCGATGCATGCCGATCAGTCTGATAATGAAGCGGTCAAGTTGGTTAGCGAGGGAGATTCGAGGGTTACACCCCTGGGGCGGATACTAAGAAAGACAAGTCTGGATGAGTTACCCCAGATTATCAATGTGATCAAGGGAGAGATGTCGTTGGTTGGACCAAGGCCTCATGCAGAAAAGGCAAAGGCAGCTGGTCGTTATTATTACGATGTCGTGGAGCAGTATGCCGGCAGACACAAGGTGAAACCGGGCATAACGGGTTGGGCCCAGGTGAATGGCTGGCGTGGAGGAACCGATACGGAGGAGCAGATTATCAAGCGTGTTGAACACGATATCTATTATATTGAGCACTGGTCAATCGCACTGGACATTATTATTCTATTTCGTACCTTGGGTGCTGTTATCAATAGCAAAAATGCCTATTAATTATTGATGGCAGAACATCTTAAAATCCTGATGCTGCTGGAAACGGGAGGGGGTGGTTCAGGGCGTCATGTCATCGATCTGGCCAGGGGCTGCCTGGAGCGCGGCCATGTCGTACATCTAATATATTCGAATATCAGAATCGATCCTGGTTTTGAAGAAAGTATCAATGATATCCCCGGTCTGATTCTGAAGACTATAGATATGCAGCGTGCGCCTGGCTTGAAAGATGTCGCAGCGCTGGTAAAGTTACGGCGATATATCAGGCAACATGGACCGTTTGATATCATTCATGGCCATAGTTCAAAGGCTGGTGCGCTGGCGCGACTGGCTGTGATCGGAAAACACGGCGCAAGCATCTATACGCCCCATGCTTTCCGCACCCTGGATCCGTCACTCGGTGCTTTGGGGAGAAAGGTCTACATTGGCATCGAGTTTGTGCTCAGCCATCTTACTGCCGCGCTTATCCTGGTTTCTACGCTTGAGTTGATGCATGCGTCCGCCATGGGTATCGATGAGAAAAAACTACATGTAATCCCAAATGGTGTAGACCCGCGTCCTGCAGATTCACGCCAAAGCCTGAGAGGCGAATATGGTGTGGCGGAAAACGACGTATGTGTCGGTTTCGTAGGCCGTTACGTTGCGCAAAAAGCACCCGATCGTATGTTGAAGGCGTATTCTCTTGTCGTATCACGCTGCCCGTCTGTGAAGCTTGTCATGCTTGGGGATGGTCAGATGGAGGGTCAGCTTCGCATTCTGGCTAATGATCTCGGAATATCTGATAAAGTCATCTGGATAAAATCGGAGGATGGTGTCAGCTTCATGCCAATGTTCGATATATTTGTGATGCCTAGCTTGTATGAAGGATTCCCATATGTGCTGCTTGAAGCTGCGGTATCCGGTCTGGCGCTGGTGGCGACGAACGTAGGTGGCGCCAGTGAGATAATAACACATGGCAGGAATGGGTACATTCTGGAAAGCGGGGATCCTGATGAGTTAGCCGGTCTTATCGAACATTTGGCTAATGACGGCGAATTGAGGGCAAGTATGGGCAGGGCCTCGAAAGACATGGGTGCTGAATTTTCTGTCAGTGCCATGGTTGATAAGACGCTTGCGCTCTATAACAAGGTGATTGCTGGCGATTATTGAATGTTGATCCGAGCAGGGCACCACAGCCCGGATGGCTAAAACTTAAAGATGCCCGATAATGTCAGCACAGTTCTGCTGAAATCATAAATGCCCATGGCCGTATCTGAATCTCGATTGGTATAAGCTACTGAAGCGGTGAGTCGGCTTGCCTGGTTGAGATCGTATTTCACGTTAAATCCATATTTTGTGTATATGTCTGCGCGATTGATGCCGGTAAATGTATTTTTTTTCTTCTCTGATATTAATTGCAGTTTTAACGGTCTGAGCAGTTCATGAGTTATGGCCAGTCTGGCACTGTTGGTCAATATGCCTGAGACACCGGCCAATGTCGTCTCTTCTATATTATAGGCGGAGTTTAAATCAATTCTTGTCAGGTTTGTAGCTTGCCAGGTAGTGTTGGCACCGAAGGCGGTTTTTCTGATGGGGGTGAAAAGTGCATCGTCGAACGATCTTTTAATCCATTTGGCGTTAAGCTCGATATAGAACAATTCCGGACTGCCGTAGGTAATGCCGGCCATCGTTTCATTGAGCTGCGTGTTTCGATTGTATCCATTGTCATCAGGTGTATAGCGGTATTCCGACTTGTCGATGGTTTGAATAAGATAAAAGGAGTCAATCGGTGGTCTGTACTTGTAGCCGAGGATCAGTTTCCCGGCAGTCCGGGTCCGATCCCTGTCATCATTGTTTATTGTGGTTGAGATTGTGCTGGCATCAAGGTAGTTGAGTGACTCGGTTTCGAGTTCAATGATCGTTACCAGCCTGTTTACGGTATAGTTGTAGTCGATATGCACGCCGGTGTCGTGATAGATGGTCGGCCGCAGGCTGTTTTCATCGTCAGGCGAGTCGCGCAAAATGTGTTTTTTTGCGTGTTGTATGCCACTGTTGAGCGCGCCTGACCGGCTCTGTAACAGGGTGGCATGTGCCTTGAGCGTGTAATCCGTGAAATTCTCCTGTGTGTAGGAGGCGTAGCTTCCAGCATCGACATCTGCATCCATGGTGAAGCGGTATCTACGGTTCATGGCCAGAGTCAGGCGTGGACGGAGCAGGGTTATAAAATCCGTCTTTCTGTTGCCGGCATCTGAATATATGTTGTTGTTGCTTGCGGCCTCTATCGCTATCGAGGGTTCGATTAGATCCCTTGGCCCGGTACGGGTTAGCAGATAAGGCTGGGTTTCTTTAAGTATATCCAGATATCTCTTTGGCGCATCGGCCAGGGCGCTTTTGGAGAGGGTGAGAATAGTGAGAATTATCAGCAGTGCCAGAGTAGCGGTGCGGATATTAATGCCCGATTTTGGGGTTTGGCCCGGCTGATAGTCACTATTGGGGCATCGGTAGCACGAATTATGTGCTGCTTGCATAGGGCTTGTCCTGTAAGGCAAGTGCCGATCCCCAGATCATGGCGAATAACAGGTATAAATGGCGCCAGTGGGTGCTGTCAATAGCAACGCTCTGAGCCAGTATGCCGAGCAGACATGCCAGGGCAACGATGGTGATGGGCTGAATCGGGGATGGTCGCAAGGAACTCTTATAGCCTTGATACAGGGTGACGGCCAGAAATACGTAAAAGCAGACTGCACCGATCCAGCCGGATTCTATAAGCACATGGATATAGATATTATGAGGAGCGCGGAAAAAGATCAGCTCACTTTGTCCGGCGCCGACACCGAGGGGGTTTATAAGAGAATTTTCGAGTGTGACCAGCTGGTTTTCAAAGCGGCCGCCCGCCTGCAGGTCATATTTCTGCAGCTTTGTTCGGATTTCAATCATGTGTTGCACTTTTTCGGTTGTCAGGCTGATGCCGCCGATCAGTAGTGCCAGGATGATAAATATTCCCGAAAATGATGCCAGCCGTTTTCTTTTGGCCGAGTCGGTACTTGTGGTAATTGTCATCCCCATATAAATGGCGAACGACACTATCGAATTGATCCATGATCCCCGGGAGAAGCCAAGCAGGATGCCCATTAGCATGAGCAAAAAAAACAGCGTATATGACAGGCGGCGATGTGTTTCGCCTGACACAAGTCGTGAGAATGCATATATGGCCACCGGGACCAGGAAAGGTCCATAAACATTCGGATCCTTGAACAGGGATCTTACCCTGCCGAATTCTATCAGCTGGTCTCGAAAGGCGGGGAGCAAGTCAAAGAAAGCGGCGATACCGAGAATAGCGGCGATCGTTGCTGCGAACATATAGCCATTCCATATTGTTTTTAATACACGTTGTGGTGATTCATAGATCAGGCTGACCAGAAATATCCAGCTAATCACGAGGTAGAAGCGTATCAATAGCGATTTGATGGTTGCGGCGGGATCAGCTGAGTATATGCAGGAAACAACATTCGCTAACAGAAACCCCCCGAGCAGCAGGACCCCGGGGCGTATACCAACTGGAATTTTGAGGCCGAGAATGTAGAACAGTATGATCAGGGCCATAGCCAGCAAATCGAACGGGGGAGGTTCGATGAAAACGAATGAACTGATGGCGAATAGCAGCCAGACTAATGGCAGCGTGAACCATTGTTCGGTAATCGCGGGTTTGCTGTAAATTACGTTCAATGATGACCAGGTTAGCCAGATATTCCAGTTGTATCAAGGTGTTAAATAATAGCTTATAATATCACGGTGCCGGGTATGTTGGAATGCTATATTAAGTGTCCTGGGGCATGGATCGGGTGTCTGACTGGATTGGTGTAGTAGTATCCTCACATGGCATAAATTTGATGTGAATAATTAAGCCGGTGAGGCCGAACTTAATAATAATACACGCCTGGACAAAACGCAGTGGGTCCGTCGGCACCGCTGCCGCGACGATTACATCGGTAACTGCCGTGAATAACACACTGTATTTGGGCATAGTACTCAAGCCCCGACACCGGCTGCCGCTCTATATAACCGGTCAGGGTATGAATTTGATGTGATAAATTAAGACGGGATAATGGGGGTCAAGTGAGTTCAGCTTTAATGAAGAACGGGGCGGCGACAGACCGGAACCGGGATATCCTGGAAAAAATACAGTTGGTACTGGATCAGCTCAACAGTACGGGCATCGGTTATTGTCACTGGAAGAGTAATTATCATATTGAATATGCCCTGGGTGGTAAAGAGGATCTGGATCTCCTGGTCGATGAAGAAGACTTCCCCGGGTTTGTCGCCATCCTGATGGAGCATGGCTTCAAGCAGGCCGACAGTATCAGCAGCAAAATGCAACCCGGGGTGTTCCATTTTTTGGGGAACGATGAGGCTACCGGGTCATTGATTAATATCCATGCATTCACCCGAATACTAACCGGCGATCATTTCCTCAAGTCCTGGAATTTCCCGTTTGCGAAAATGTTATTGTCGGACACGCGCCTTTCGAATGGGATCAGACTGCCGGCTAAGACCAGTGAGATCATTGTTTTTACGATCAGATACATGATCAAGTATACGACACTGATCGATTGTTATACGACGATGAAGTCTACTGCCGATATCAAGGAAGAACTGGAATGGCTTGAAGATGGAGGGGATATTGAGGCATCACTGGCTACATTGAAGGATTTTTTTCCAGAGATATCTCCACCCCGGTTTAAACAGGCGTTGGCGATACTGCCTGAAAATGGCAAGCTCATCGGTAAAATCCGGCTTGGTCGGGTGTTCGGCAAGTGTCTGAAAAAATACAGGCGTTTCTCCAAACCGCGGCAGGTATTTCTGACCTTGATTGTGTTGATGCGGATGGCCTTTAATCGATTGGTCAGGCATGAGAAGCATATGCGATTCAAAACGGGCGGCAAGCTGATTGCGCTGGTTGGCCCCCAGGCAACGGGAAAGTCAACGCTGGCGGCTGCGGTACGGGACTGGCTGGGTGCAGAACTGGCGATTACCTACATACATGCAGGAAAACCACCGGCAACGGTGCTTACCTATTTGGCCAATATGATAATCCCTGTTGCCAAACGTATTTTCTCAAGTTATGACACAGTTGAGTATGACAAGGCCGCTGAGAATAATGATGATGGCTATGATTTTCCGTTAATGTTTGTATTGCGGAGGGTCATGCTGGCCTATGAACGGAAAAAGCTGCTGGGGCGGGTGTACAGGGAAACCAGAAACGGAAAAATATGTCTTTCAGACCGCTATCCGTCTGACGTAATCGGGGCGATTGACGGGGCTACCTTTAGTGATGAGGTCATCTCTGCCCAGAGGTCGGCGGTAAAGCGTTGGCTAATGAAGCTGGAAAGAAAATTGTATGACCAGATTTGCTCTCCGGATATGGTGCTGCAATTGTCGGTCTCGGTTGAAGAGGCCATCAAGCGTAATCAGAATCGTGAGAAAGAAGGGGTGGAGCAAACGACGGAATATGTCGAGCGCCGGCATGCAATGATCCGGCTTCCCGAATTTCAACGTTGTCCTGTGGCCTCTATATCAACCGATAAGAGTATTTCTGATACGATCATCGAGGTGAAGCGGTTTATCTGGCGTCACCTGTAACAATCGCCTGGGCGGGTTATTATCTATGCACATTAACGACGGCGATAATGCTCCTGTCCAGCCGGTGCAGGTTGGTCAGGACTATCCTGTTGAAAATCCGGCGGACAGTCCGGGCGGTTTTCAGTTGCATTGTGAACAAGTGGTTCAGCGTAACTGGTCCAGGGTTGGTGTTGGTACTGTTTGTGATGCTGGAAATGATACAGCCCGGAAATTTTTCCTGAAGCAGAATGTCAACAAGGCAGGGTGCAGTCTGCCGAAACATTGGGAGTATGAGCGAACGGGTACGCAGGCAGCCCGGTCCCTGCTGAAGAACATCGTTGATATCCCTGTGCCGGCATTTCATAACGAGTCCCTGGTACTCAATGTATTTGAATATGTTGATGTGGTGCCATTGGACGAGATTCTCAGGGATAACAGCGAGCTTTTCAGGAAGCATTTCCCGGATATATTGCCGCAACTGGTTCAGGTGCTGGAAGGGTTGCAGGCGGGCGATGCGGCATCCCTGCCTTTTGAACTGCCGGTGAAAGAGCGAGATTATGGCGGG
>Ga0210101_1000061_pt1 | contig 36637 bp, 29 predicted proteins | sample Muzzi_PWC_D1_FD_185534 | JGI IMG/M metagenome (GOLD analysis project Ga0210101, IMG submission 185534) | Wetland microbial communities from San Francisco Bay, California, USA, that impact long-term carbon sequestration - Muzzi_PWC_D1 (SPAdes) | ecosystem: Environmental > Aquatic > Marine >... | reverse complement strand
TGGCCACGCTCAGCGCCACGCAATGTAATCCCGTGATTAAAGATTTCTACTCTAGATTAGTGCGTCAGGGAAAACATAAAAAAGTCGCCATCACGGCCTGCATGAGAAAGTTTATTACCATGCTGAACGCGATGGTCAGGGATGAATGTGAATGGGCTTATTGAGGATTATTCTTGGGGTTGACGCCACAGTCGCTTGTTATATTGCATTAATTTCCTCTCAAGTTTTCCACAATCTTTATTAGCAATATATACACAGAATTACCTTTCCAGCCTTGAATTGAATAACCAAGTGCCACCCCACCTAATATTGGTGAAATATAGAAACTTGGGTGCGATGTAAGCTTGCTAACTAACGCCATATTCCCCTGTGACCAGCAATAAAATAAAGGCACCAATGCCAACCCTATTAAAATTATTCCAATAGATAAGAAATAATAACGCATCTTAAAAAGATTGCGTTGATATCGCTTTATCTTCTCTAGATGTTCTAATTCGTGCTCAGTAAGATTCATTATTCATGCAATATCTTACGGTAGGAACACCCGTTACCGGGTGCCCCCCGCACAGACCCGGACGTGCAGTTTTCCCGCATCCGGTTCCTCGGTTGTACTCGCATTCGCGACGGACGCGCCTTTATGTAAAGACCACATGTTGTCGTTGCTTCTCCACTATCCGGGGTAAGGCCACTTTCAACTTTGACAGTGCAGCCTTGAACTGACACCAGTTAAAACTTCTTCGCTTACCACCACGTCGATTGAGCCATTTGAAGGCGCATTCAACACAGTGGGTGTAGAAGCTCCACAGCGATGTCTCATTGCTGCGCAGTCCAAAGTAGTTGTAGTGGCCCACCAGCTTTCGATTGAGCGCTTTGATAAACTGCCGGCCCGGCAAGTGGCGGTACGCCTTTATCCAGCGCCTCATCCGCCGTTTGGCTTGTTGCAACCTCTTGCGCGCCGTTCGCTTCATCACCCGTAATTCGCCTCGGTGATCCCTTGTCCAGTATAACTCGAACCCCAGAAAGGTAAAACGTCGGCGAAGACCAGGATGAAAACGGCTAAAACGCAAAATTCCCGTTTTCTCAGGCGCTATGTGCAACTGGAATTTCTCCAGCCGATTAGGCATAACCTGATAGAACCGGTAGGCATCATTACGGTACTGGAAGGCACACACATAATCATCGGCGTACCGAATCAGCAGCGCCTGCCCTCGACAACGCGGCTTGACCACACGCTCGAACCAGAGATCCATGGCATAGTGCAAGTAAACGTTGGCCAGTATCGGTGAAACAACACCGCCTTGCGGAGTGCCCGTTACCGCGTGCAGTACCTACCCGTCGGTATCGAGTATCCCCGCTTTTAGCCATTTGCGGATAAGTTTAAGAAAGGCACGGTCATCTATCCTCAGACTCAACATCTCCAGTAGCCAGTCATGGTTTATCGTATCGAAGAAGCCTTTTATATCCGCTTCAACAACATAACCAAACTTGCCGTATTGAAGATTGAACCCCAGGTCTTTGACCGCGTCTTTGGCACCTCGCGCCGGTCGATAGCCATAACTCACATCAAGAAAATCGTGCTCGTAGATGGCATTCATAATTCTGGCGCAGGCGAGCTGCACCAGCTTATCTTCCAGTGCGGGGATGCCTAAGGGCCTTTCTCCACCACCCTCCTTAAGAATGTAACAACGCCGAACCAGTCTGGCCCGGTAACGCTTCGTCTTCAGTCGCTCTTCCAGATCAAGAATATTGGCGTACAGCGCCTGCTCATACGCCTGCGCCGTCACATCATCCACTCCACTGGCCGCCTTCTTGTTCAGGTCGTTCCAGCAGGCTAATAACAGTCCGGCGTCCACCAATCCGTACAGGTTCTGAAAACGGTGGTCTTTACAGGCTTGCGCCCGCTTGGCTATTCCCTGCAGGGAGGTTAACTCATGGTGATCCAGCCCAACAGTGTCCGGCATGAGTTTCCTTTGCAGGCTACGTACTTCCGTCAAGTCCTTCCCCTTGTAGTGGGCTTTCCCCACCGCTGAGTACTATGCTTGATAAGACAACCCGAAGACAATTAACCACCTTGCGGTGACCTACCTGCCGCGTCACCACGTCAGGAGTACAACGGGCCTTCCCGAGTTCTACGGTGTATCTCTTCTTGCATGCCACGGCCTGATGACTCCGCCGAACCTCCACACCCTTGCCTAAAGCACTTACTTTTGTACCTTTTACGGATGCTTCTGTGTAGCCTTCGGTGTACGTTAAAACCCTCGGCGTTCGGAACTGACTTTGTCGAAGCTGTACCAGCACTTCAGGGTGCGCGACCACCCCTACGGCCTACAAGATTCTCTGTCTACGCTTAGCCCATCTTGTTCGCGGTTCCTTGCCGCTCCGCCATGGACCCAAGACTCGATACGGGTGGGTGGCTAGCCCTTTCCCGACAGGGACTTCCACCCTGCAAGATACACCGAGCTTTGCTCGGCGCGATAACGTCTGCGTTAACCAGGAGGCGCATCTTTTGCGTCAATCTGGTTTAACGCATTGTTATATGCCTTCTGGTTTTCATATATCTTTAAACCAATGTAAATAGCCACTGCAAAGAAATGTGCGATAATACCGAAAACAAACCACAAAATAGGCCTACCACCTTCTTTTTTACCTTTAAGGTAGAGCCATACACCTAAAACTATACTATCAATATGCCCAATTAAAATTGCGGCCATACTAACAAATGAAAACATTGTACTTGTAAACGCCTGACCCGCTTCCATGGCATCTTTGAAATAGCCACTATATAAGCCTGATACGAAAACCATAACAAGATAGGCAGGCACATACCATAAAGCTAGCGTCTCGATTTCCTTTTTAATTTCCTTGCTTTTTCTCTAAGGCATATAACAGTTAGTTATACAGAGACTATGTTTTCTGAATTAGGTAGTAACTGCCTAATTCGGTGAAATTGTCGACGTTTTTTGTTATCTTGCTCAGCTTCAAGCGGGTAGCCATGGAGGGCTTAAAATGACTGACACCAGGACGGTAATGAAGCAACATGCAGTCGATCAATTCTGGCATAAGTATCTGTTCATCCTTGAGGAATCATCCATCCCTGTAAAAGCCAGGCGTTGCTACAGGATACATGTTGAAACATATATGGCTGCCCATCCTGGTGTCAAACTTAAAGCCCACCTCCCTGCGGATATCGACGAATATCTAATCGCAAAAGGCAGACTTACCAGCTTGCCGGAATGGCGATTTCGACAAATAGCTGACGCTTTACCTCTTTTATTATGCGAGCTAATTCAGACGGATTGAGCAAAATCATATGATTGTATCAATGGCGCGCATTTGCCCGAGACCTTGAACCTGATCACCCTTCACTATTACTCGACTACAATCCAGCCACCCTGGCCCCACAGAGTCAGACCCCACTGATCAGGCGTTTCCATGATGACTTTCCGGAACTCTATATGGCTTTGATTAAGGCCTTGCGTATCCGACGTATGGCCGCACAAACAGAGAAGTCTTATTTAGCGCGGCTGGTTCGTTTTTTCCAGTTTCACCAATGGCAGGATATTGATACTTCAGGTGACAACAAGATTTCAGAATACCTTGAATAGCTAGCCCTGAAGCGCAAGGTCTTCGCTGCCTGCCAACCGTCTTGTCACAAAACGAGGTCAGGCACTTGCTCGGAATCATGCAGGGTCGCGCGAAATTGATGGCCTCATTGATGTATGGCACAGGCATGCGCGACATGGTGTGCGTGCGTCTTCGCGTACAGGATATCGATTTTGACCATAAACAGATCACGGTCACAGCCGGAAAAGATAACAAAGACAGGGTCGTACCATTACCCGACTCGCTGATAGCCGAAATCAAACATGCACTGGATGATGTCAAAAAGCTTCATGATGGCGACCTCTCTCAAGGGTATGGTGAGGCCCTGATGCCCGTATCGCTTGCCAGAAAACTGAGAACGGCCTCGAGGTCCTGGCAGTGGCAATTCGTTTTTCCCTCGACACGTCTGGCGCTGGACTACTCTACAGGGAAAACCCGTCGCTATCATACCTATCAGACTGCTTTGCAGAAGGCGATCCGTCGTGCGGCCCGTGCCGCTGGCATCAATAAGCGTGTAACAAGCCATACTCTCAGGCATTCTTTCGCTACATATCTTTTAGAGAGCGGTAAGGACATCCGTCTGATACAGGAGCTGCTCGGGTAGGCGGATGTTGCGACCACGATGATCTATAGCCATGTCGTTGAAAAAGGCGGGCTGGCTGTGCCGAGTCCGCTGGATGCTTTGTAGACAGTCTGACAGAGTGTAATAAAAGCAATCGTAGCAGAGCCGCATTACAATAAACCGTTCCGTTATCGCGGTGTTTTTGGTAAAACGGGCTGGCCTGGAATGTTGCGCTTTATTGTACCGGGAGCAGGAATTTTTGATTACCGTCTCGCAGCTCCGGCATAAAGTCGTCCTCGATGCCGAGGAAACGGTTCAACAATCGAAGATAATCTTTACCCAGATACATAAAAGTTTCGTATGACCACAAATAATAATCCAGCTCACGCCCCATTATGTCGATGATAATCCGTTTTGCCCTCTGTGAATCATCTTGTAATTTCTGCCGGGACTGGCTGAAGCCGCGAACCAGCCTTGAACGTTCTGATATATTTATATCACGGGTGCACAGGACGAAATATGTTTGAAAATCCTTAACCTTTGGCAGCCACTCGTCAATGTCGGGCCAGTCCGGGACATTAGGATTGGCGCTCGGCAACGATCGGTGACAGACACGATGCCGGAAATGAGCAGCGTTGAAATTAACACCGTTATACTCGGCAAAATCATGTTGATTAAGATTCGCGGATATTATCCGCGCAATCAATGTAGAGCCGGAACTTTCGGGCCCAAGAACAAAGACACATTTACGCCTGTTTTCTGACATGACTAATTATATTTATCCCTGTCATACCTTGCGGTAGATCTGGCCACCCTTGTCCATGAACTCGACCGATTTTTCCAGCAAGCCCTTGTGCAAGGCCTCGTCTTCTGTGACGCCCTGCTGGGCGGCATAGTCGCGCACGTCCTGAGATATCTTCATCGAGCAGAAGTTCGGTCCGCACATGGAGCAGAAGTGCGCGACCTTGTGCGCCTCCTTGGGCAGGGTTTCGTCGTGGTAGTCACGCGCGCGGTCCGGGTCGAGGCCGATGTTGAACTGGTCCTGCCAGCGGAATTCGAAGCGGGCCTTGGACATCGCGTTGTCGCGGATCTGCGCGCCGGGATGGCCCTTGGCCAGGTCGGCGGCATGGGCGGCGATCTTGTAGGTGATGATGCCTTCCTTGACATCGTCGCGGTTGGGCAGGCCCAGGTGTTCCTTCGGCGTCACATAACACAGCATCGCCGTGCCGTACCAGCCGATCATCGCCGCGCCGATACCGGAGGTGATGTGGTCGTAACCGGGGGCGATGTCGGTGGTCAGCGGGCCGAGGGTATAGAACGGCGCCTCGCCGCAGACCTCCAGTTGCTTGTCCATGTTTTCCTTGATCATGTGCATCGGTACGTGGCCGGGACCTTCGATCATCGTTTGCACATCGTGTTTCCACGCGATCTTCGTCAGCTCACCGAGGGTCTCCAGTTCACCGAACTGGGCTTTATCGTTGCCGTCGGCGACCGAGCCGGGGCGCAGGCCGTCGCCGAGCGAGAACGACACGTCATAGGCCTTCATGATGTCGCAGATGTCTTCGAAATGGGTATAGAGGAAATTTTCCCGGTGGTGGGCCAGGCACCACTTGGCCATGATCGAGCCGCCGCGCGAGACGATGCCGGTCAGGCGTCTGGCCGTCAGCGGCACGTAGCGTAGCAACACACCGGCATGGATCGTAAAGTAGTCGACGCCTTGCTCGGCCTGTTCGATCAGGGTGTCTTTAAAGATCTCCCAGTTCAGTTCCTCGGCCTTGCCGTCGACCTTTTCCAGCGCCTGGTAGATCGGCACCGTGCCGATCGGCACTGGCGCGTTGCGGATGATCCATTCTCGTGTCTCATGGATGTTCTTGCCGGTCGACAGGTCCATGATGGTGTCTGCGCCCCAGCGGATGCCCCAGGTCATCTTGTCGACCTCTTCCTCGATGCTGGATGACAGCGCCGAGTTGCCGAGGTTACCGTTGATCTTGACCAGAAAGTTGCGGCCGATGATGACCGGCTCCAGTTCGGTGTGGTTGATATTGGCCGGGATGATCGCACGGCCGCGGGCGACCTCGTCACGAACAAACTCGGGCGTGATGACCTTTGGGATCGCGGCGCCGAAGCTGTGGCCCGGATGCTGCCTGATCAGATCACCATGGGCCAATTCATCTTGATAGTGTTCGAGGCGCTGGTTCTCACGGATGGCGACGAATTCCATCTCCGGCGTGATGATGCCCTGTTTGGCATAATGCATCTGCGTGACATTGGCGCCGGCGCCGATTCCACCCAAGGCCCGGCGAATCGGACGCTGATGACCTTCAAAACGCAAGCTGTCGAGACTGTGATCACTGGACCGCTCACGGCCATAGGCCGAACTCTGCTGTACCAGTATCTCGGTATCGTCACGCGCCTCGATCCACGGCGTACGCACATCATTCAGACCGGCACGGATATCGATCGTTACCTCCGGATCGGTGTACGGGCCGGAGGTGTCATAGACGGTCAGTGGCGCATTCTTTTCCACGCCGGCATCGGTGATCGTGTCGGTCAGCGTGATTTCGCGCATCGGTACGCGTATGTCCGGACGCGAACCCTGTACATAGATCTTGCATGAATTGGGCAGCGGCTGAATCGAGGCCGCGCTGACCTTGGCTGTCTTGCTCAGGAATTCATCGGGGATGGCGCTCATCGGTGTCCTCATTACAGAAAGTGTGTCGCGCACGGGAAGGGCGGCCTTCCATGGGCGTGGCTCTATGGCTGTACAGCCTGCGGTTGTTTACGGCCCGTGGCTGTATCAGAACTAGCCTGATGATCCCGTCAATCTAAACCAAGCGTGCCGCTCGTGCAAGCCGCAATCCTGACTACCTGCAGACAAATACCATAGGATTCAATGTGTTTAATTGAATTATATTCTTATGAAGCAGAGCCCAGCCTACGGTCCTGGTCCTGATTAGATGCGGGAGCGGCTGCGCCGCGATGGTTTTTTCATTGCACTGACCCATCGCGGCACAGCCGCTCCTACACACCCATCACTCCTCACTCCTCACTCCTCACTCCTCACTCCTCACTCCTCACTCCTCACTCCTCACTCCTCACTCCTCACTCCTCACTCCAGAATTATCCGACCTCCAATGTCCATACGCAGCCAAAAAAGGTTTAAACTAGCCGCTCATTCATTCGGGAGATGTCATGCTCTGGGTCAAGGCACTGCATATCGGTTTCATGGTAACCTGGTTCGCCGGGCTGTTTTACCTGCCGCGGCTGTTTGTCTACCATGCCCTGTGCGACGATGAACCGGGCAACAAGCGCTTCAAGATCATGGAGCGCAAGCTCTATTTCGGTATCATGACGCCCGGCGCCGTACTGACCATCGGCCTGGGGCTGTGGATGCTGGTCGACTACGCCTGGACGGCCTACTCGGGCAGCGGCTGGCTGCACGCCAAGCTGGTGCTGGTGTCGCTGCTGGTGCTGTATCATATCTACTGCGGCAAGCTGCTGTTTGATTTCAAACACGACCGCAATCGTCACAGCCATGTGTATTTCCGCTGGTTCAATGAACTGCCGGTGCTAATCCTGTTTGCCATCGTCATCCTGACCATCGTCCGCCCGTTTTGAATGGCGAAACCGCCGTGACTTCAGGCCGCCAGGGAGCCACTGTAGCGGGTGCAGATAGCCGGAATTATGACTTTCGGGACGACGCAGGAGCGCATAGTCAGAAAAAACATCAACATAACGCGATCCAGCGAGTGAGCTTTATGCACATTTCAGGTGCGGAAGTCATGAAAACGTCATAGTGCCGATCAGAACCCGGTCAAAAATAGAGTGAATGCATAATTATATGATTTTATTGAGTTAAATTATATGGCTATTTCATTACCAATCTAACACAAGGCCAGCAATAACGCGGGTTTAGGGCTTTTGCCCCCGATTCATCCACACACTTATCCACAGGTTTTGTGGACAACCGGTGGTGGTTATACAGGTCAATTACTTAGATGATTTTCATCAGGGTAGCTATCAGCGAAGCGCGCTAATTGAGGTCTCAGCCGAACCGGCTGCGGCCGCCGGCTCCGGCACACCGGTTTGTTATTACCCCCGCTCCGGCTCTATGATAGATCCCTTCGGTGCCGACCCGACACCGACCAGAGAATAATGATCACGCTCCATGACTGCCGACAGCCCAGTAGTAGACGACAAACCCGCGGCCGGCGCCGCCTGTATCCTGCAGATGGCAGTGCCATCGCCGCTGAACCGGACCTTCGATTATCTACCGCCCGAAAACTGCGACGCAAGCCAATTGCAACCCGGCATGCGCCTGCGTTTACCCTTCGGCCGCGGCAGCCGCATCGGTATCCTCATGGCTGTCAGTTCGCACAGCCGTGTCGACACCGATAAACTGAAACCGGCGCTGGAGCTGCTCGACGAAACCCCGTTGTTACCCACCGATATCGTGGCACTGCTGGATTGGGCCAGCCGTTATTATCATCACGCGCCGGGTAATGTCATCAGTAATGCCCTGCCGGCGTTGCTGCGCCAGGGCCAGCCGCCACGGCCGCAACAACTGACGGTATGGCGGCTGACCGCCAGCGGCCGCGAGCTTGATCCGGCGACGTTGACACGGGCGCCCCGGCAGCGTGAGTTGTTAATGTGGCTGTCGACCCAGGACCATGACGTCGATGTCGCGGCCCTGGACACCCTGGGGAGTTGGCGGCCGACCCTGAAAATAATGATCGACAAGGGCTGGGTGGTCGCCGAGTCCGTTGCCACGGACAGGTACCTGACGGAATCGATAAAGCCGGCAAGCGCACAGGCCACGCAGCCGGCGCCAACCCTGAACCCGGCGCAGCGCCAGGCGGTCAGCGAAGTCACCGCCGCACTGGACCGTTTCCAGCCTTTCCTGCTGGCGGGTGTCACCGGCAGCGGCAAGACCGAGGTCTATTTCCGCACCATCGAACAGGTGCTGGCGCTTGGCCGCCAGGTCCTGTTGCTGGTGCCGGAGATCGGCCTGACACCGCAACTGGTGGCGCGTTTTCACGATCGTTTTACACAAACGCAGGTGTTATTGCACTCGGCCCTGACTAACCGCGAGCGCCTCGATGCCTGGTTGCAGGCGCGCGACGGCCGGGCCGCGATCATCATCGGCACCCGCTCGGCGGTCTTCGTGCCCTGCGCCCGACTCGGTCTGATCATCATCGACGAGGAACATGATGCCTCGTTCAAACAGCAGGACGGCTTTCGTTATCATGCCCGCGACATCGCCATCGTCCGCGCCCAGCGTGGCAAACTCCCGATCATGCTCGGCTCGGCGACGCCATCGCTGGAATCGCTGCATAACGTTGAGTCACAACGTTATCGCTTACTGTCCCTGCCGCAACGCATCGGTGACGCGCTCACCCCCGGCATCCGCCTGCTCGATGTCCGTCACCTGCCGTTCAACGACAGCCTGTCGCCGCAACTCATCGAGATGATACGTGCCCATCTGGCTCGGGATAACCAGGTACTGCTGTTCCTGAACCGACGCGGCTATGCGCCGACGCTGTTATGCCATGACTGCGGCTGGGTGGCCCGCTGCCAGCGTTGTGACGCGCATCTGATCGTTCACCATCAGCGCCGCCTGCTGCGCTGTCATCATTGCGACGCCCAACGACCGCTTGACACTGAATGCCCCGAGTGTGGCAGCCCATCCCTGTTGCCAGTCGGCCATGGTACCGAACGCATCGAGGACGCGCTGCATGACCTGTTTCCCGATAGCGACGTCGTCCGCATCGATCGTGACAGCACCCGCCGCAAAGGCAGCCTGCAGCAACTATTGGAGAAGGTCCGCAACGGCCGTCGCCAGATTCTGCTCGGCACCCAGATGCTGGCCAAGGGTCACCACCTGCCGAATGTCACGCTGGTGGCGATCATCTCGGCCGACCAGGGACTGTTCAGCATCGACTTCCGCGCCAGTGAGCGGCTCGGCCAGATGGTCATCCAGGTCGCCGGGCGCGCCGGGCGTGCCGACAAACCGGGCGAGGTCGTCATCCAGACCCATCATCCTGAGCACCCGTTGTTGCAGGACCTGCTGCATCATGATTACCAGCGGTTTGCCGAACACCTGCTGGCGGAACGCCGACTGGCGGCGCTGCCGCCGTATACGAATATGGTGCTGCTGCGCGCCGAGGCGATAGAGCGTGAAACCTCGCAACAGTTTCTGCAGGACGCACAGCGACTGGCGCTGGACTGCCATATCGACGGTGTCGACATCCTCGGTCCGCTGGCAGCGGCGATGGAACGGCGCGCCGGCCGCTACCGCGCCCTGCTGGTGATACAGTCCGGGGAACGCCAGCCGCTGCACCGCCTGTTATCCCGCTGGCTGCCCCGACTGGACACACTCGCCGATGCCCGCAAGGTCCGCTGGTCGATCGACGTCGACCCGATCGACATGATGTGATCCCAGCAGTGTGTCATCCCAATTGTAGGAGCGGCTCCGCCGCGATTATGACCTACATCGTGCCCAGCCATCGCGGCATAGCCGCTCCTACCCATCACCCTAATATTAGCCCTCCCGCACTCAGCACTCAGCACTCAGCACTCAGCACTCAGCACTCAGCACTCAGCATTTATCCTATTCCCATTCCCTGCCAGACAGGCGATAATGGCCGCCACATTCGTTCAGCGCCAGTGATTCCCCAAGCGAAACCATGAAAGAACATCTCAGAAGCCTGCTCGTCGATGCCATCAACCGTCTGCAGAGCCGGGATGAACTGCCGCTTGATCTGGATATTGATATTCATGTCGAGCGCACCCGAGACAGCAGCCATGGTGACTTTGCCTGTAATGTGGCGATGATGCTGGCGCGCGCCGCGCGCCGTAAACCGCGTGCTATCGCCGAAAAGATCGTCGCCGCGTTACCCGAATCGGAACAGCTTGAACGCATCAACATCGCCGGTCCCGGTTTTATCAATTTTTTTATCAGTAAACTGGCCTTCCAGCAACTGGCCGCCGAGATACTCGAGGCCGGCGATGCCTACGGCCGTAGTTCCATCGGTAACGGTCGCCGTATCCAGGTCGAGTTTGTCTCGGCCAATCCGACCGGACCGCTGCATGTCGGCCATGGCCGCGGCGCCGCTTACGGCGCTTCCGTTGCCGACCTGCTGATCGAGGCCGGGTATACCGTCCATCGTGAATACTATGTCAATGATGCCGGACGGCAGATGGATATCCTCGCCACCAGTACCTGGTTGCGTTATCTACAGCAACAGGGTGTCGACATCGCTTTTCCCAGCAATGGCTATCGGGGCCGGTACATCTTCGAGATCGTCGACGCCCTGATAGCGGCGCATGGCACACGCCTGACAGCCACAGCCGAACAGGTATTCAAAGGGGTGCCCGCCGACGATGACGGTCACGGCAACGGCGACAAGGAGGCCCATATCGATGCCCTGATCGCGCGCGCCAGGATAGTACTCGGTGATGAGCAGTACCGCCTGGTGTTCGACCAGGCCCTGAACACGATCATTGGAGACATCCGCGCCGACCTGGAAGAGTTCGGCGTCATCTACGAACAATGGTATTCGGAACGTTCACTGGTCGACAGTGGCGCCGTCGATGTCGTCGTGCAGCGGCTGAAGGATGGTCAGCACCTGTACGAGCAGGACGGTGCCTGGTGGTTCCGCTCGACCGACTTCGGCGACGAAAAGGATCGCGTCGTCATTCGTGAAAACGGCCAGGCCACCTATTTCGCCTCGGACATCGCCTATCACATGGACAAGATGGAACGTGGCTATGAACGGGTCATCGATATCTGGGGCGCCGATCACCATGGCTATGTACCGCGCATCAGGGCTGCGCTGGTGGCGCTCGGCTATGACCCGAATCGATTGAGCGTGTTGCTGGTGCAGTTTGCCAACCTGTACCGTGGCGGTGAAAAGGTGCAGATGTCGACGCGCAGCGGGCAATTCGTTACCCTGCGCGAATTGCGTGACGAGGTCGGCAGGGATGCGGCGCGTTTCTTTTATGTCAGCCGTAAATGCGAACAGCATATGGACTTCGATCTCGATCTGGCCAAATCGCAGTCTAACGACAATCCGGTCTACTATGTCCAGTACGCTCACGCCCGTATCTGTAGCGTCATGCGCCAACTGGAAGAAAAGGGATTCAGTTGGGATCCGGTCAACGGTCGTGAACATCTGCAGCGCCTGGATGAAGAGCACGAGAAGGTCCTGCTGAGCACGCTGTCGCGTTACCCCGAAACGATCGAATTGGCGGCGGAAAAATATGACCCGCACCTGATCGCCTTTTATCTGCGCGATCTGGCCGCCGATTTTCATACCTATTATAATGCTCATCAATTCATCATCGCCGATGCCGAGCTGCGTAACGCCCGCCTGACACTGATACTGGCGGCACGACAGGTGTTGCGCAATGGCCTGAACCTGCTCGGCATGAACGCTCCCGAGCGCATGTAACCATGACCGCTGATTATAAATCGAGCCGCCGTAAGGCGCCGGCTAAAAAACGCCGCCGCCCCGCCCACAAGCCGCGTCGTCGAAAGGGCATGCCCGGCTGGGTGTGGTTATTGTGCGGTCTAGGTCTCGGCCTGATCATCGCCGTCAGCGCCTATTTTATCGCCCGGCCGCCACCGGCTGTCGTGGCAGAACGAACGGTGAAACATACGGACAATAAAAAGACGGGCAAACAACAGGCAACCCCTGCCCCGGATGACACCAAAAAATCGCGTTTCGATTTTTATACCCTGCTGCCGAAAATGGAGGTCGTGATCCCCGACAGTGTTATCGAACAGGCCAACCGCGCGCTGCCCCAACATGAAACCGATCTGGCCTATGTGTTACAGACCGGCTCATTCCGCAATGCCGCCGACGCCGAAACCTTGAAAGCCAGACTGGCCCTGATCGGCATCGAGGCCGACATAGAAACCGTTGTCATTAATGATAATGACACCTGGCACCGCGTCCGCCTCGGCCCATTCCCGGACATGGCCGCACTGAAACCGGTACGGCGGCAATTAAAACAACATAATATCGATTATATCCTGCTGAAGATGAAGCTCTGAGACTCCAGCACAAGGATACGATCGAACAGGCCTTCGATTTATTCTAATCCCCTGTCGTTTTACAGCCTGACAAAATAGGGCACCGCCATCAGGGCGAAACCCAGCATCACGAGTACATATACATTGGTGACAAAATACGGAAAGATGAACAGTGCTATCCCCGTCATCAATGGCATCACGGCCTTTTGTCTTTTCCCGTAGATAAAAAATCCAAAACCGATGGCCCCGAAGACCATGCCCCAAACAAGTTGTGCCGTGCTGTCCATACCTACTCCTACTCAGTCACCGTAAATTATACAGCCAGGATATCGCGGCGCAGCCGCTCCTACGCTTAATCTGGTTCCCACGCTATGCGAATGAGATCTCTACTGGGAAATGTAATTTACATTTCCCAGCATAAATCACACGCCGGTCTTGTTCCACAAGACCGGCGGTCCGAGATGACACTAAATGGAGATACTCCTCACTCATCACTTTTATTCTATGCCGGATTATCCACCGAAAACATGCTCCACGGATAATTAATGAATAATACAAACTCGGTGCCTTCGTTGCCATTGGCGATGTCAGCGCGGATGATGACACCTGACAGTACTGCTCGAAAACCGACGCCGATGCTGTGCCTGACAACAGCAAACAGATCATCGCTGCGTTCGGAGACTGTACCGGCCTCGGCAAACACGACCAGTTGCAGGCCGGTGCGAATACCCTTGGCGATATAGATATTAAAGGGCGTGTATTCATCAGTCAGGTTCCAGCGGTATTCGGCACCGGCGAATGCCGCCTGGCCGGCATGATAGCGGCCATTGGCGAACGAGCGCAATCGCTGGGTGCCGCCCAGGGCCGTGGCATTGCCGTATTTATTGCTGGCGATCACGTCGTTAAGATAATCCTGTTCCAGGTTATAACAATCCGCCTGTTCCGAAACGGGCCGCGAGGCACAGTCCAGACCGATAGCATTCTGCAGCTCTGTGTAATTGGTGCTGGCCTTATGGATAATCACGGCCTTTGAATAAAACAGATTCAGTGCCAGCGTATCCTGATGCCGGAATGGTTTATAGGCGGTGAAGTTGTAATCGGTGCTGATATAGTCACTCCGATAGGGATCATCGATCTTCGGCATGCTCAGGCTCAGTTCATGGCGATAGCCCTGACGCGGATCCAGTCGGTCATCGGTAAGATCGATACTGAAACCAATGGATTGTGACTGCACGCGGTGCCTGGCCGTATCCACTGAGCTGAAGGCAGTACCCTGATTGTCGCGTACTGACAACAGCCGGTCATCACCGACAAAGAGCCGGTAATACCCCTCATAACGACGATCATCATAGCTTAACGTCAACTGCCCGATCAGGTACTGACCTTCCGCTTCCGGCAACAGATAATCGTCCTCACTCGTCTGCATGCCGCGCCGATAGGCCAGCGGCGCCACCTGATAATCGTAGGCACCAACATCCAGCAACAGGCGCTTTTCAATCAGATGCATATCCAGGAACGCGGCGCCCCGTGCTGAAAAATCCCCGTTAATGGCAAAAGAAGTGAAGTCGGCATCCGTATCATCGATATTCAGCACCGTGGCACCCAGGCCCTGGGCACTGCCAAGCCCGGGAATATCTCCACCAATCGGATAGATGTAATAACCGAACTCGGTACCAAACTGATCGCGGCGGCGCTCCGGGGATTCGGCCCGGACATCGACCCAGGCCGGCAGTGCTAGCAGCAGCCATAAAAGCGGGATTGCTTTCACGCACGGGAACTGACGTAAACGGTTCATGGATATCAGTATGCTCGCCACGACCCTACGGATTCAACAATTTTAGTAAGGGTTTACGCAACAGAAGGGAAACAACAGTTTCATAACTACCACAAATGAATTTTTTATTCAGATAATACGTGCCGATTGCTTGCATTTATCCGGATCAGACAGGGGATTTCTCCCTTCGGTTCGAAATGACAAGCCGAGAGGTCCTCAGCACTCAGCACTCAGCACTCAGCACTCAGCACTCAGCGATTATCGCGGCTCAGCCGCTGCTACACTCCTCTCACCCATCACTCATTACCCAATCCCAAGTCCTAAGTCCTAAGTCCTAATCTTCAAGATACGTATACCCTTCCAGCCCGGCCACCAGCTCTTCCAGGTACTGCTGCTGTTCCACTGTCGACAACCGGCTGCCCTCGACCTGCTGGCGGTAGATGGCAGTCAGTTCGATGACATCGAAATCGACCGCGCGCAGGACGCTGTCGACACTGTCACCGGCACGCTGCGCATACAGGCGATGGCTGCCATCGGCCAGTAACTCGACATTGGCCGAGTTCGTATCACCAAACAGGTTATGACAATCGCCGAGGATTTCCTGATAGGCGCCGACCATAAAGATGCCCAGCAGGTATGGCTGGTCCGTGTGCCAGTCGTGCAACGGCAGGCTGGCCTCGACGCCCTCGTTATCGACATAGTGATCGATACGGCCGTCTGAATCGCAGGTGATATCGGTAATGACGGCGCGGCGCTCTGGCCGGGTATCGAGGCGATGCAAGGGTACGATGGGGAATACCTGTTCGATGGCCCAGACATCGGGCAGTGACTGGAACAGCGAAAAATTGCAGAACACCTTGTCGGCCAGCTGGTCATTGATCCCATCCAGAAGTTCATGATGCGCACGCGAGGCCGACTGCAGCAACGGGCGCAGTCGGTGGCAGATGGCAAAATAGATCTGCTCGGCCAGACCGCGCTGTGCCAGCGTCAACCGCCCCTGGGTGAACAGTTCGCGCGCCTGCGTCAGGCCATACACGGCATCGTGATAGCGTTCGGTCACGGTGCGCCGACCGTCATCGGCCAGGCACGCACGAAGATCCCTGATGACCGGTACTTCATCGTCGGCCTCCGCCTCCGGCACCTGCTCGGGCTGGAGCTCGACATCGATGACATTGGTCACCAGCACCGCGTGATGGGCGGTCATTGCCCGTCCCGATTCGGTAATAATATCCGGGTGCGGCAACCGGCCCTCGTTACAGAGTTCGGTGACGATGGAAACAATGCTATCGGCATAGTCCTGCAATGAATAATTCATCGAACAATAGCTGCGTGAGCGGGTACCCTCGTAATCGACACCCAGGCCGCCGCCGACATCGAGACTGGCCAGCGGTGCGCCAAGCTTCACCAGATCGGCATAACAGCGCATCGCCTCCTGCATACCGGCGCGGATATCGCGCAGGTTGGCAATCTGGGAACCGAGATGGACATGCAGCAGTTGCAGACAGTCGAGCAGGCCGGCCTCACGCAAACGCCGAAGCATTGCCAGCATCTGGCTCGATGACAGGCCGAACTTGGATTTTTCTCCGCCGGTATTCTGCCAGTTACCCTTGCCGATCGACGTCAGCCGCGCCCGCATGCCGAGCATCGGTTTGATGCCCATGGCCTGTGCCTCGCGGATAATCAGCTCCAGTTCCGACAGTTTTTCCACCACCAGATGGATGCGGTAGCCGAGCCGGCGGCCGATCAACGCCAGGCGGATATATTCACGATCCTTGTATCCGTTGCAGATGATCGTCGCCCCGCGGCTGCCGGCCTGGGCCAGCACGATCATCAACTCCGGTTTGCTGCCTGCCTCCAGGCCGACACGCGGCAGACCGCTGTCAGCGGCCGGGGCGTCAAAGGTCGACAACACCTCATCGATGACGTGGCGCTGTTGATTAACCTTGATCGGATAGACGGCGCAGAAACGACCCTGGTATGCATGCTGGCCGATGGCGGCCTCAAAGGCCTGACACAAATCGGTAACGCGATCATGCAGGATATCGGTAAAGCGTAACAGCACCGGCAGCGACAGACCGGCCTGATGCATTTCGTCGACCAGTTCATACACGTCTATCGTTCCGCCGTTGCTACGCCGCGGGCTGGCTACCAGGTGGCCGGCCTCATTGATATCGAAATATCCATCGCTCCAGTGCTTGATACTGTAGATATCCCGGGCCCTGGCAATATTCCACTCAGACATTGTTCCATCCTGTTACCGGCCGGTGACCGCTGGCCCATACCTGCGCATCTTACAAGCACTGGCACGATCGGCAAAGCCTCATTGTGGCCTGTCCCCGGCCAATAGACCACGGCGCCTTGCCCTGCCGACCATGCCGTTTATAATGCGCCGAAGAGTGCAACTGCAAATCCAACAGGTCTTAGACGGGGTAGTTATGACAGTGGACGACAACTGGTTTACCGAGGTCTGCAGCGAAGCCGGCTCAGCCTTCTCATTACGCATCAAGGACAAGCTGGCCGAGGTCCGGAGTGACTATCAGCTGATCGAAATCTATGCCACCGAGGCCTTCGGCAACCTGATGGTTATCGATGGCTTTGTCATGCTCTCCAGTCGCGATAATTTTCTCTACCACGAGATGCTGACTCACCCGGCACTGTTCAGTCATGCACGGCCCGAACGGGTGCTGATCATCGGTGGCGGGGACTGTGGCACGTTGCAGGAGGTGTTGAAACATGACACGGTGCTTGAGGCCTGGCAGGTCGATATCGATGAACAGGTGACCCGGCTGGCGGAACGGTATTTCCCGGAACTGTGTACAGCCAATGACGATCCCCGCGCCCGGCTGCATTTCGATGACGGCATCCAGTGGCTGAAGGATGCCAGGGCCGGCAGCTACGACCTGATTATTGTCGACAGCACTGACCCGATCGGTCCGGCCGAAGGCCTGTTTTCGGCAGGGTTTTTTCGTGATTGTCATCGGGCATTGTCGGCGGGCGGCATCCTGGTACAGCAGAGTGAATCACCGCTGTTTCACCGCCACATTATCGAAGATATGCACCAGGCCATGGCCGCGGCCGGTTTTGTATCACGGCACACCCTGAATTTTCCCCAGTGCGTCTATCCTTCCGGCTGGTGGAGTGCAACAATGGCGGCCCGGGATGCGGACACGGATTTAAACCGGTTCCGTAATCAGGATTGCGCCGGGCGACATTTTGCCACCCGCTATTATAATGAGGCCATACACCAGGCGGCGCTGGCACAACCTGAGTTCATGGGTACCTGGAATCTTGCCTGAGTCTTGTCGGGGTTGACGACCCGTTACAGCCGCTGTCGTGTTAACGCCGGACAGGGCCGGTGCCGGACTGGCGGTCAGTCACACCAGTATTTGACCGAATCGACCGAACGTCGAATCACATCTGCGCGTTGCTTGTCATTCAGGTATTCGCGTTCGCCATTTTTGCCGACACGGTACATGCGTGACATGCTTTCATTGGTCGCCAGTTGTTCCCGGGCCTTGGCACAGTTGGCCTTACGAAGCGCTTTCTGTTTCTTTTCGGCCTTGGCATTGGCGACCATCTGTTCCTCGTCGCTGGCGGGATCCGGGGTATTTTCCTCGTCGGACTGGCTGTTATTGTCCGCGTCCGCTTCCGGCTCATCGATATCCACGCTGATGACGCTGGCTTCGCTGCCACGCATCCGGTCACTATAATGGACCACGCCATTGTCATCGATCCACTTGTAGGCCCCGCGCGCCCATAAGGCTCCCGAGGTCATCATCAATACCACCAGTAAGGCCGTCATCGCCCGCTGTTGATTTTTTTTCCCTAGTAATTTCATACAGTTAAAACTCTCGATCTGCGTGATATTCGTCCGAATTCAGGCGCTCCAGACGCAGCCGCTGCCGCACGTCAAACAAGTGCCGGGCGCCTATTACTATGGCGGCAATTGTGCCGAATCCTGTACCCGCCGTAACCATAAACATAATCAGAATCTGGTAGTTGACCGCCTTGACCGGATCGATCCCGGCGAGTATCTGGCCAGTCATCATGCCCGGCAAACTTACCAGCCCGGCGGTGGCCATAGCATTGATCATCGGAATCAGACCGGTACGAACACTGTCACGGCGGATCTCGGCGATGGCCTGGTGCGATTCCTGACCCAGGGCCAGCCTGGCCTCGATAACGGCACGTTGCTGCCAGGCCTGCTGGGTCAGTTGGTCCAGGCCCAGGGCGATGCCATTCATCGTATTGCCAAACATCATGCCGAGCAGCGGGATTGCATACTGCGGGGTATACCACGGCACGGGCTGAACGATGACCAGTAACACCAACACGGTAATCGTGAAAGTCGAGACAAACATCGCCGTAGCACCGAGGCCAAACCCCCACCAGCCCTGAAACCGCCGTTGTTGCCTGGCCATGACCTCGCGCCCGGCCACCAGCAGCATCGTCAGTGCGATTACGACGATCCATAAAGGATTGACATGGGCGAACACGGCCTTCAACACCAGGCCTATCAGGATCAACTGTATAACCGTGCGCAGTGACGCGATCACCAAAGAGCGCACCAGGCCCAGCCCCATCAACAACGACAACGTGGCCAGTGCCAGGATCAACAAGGCGGCCAGACTCAGATCAGCCGCTGTCAGCATGACGAGGCCGTTCATACCCTGGCCGCCTGCTCGATCAGACGCCCTTGGTCGAGACGAAGGTAGCGCTGACTGACGCGCTGTATCTGTGCCGGGTCATGGCTGACCCAGAGGACAGCGGCTTGATGCCGCTGACGATAATCTTCAATCACCTGCTCCACCGCCCGCGCCGCTACCGGATCCAGGCTGGCGGTCGGTTCATCCAGTAGCAGTACCTGCGGCTGCTGTACCAGCACCCGCAACAGCGCCAGTCGCTGCCGCTCGCCGGTGGACAGGTGACTGACAGGACGTTGCAGAATACTGATATCAAGCCCCAGCGCCTGATAGTGCTCCGCGTCCGGTGTAACACTGAAATGCCGGGCAACATCATCAAACCACCATTGACTTTCGGCGGCGACATAAGCCACGCGACGACGCCATTCGGCGCCGCTAAAGTGCAGATGATCCCTGCCGGCCAGTGTCATTCGATATTCAATGTGCCCGGGGACGGGGTCGAGATCGGCAATGGCACGTAAGAGGCGGGTTTTTCCACTGCCGGAGGTGCCGCCGATCGCCACACACTGACCGCCGGCAACGCTCAGCGTGACCGCTTCCAGATCACCGACCGGTAAACCCTCGACGGCGAGGACATTACGTCCCCCCGGCAGATCCGACCGGGAATCGACCTCAGCCTCCGGCGTGGCGGCTTGATAATTATATTCAGTCATCGTCTGATTTGCCTGCGAGTTCTATCCTGAGTACGATACGCTTTCTGACGCACCCGGGAGGTTATCGGACTCCAGTGCTCACCAGACAACACACGTTTTATTATAGTCAATTGGAGGTCATCATGGCAGAACCCGAAATAGCGCAGAGGGGACCCTATATCCGCACACTGGAGGCTGGTACCTATGAATTTTGCACCTGCGGTCGTTCCGCCCAGCAACCGTTCTGTGATGGCTCACATGCCGGTACCGAGTTTACCCCATTGGAATTCACGCTGGAACAGGGCAGACAGGTGGCCCTGTGCGGGTGCAAACATACCAGGACACCACCCTTTTGCGATACCAGTCACGCCCATCTGGATTAGACCGACGATGGATCCATCGTCCTTGTAACACAAAAAAACGGGCGGCCATTCCCTGGCCGCCCGCTCCCGCTTGATGACATAATTACAGGCTTATGCCACCAACACTGTCTACTTGAGTACTACCTTTTCGAGTAAACAGAGTCCTTACTTGCCACTACCCTGGGCACCGGTAAACTCCGGATAGGCTTCCATACCGCATTCGGCAAGATCCACGCCTTCGTATTCCTCTTCCTCACTGACACGAATACCCATGATCGCCTTGATAATCGCCCAGGTGATGAGACTGACGACAAAGACCCAGACTAAAATCGTCAGCAGACCGACAATCTGGCCGCCGAAAGTCGCACCGGAATTCGTCAGCGGTACCGCCAACAGGCCCCACATACCGACCGTGCCATGAACCGAAATCGCACCGACCGGATCGTCGATCTTCAGCTTGTCGAGGAACACGATTGAGGGCACAACCAGCAGGCCACCGACACCACCGATCAGTGTTGCTGCCAGTACTGACGGAGTTGAAGGCTCGGCCGTAATCGCCACCAGACCGGCCAGGGCGCCGTTCAGGGCCATGGTCAGGTCGGCCTTGCCGAACATCAACCGGGCCAGTATCAGGGCCGCAATCAGTCCACCCGCGGCAGCGGCATTGGTGTTCGCGAACACCATCGCCACCGAGTTGGCATTGGCAATATCGCCCAGCTTCAGTACCGATCCGCCATTGAAACCGAACCAGCCCAACCACAGGATAAAGGTACCCAGCGTTGCCATCGGCAAGTTCGCACCCGGAATCGCCCTGACCGAACCATCCTCGCCGTACTTGCCTTTACGGGCGCCAAGTAACAGCACACCCGCCAGCGCGGCGGCCGCACCGGCCATATGCACGATACCTGAACCGGCAAAATCCGAGAACCCGATATCACCCAGGCTGTACATGCCAAACACATCGACGCCACCCCAGGTCCACGCGCCTTCCATCGGATAGATGAAACCGGTCATGACGATCGCAAACAGGGCGAAGGACCACAACTTCATGCGTTCGGCAACGGCGCCGGAAACAATCGACATCGCCGTGGCTACGAAGACCACCTGGAAAAAGAAGTCCGATGCTCCGGCATAAACCGAACCACCGCCAAAGCCATTCTCGACGGAGGCCGCCAATGCATCTTCGACCAGAGTCTCACCACCGGCAAGACCGGCCAGGAAGTATCCACCGTCATACATGATGTGGTAACCACAGACCATATACATGGTGCAGGATATGGCAAACAACAGGATATTCTTTGTTAGTATCTCCGTTGTGTTCTTGGCCCGCACCAGTCCGGATTCGAGCATGGCGAAACCCGCCGCCATCCACATCACCAGTGCGCCCATCACCAGGAAATAAAAGGTGTCGATTGCGTACTGTAATTCAAAAATCTGATTTTCCATCTTACTGTCCTCTAGCGGTCATTAAAGGGCATCATCACCGGTCTCACCGGTGCGGATACGTATGGCATCTTCAAGACTGGCGACGAATATCTTTCCATCCCCGATCTTCCCCGTTTGGGCCGTTTTGGTTATGGCCTCGATCACCTGATCCAGCATGCCATCACTGACGGCGGCCTCGATCTTGACCTTGGGCAGGAAATCAACCACATATTCGGCTCCACGATATAATTCGGTGTGTCCCTTCTGACGCCCGAATCCCTTGACCTCCGTCACGGTGATACCCTGCACACCGATCTCGGACAGGGCTTCACGGACGTCATCAAGCTTGAAAGGCTTGATAATTGCGCTAACCATTTTCATAACAGTATCCTCATAATTTATTAATACACTGACAACCGCTTTATTGCAGCGACCATGCCAAGAGTAAAATAGTAAATAATATCAAATTGTTATGTCTTATTCGGGCATCTTTTCCGGGTATTTATGCACCATTTTGGATCCCAAATCAGACGCAAAGCACTATTATGGTGCATTCATCCGGTCAGCATGGCGCCATCGGGATAAATTTCGTATGCTTACGCTAAGCAACGATTCGACGGGGTAAACATGATCGATCACAAGACCATTGATGACCTGGCACACCGCCTGGGTGAGGCGCTCCCGGACGGGGCGCGTAACCTGCAACAGGACATCGAAAAAAACATGCGTGCGGTCCTGACCAGCGCCTTTGCCAAACTGGATCTGGTCACCCGTGAGGAACTGGAGGTACAAAAGGCGGTGCTGGCGCGTACCCGTTCCCGGCTTGAGGCGATGGAAACGAAGCTGTCCGAGCTTGAACAACAGATAAATAATCAACATCCAGATTAAACCCGGCAGCGGCTGCTTGACGTTCATCGGCACGCCGCGCAGACTTGGGCCTTCAAAGGATTGAAAAAGGACGACAGTGATGTCGCTAGCCATCTCGTACTGCCGCGCCCAGAGCGGTATCCATGCACCCCTGGTCACAGTAGAGGTTCATCTCTCCAACGGTCTCCCCAGCCTGTCGATAGTCGGTCTGCCCGAAACCGCGGTTAAGGAGAGCAAGGATCGCGTCCGTGGCGCGTTACTCAATGGTTATTTTGAATTTCCGGCCCGGCGCATCACGATCAACCTGGCACCGGCCGACCTGCCCAAGGAAGGGGGACGTTATGATCTGGCCATCGCGCTGGGCATACTTGCCGCATCGGGACAGGTCCCTGCCAAGGAGTTGGAACACTACGAGTGTGCCGCCGAACTCGCGCTCAGCGGTGAGTTACGACCTGTCCACGGCATTCTGCCGATCGCAGTCAAGGCCCGTGACGCCGGCCGGCCACTGATCGTCGCCCGTGATAACGCCGAAGAAGCCTCACTGGTCAGTGACGCGACGATCCTGGCCGCCGATACCTTGCTCGATGTCTGTGCCCATTTGCATCAACAAAAGCAACTGCAACCACATCGGCCTGAGTCGGTTGATGAACCCGGCAGTAATCATGCTGACACCCGCGACCTCGCAGACATCAGTGGCCAGCATCATGCCAAACGGGCGCTGCAAATCGCCGCGGCAGGCGGCCACAGTCTATTGATGATCGGCCCACCCGGGACCGGTAAAACCATGCTCGCCAGTCGCCTGCCAGGCATCCTGCCACCGATGACCGAACAGGAGGCCCTTGAAACCGCCAGTATCAACTCGATCAGTGCGCAGGGATTCGATCCGGAACAGTGGCGACAACGGCCGTTTCGCAGCCCGCATCATACCGCCTCCGCGGTAGCACTGGTCGGTGGCGGCAGCCACCCTAAACCCGGGGAGATCTCGCTGGCCCATAACGGCGTGATGTTCCTGGATGAATTACCTGAATTTGATCGCCGGGTCCTGGAGGTATTACGTGAACCACTGGAATCCGGTCGGATCCATATATCACGCGCGACACAACAGGCCGTTTTCCCGGCCCGTTTTCAATTGCTTGCGGCGATGAATCCCTGTCCCTGTGGTTATCTGGGTGCCGCCAACGACCGCTGTCAGTGCACATCCGAACAGGTGGCACGTTATCGTGCAAGAATTTCCGGCCCCTTGCTCGATCGCATCGACATGCACATCGAGGTGCCGGCTCTGCCGACCGGGAGCTTACTGCAACAGGGTGTCAATACACCTAACAGTCACACGCTACGCGATCAAAGCCGGCGCGCGCGATGGCTTCAGTTGCAACGTTGCGGAAAAGCTAACAATCTGATGACCAGCCGTGACATCCAACAGTACTGCCAGCTGACAGCGGATCAACGCCTGCTGCTGGAAGCGGCTTGCGAGCAACTGGGACTGTCGGCACGTGCCTACCACCGCATTCTGAAGGTAGCGCGAACGATTGCCGATCTCGATAAGTCACGGACGATCGCCTCCAGACATCTGAGTGAAGCGATTTCCTATCGACGCCTGGATCGCTTTCTGGAGCCATCGACAACCAGGCGATTTTCGCCGGCAGCAGATGATCAGTGAACGGATTTGATCTTGTGTGAAACGATATAGGCCCGGTCTTCAGATAGCTTGTGAAAGGCTGTGACGATCTCGGTGGATTCGCTGTTAAAACCGGTGTTGGCCTTACGCCCGGTCACCCTCACGGTAGCGATGTAATACCTGCCGCTATAGACGGTACTGGGTTCAATAGATTCAATGACGTAATGTTTGACAACACCACGATCCATCTCGGCCTGTTTAAGGAAGAGCTGCCATTGAACCTGCACGTCGTCCGGATACATAGCCACGGCCTTTTTGTTCTCACCATCTTTCAGGGCCAGATAATATTGATTGATCAATGCCGCCGCCTGATCATCGGTCTGCTGTGTCTCACCACATCCGCTTTGTAACAGACCCAGCACCAGTACCAACGCCACACAGATATATCGGCGCATGACTTTCATCAACAAACCGTCATACCGGATAACCCTGATCACGCAACATCATCTTGGCCTGATAAGCGGTCAGGGCCATATCGAGTTCTATTTCCCAGGGATACGGTGATTCAGGCTGTAGTCCCGACCCCACATCGATCCCATGCCAGGGGGCATCGGCATAAATCCGTACACGGCGGGTTTCGGCGATATTGGGTGTCAGTTCAGGCCACACCTCGTTGAGTAGATCCTGTGGACGTTCGATGGTCCATTCCAGTATCTGTTTATAGGAAGCCGGCAGATCTACAAAGGCCTCGGCGGTACCGGTCTGATGCTGGCCGCTGGATTCATCGATATGATCGGTATGGATAAATATTATTAACTTCGGGTTGCGCGCCACGATCTCCGGCGTCCGGTTTTTACCGGCGGGCATCCACGCCGAGAACACAACATCACATTCGACGCTGGTCAGATCATCACTGACGAATTGATAACAGTCGACATCATAAAATGACGGGATCTGATTCGGTTTGTGCCTATCATCCTGCAGACCGAAAACCGTCACGCCTTCACGGGCCAGCAGGCTGCCTAAAAAGCCGTTACCCGGGTGCAGGTCACACACCCTGACCTTACCCTTGTCATCATCAAGCTGTTTAATGCAATGCGCGATCTGTTGCATCTCGCCCCGCAGCGGATAAAACGGGGCGATCGTTGCCGCATGCGTTTGCGGGTCCCGGTCAGGATTGCTGAAAATCAACGCATGCAGCGGCAGGTCGGTGATACGTTCGCCAAAAGGCTGATCGGCATCCCAGGCTTTATGCTGTTTTTCCTGAAACTCGATAATGCGATTGAACATGGCTTCGGAAAAGGCCTCCATATGCCGCAGCTTCTCAAACTCCGGCGGCAACTCGGGTGGCGACTGCGGCTGCGCAAACGGACTGGGCATATCCATGATATCGTCCATGTTCAGGCCTCCTGGGCGGCTGTCAGTTGATGGTAAGGGCCACTCAAATCATGCACCGCGTCGATAAACGCACCGGCATGCTGTGGATCGATATGCTGATGAATACCATGACCCAGATTGAAAACATGGCCGCTGCCGTGACCGAAACTTTCCAGTATCGTCGCTACCTCCTGACGGATACGTTCGGGTGATGCATACAGGACGCAGGGATCCATATTGCCCTGCAACGCGACCCGGTCACCGACCCGGGCACGGGCCTCGGCGAGCGTAATGGTCCAGTCCAGACCCAGGGCGTCACAGCCGGTGGCCGCCATATCTTCCAGCCAGGCGCCGCCACCCTTGGTGAACAGCACCACCGGCACATCGCGGCCATAATCAACACGTTTGAGTCCGGCGACGATCTGTTGCATATACTGCAGTGAAAACTCGCGGTAATCACGCGGCGTCAGCACCCCGCCCCAGGTATCGAAGATCATCACGGCCTGGGCGCCGGCGGCTATCTGCGCATTCAGATAAACAATGACCGACTGCGCCAGCTTGTCGAGCAACTGATGCAATGTCTGCGGGGCATCGAACAGCATGCCTTTAACCTTGCCAAACTCCTTGGTGCCGCCACCTTCGACCATATAGGTCGCCAGCGTCCACGGACTGCCGGAAAAACCGATCAGCGGTACCCGGCCGTTCAATTCGCGGCGGATAACGCGCACGGCATCGATGACATAGGCCAGTTCATCCTCCGGATCCGGGATGCCGATGGCATCGACATCGGCCTGGGTACGAACCGGCCGTTCAAAATGCGGCCCTTCCCCGGCGGTGAAGTTCAGTCCCAGTCCCATAGCATCGGGTATCGTCAGGATGTCTGAAAACAGGATGGCCGCATCGAGGGGATAACGCTCCAGTGGCTGTAGTGTCACTTCACAGGCCAGATCCGGGTTCCTGCACAGATCCATAAAGCTGCCGGCCTTTTCACGCGTGGCACGGTACTCCGGCAGATAACGACCGGCCTGGCGCATCATCCATACCGGTGTCTTGTCGACCGGCTGACGCATCAGTGCGCGCAGCAGGCGATCATTCTGTAGTGTCGTCATCGCGGCAACTCGGAGTGACCCATCAGGTATTCGTCCACGGCGCGGGCAGCCTGACGTCCTTCACGGATCGCCCACACAACCAGTGACTGGCCACGGCGCATATCGCCGGCGGCAAATACCTTGGCGATCGAGGTCTGGTAGTTATCGGTGTCGGCACGAACATTACCACGACCATCCAGTGCCACATCGGATTGTTGCACCAGACCTTCGTGGATCGGGTGTACGAAACCCATGGCCAGCAAGACCAGGTCCGCCTTGAGTTCAAATTCACTCCCGGCGATCTCTTTCATCTTCCAGCCGCCATTGTCGTCCTTTTGCCATTCGACACGTATGGCCTGTAAGGTGTTAATCTTGCCATCCTCGCCGCTGAAGGCCCTGGTCGCCACACACCAGTCGCGCTCGACCCCTTCCTGCTGGGAACTGGATGTACGCATCTTGTTCGGCCACTCCGGCCATGTCAGGCCCTTGTCTTCCCGTTCCGGTGGTCGGGGCATGATTTCAATCTGTGTCACCGATGCCGCCTTCTGCCGTATCGACGTGCCGATGCAATCCGAGCCGGTATCACCGCCGCCGATAACAATAACGTGTTTACCTTCGGCGCTGATACTCCTGCCAGCGGCAATGGTATCGCCGGCAACCCGCTTGTTTTGCTGGCGCAGAAAATCCATCGCATAGTGAATCCCGTCGAGTTCGCGGCCGGTTACCGGCAGGTCACGCGGTTTTTCACTGCCACCGCTGAGCACGATGGCGTCATAGTCATCCAGCAGTTGCTGGAAACCGATATCGACGCCGATATGACAGGAGGTGCGCATCTCTACTCCCTCGGCCACCATCTGCTGAACGCGGCGGTCGATTTTAGTCTTGTCGAGTTTGAAATCAGGGATGCCATAGCGCAGTAAACCACCGATACGATCTTCCTTCTCGAACAAGGTGACCGCATGCCCGCTGCGGGCCAGTTGTTGGGCACAGGCCATGCCGGCGGGCCCGGAGCCGACGACGGCGACCGACTTGCCGCTCGGGTGTTCGGCGGGCTCGGGCTTAATCCAGCCTTCCTCCCAGCCGCGATCGGCGATGGCATTCTCAATTGTCTTGATGGTCACCGGCAAATCGACGATATTCAATGTACAGGCCGCCTCACACGGCGCGGGACAGATAGTGCCGGTGAATTCCGGAAAATTATTGGTTGAATGCAGCACCGTCAAGGCCTCCTGCCATTGGCCTTTGTAAACGAGGTCATTCCAGTCCGGAATAATATTATTGACCGGACAACCCTGATGACAGAACGGAATGCCGCAATCCATGCACCGTGCACCCTGGTTACTGAGTTGCTTGTCGCTGAGCGGAATGACAAATTCCTTAAAATGCTGTATCCGTTCAGGTACCGGTTTGTAGGCCCGGTCCTGGCGCAGGATCTCTATAAACCCGGTCGGCTTGCCCATGAGACTATTGCCCTCCCTTACCGCTGGCAACCGCACCGGCAACCTGCTTTTGTTGCATTTCCTGCAGCGCACGTCGGTAATCGACCGGCATCACCTTGACGAAGCGCGGCAGATAGCGATCCCAGTCAGCGAGGATCTCGGCAGCGCGGCTGCTGTTGGTATAGTGCTTGTGCCTTTCGATCAGGTTATGCAGGCGTTGGGCATCAAAGCGGGTCATATCATGACTGATATCGACACGTCCATGAGCTTCCAGTTCGCCGCCCTGCTCCAGCTCCTCCGAAGCCACGTCTTCCGCCGTAATCGGCTCCAGTTCGACCATGGCCAGATTGCAACGCTGTTCGAAATCACCCGCCTCATCGAGGACATAGGCAATACCACCACTCATGCCGGCGGCAAAATTTCGTCCGGTCTGGCCAAGGACGACGACGATGCCGCCGGTCATATATTCGCAGCCATGATCGCCAACACCCTCAATGACCGCCGTAGCGCCTGAATTGCGCACGGCAAACCGTTCGCCGGCAACACCGCGGAAATAACACTCGCCACTGATCGCACCATAGAGAACGGTATTGCCGACGATGATATTTTCTTCGGCAATGATCGGGCACTCCGACGGCGGATAGATGACAAGTCGACCACCGGACAGGCCTTTGCCGACATAGTCATTGGCCTCACCGATCAGTTCAATACTGACGCCCCTGGCGGCGAAGGCGCCAAAACTCTGGCCGGCGATGCCACGGGCCGTGATATGAATAGTATCCTCGGGCAGTCCCTTGTAGCCGTAACGTTCGGCAATGCGGCCTGAAAGCATGGCGCCGAAACTGCGGTCAACATTGACAATCGGAGTATCTATCTTGACGGCCTCACCCTGTTCCAGGGCCGGTTGCGCCAGTTTGATCAGTTCATTGTCACGCACCTTCTCAAGCCCGTGATCCTGCTGCTCGCAGTGGTAGACGGCGACATCTGGGCCGGCATCGACACGATGCAATATGTGCGAATAGTCCAGACCTTTGGCCTTCCAGTGATCGATGGCACCACGCATTTCCAGTTTGTCGCTGCGTCCGATCATGTCATTGAATGTGCGGAAACCCAGTTCGGCCATCAACTGGCGGATCTCCTCAGCGACCATGAAGAAATAATTGACCACATGCTCCGGCTTACCGGTAAATCGTCTACGCAGTACCGGGTCCTGGGTGGCGACGCCGACCGGACAGGTATTCAGATGACACTTGCGCATCATGATGCAACCCTCGACGATCAACGGCGCCGTGGCAAAACCGAACTCATCGGCACCCAGTAAAGCGCCGATCACGACATCACGCCCGGTCCGCATGCCGCCGTCGACCTGCACCACGATGCGGCCACGCAGTTTGTTCATCACCAGCGTCTGGTGTGTTTCGGCCAGACCGATCTCCCACGGCGAACCGGCATGCTTGATCGATGTCAGCGGACTGGCACCGGTACCGCCGTCATAACCGGCGATCGTGACATGATCGGCGTGGGCCTTGGAGACGCCGGCCGCCACGGTGCCGACACCGACCTCGGATACCAGTTTGACGCTGATACGCGCGCCGGGATTGACATTTTTCAGATCAAAGATCAACTGTGCCAGGTCCTCGATCGAATAGATATCGTGATGCGGCGGTGGCGAGATCAGACCGACACCCGGGGTTGAATGACGGACCTTGGCGATGACCTCATTGACCTTGTGCCCGGGTAACTGTCCACCCTCGCCCGGCTTGGCGCCCTGGGCCATCTTGATCTGGATGTCATCGGCATTGACCAGATACTCGGTGGTGACGCCAAACCGGCCCGATGCCACCTGTTTGATAGCTGAGCGCATGGAATCACCGTTGGCCAATGGATTAAAACGCTCCGGCTCCTCACCACCCTCACCGGTATTGGATTTACCACCGATGCGGTTCATGGCAATGGCCAGAGTGCTGTGAGCTTCATAGGATATCGAACCGAATGACATCGCCCCGGTCACAAATCGTTTAACGATCTCACTCGCCGGCTCCACTTCTTCGAGAGGCACAGGAACGTCAGCCTTGTTAAATGAAAACAATCCGCGCAGCGTCGTTAACGCTTCATTCTGTTCATTGATCAGCCGGGCATATTCGGCATAGGTCTTGTAGTCATTGGCGCGGGTTGCATGCTGTAACCTGGTTATCGTGTCAAAGGTCCAGACATGCGACTCGCCCCGAATCCGGTAGGCATAGTCGCCGCCGACATCCAGGGCATCGCGATAGATGGGCGAATCCCCGTAGGCGTCACGGTGCCACTGGGCCGCTTCAGCGGCGACCTCCGCCAGCCCGATGCCCTCGATGCTGGTCGCGGTACCGGTGAAGAAACGCTCGACAAATTCAGTCGACAAACCCACTGCATCGAAGATCTGCGCGCCACAGTAGGACTGATAGGTCGATATTCCCATCTTGGACATGACCTTCAGTAAACCCTTGCCAACGGCCTTGATGTAACGGGTCTCGGCCTCGGCGGTATCGATATCGTTCGGAAATTCCGCGCACATGGAGGCCAGCGTCTCGAACGCCAGATAGGGATTGATGGCCTCGGCGCCGTAACCGGCCAGTACCGCAAAATGATGCACTTCGCGGGCGGCACCGGTTTCGATGACCAGTCCGGATTCGGTTCGATGCCCGGTACGCACAAGATGCTGGTGTACCGCCGCCGTCGCCAGTAACGCCGGAATGGGCAGGCGCTCGGCGCTGACGCCGCGATCCGACAGGATCAGAATATTGTGCCCCTCTATGACGGACTCTTCGGCCAGCGTACACAGGCTATTCAGTGCCGACTCCATACCGCTCGCACCGAGATCAGCGGCATAACAGATATCCAGCGTCCGGGTGCGAAAGGCGCCATCGGTATGTTCTTCGATGTGACGAATGCGCTCCAGGTCATCATTGGTCAATACCGGCTGATGGACCTCAAGGCGTTTGTGGCTGCCGGCCTCATCCAGGCCCAGCAGGTTCGGACGCGGGCCGATCAATGACACCAGTGACATTACCAGTTCCTCGCGAATCGGATCGATGGGCGGATTGGTCACCTGGGCAAAATTCTGCTTGAAATAATTGAACAGCGGTTTGGCCTTGTTGGATAACACCGCGACCGGGTTATCGGCACCCATCGATCCGGTCGCTTCCTGACCGGTTACGGCCATCGGGGTCATCAGAAACTTCAGATCTTCCTGGGAATAGCCAAAGGCCTGCTGGCGATCCAGCAAGGTACCATTACCAGCGTCATCACCCTGGGCGGCCGTGGGCAGGTTATTTAATACTATCTGGGTCTCGTCCAGCCATTGCTGGTACGGATAAGCATTGGCCAGTTCAGCCTTCAGCTCGGCATCATCGATGATCCGGCCCTGCTCCATATCGATCAGAAACATCTTGCCGGGTTGCAATCGCCATTTCTTGACGATCTTGTGCTGCGGAATATTGAGGACACCCATCTCCGAAGCCATCACCACCAGGTCATCATTGGTGATCAGATAACGTGCCGGGCGCAGGCCGTTCCGATCCAGCGTCGCGCCGATCTGACGACCATCGGTAAATGCCACCGCGGCCGGACCGTCCCACGGTTCCATCAGCGCGGCATTGTATTCATAAAAGGCACGGCGCTTATCATCCATTAACGGGTTACCGGCCCAGGCCTCCGGGATCAGCAACATCATGGCGTGAGCCATTGAATAGCCACCGGCCACCAGCAGTTCCAGGGCGTTATCGAAACAGGCTGAATCGGACTGTCCTTCATCGATCAGCGGCCACAATTTATCCAGGTCTTCTCCCAGGACCTGCGACGACATCGCATGACGGCGCGCCGCCATCCAGTTGACATTACCGCGTACGGTATTGATTTCACCGTTATGCGCAATCATCCGGAACGGCTGGGCTAAATCCCATGAAGGAAACGTATTGGTGGAAAAACGCTGATGAACCAGCGCCAGCGCCGAGACCATGCTTTCATCATTCAGGTCAGGATAATATTCACCGACCTGATGCGACAGCAGCATACCCTTGTAAGCTAACACGCGACTGGACAATGACGGCACATAGAACATCTCGTCCAGCTGCAGGACCTGGATCGCATGCTCGGCCTGTTTTCGTATCACGAACAACTTGCGTTCAAAGGCATCCTGGTCGACACATTGATCACCGCGGGCGATAAAGACCTGGCGCACACAGGGTTCGACGGCCCTGACACCTTCGCCCAATCCCTCATTACAGGTCGGCACATCACGCCAGCCCAGTAACTGCTGACCCTCTGAACGGATACATTCTTTAATAACACGCTCGCATTCCGCGCGTGCCTGCTTGTCCCGGGGTAAGAACAACATACCCACGCCGTAATGGCCGCATGGCGGCAGTGCTATGGCATTGCCCTTAGCCTCGCGTCGCAGAAATTCGTCCGGCATCTGGATCAATATCCCGGCGCCGTCACCGGCCAGCGGATCAGCACCGGTGGCGCCACGATGCGTCAGGTTCTCCAGAATCTGTAGGCCCTGACGAATAATCTGGTGATTTATCTGTCCCTTGACGTGGGCAACAAAACCAACGCCACACGCATCATGTTCATTGCCCGGATCATACAGACCCTGTCTGTCGGGCCGCAAAGAGCGATTTGTTTTATCCATCATCACAATATTTCCGTATTCAAGGAACTACGAGCGCACCCCTGCGGGCAGGGAAAGCAAGATTTAACTACCGGCTACCGGGAAGCTTTGCCGTTAAAGCCGCCCTGCGCGTCCATAACCACCAGGCTGGAAACGCTTTCGATAGCTGTTAATGGAATTCACAGGCTACATTACTCATCCATTCCACGCAGCCGAATACTAGCCAGCCTGGAACGCGGGCGAAACAGATCAATTATACTCACAGGCAGGCCACTGTTCAATATAGACGGCTACCGTAATATCCCTAATCAAAATATTATTATTTTAAAAACAGTGAATTAACGCCAATGCGGGGAATCGGGTGATTATCGGTCGTCAGCGGGGATGATCAGGGCGGGTTCGTATGACCTGTTGTACCGATGCCAGGCTACGCACCCACGGACGCACCCCCCTGGTCTGCTGTGCAATCAGCTGGCCGGCCTCCTCGGCCTGCTGGCGACTGGGGTACGAACCCAGTAGTGCGGCATATACGACCCGGCCGCCGGAACGGGTACGAAAATACATGACCCGATCGGTCAGTCCGTATTTTGCGACAAATCCGGTGACCGTCGCCTGATCCATGGCCATCAGTTGCACCGCATAGTCTTGCGGCCGCTGTTTTAACAGGGCTTGCTCATGTTTTGCGACTACTGCCATCCAGTCCGGCATCGCTTGCCGGTGATTACCCGACACGACCTGCTGAATAGAGGCCACGCTCCTGACCCAGGGTTTGATGCCCGGCAAGCGTTGTTGCCACTGCCGGGCCGCCGTATCCGCCTCAGTACGGGTTGCGAAAGGCCCCAGAGCGGCTGCGAGCAGATCCTGTTGACCACCCCGGACCCGGAAGGTTGCAATATTGAAGGCCTCCAGCCCGTGTCGCGCGATATAATCCCTGACCGCCTGCCCTTGCATCGCCATGAGCTGCACGGCAAATTGGCTGCCCGGCTGGGTCAGCCACCAGTCATCACTCCTGGGCAGGTCTGTTTGTGGTGCAGCGGCACTACCCTGCCTGCGACCGCTGCCCGTATCACCCTCTTTTGTTCCATGACCCGGCTGACTGAGCGCTATTACTGCCGCCGCCGCGACCTCTGAAGATACCGTTGAGTCAGTCGAAGATCCTTTTGGCTGCTGTTGCTGTGCATCGATCTGTAGCGGAGGCGCTTGCTGCGCCATGTCGGTTGGTATTGAAGATTGTGTCGAACCATCCATTTCCTGCAGCCGGGTACCAGTGGCTTCAGTCGCCGACTGTGTAGAATCCTTGGACGCCGCAACCATGCTGGCCGGAACCGATGGATGGTCTCCGTCCCTGACATCAGCTCGTAGCCGCTCATCGCCCAATTCGGAAATGTCCGTGGAGACCTGCTCGGTCGAAGCCACCTGAGACGGGGTGGAGCGGAACTGAATATAAAATAAAGCAGCTACCGTACTGATGAATAACAAGGGCAATATCAATCGTAGCTGCTTAAGTCGTGGACCAGTAAGCAAGGCCATGCCCTTGCGGGTGCCGGGCGAGGTTTTATTACTGGCCCAGAACACCCGCGCCAATTCATTGATGCGTCGAGGAATACCACGGGAGGCCACATGAATGAATTTCAGTGTCTTTGTCTGAAAAGGTCCCATGCCCTCAAAACCAACCCGCTGCAGGTGCTGGCGAATGTAATCCACCTGTTCTTCGGCGGAAAATGGCTGTATTTCGAGCTCATGAGCGACATGGGTATTCAGTGGTTGTAACAAGCGAGTGGAAAGACGCTGTTTCAGACGGGAATCACCTGCCAGCACCAGGGTCAGGAGATCCGCACCGTCACTGTCAAATAACTGCTCGAGTATGGCAAACACGGTATCGGGCAAGGCCTCGGCATCATCGATGACCAGTACCGGGGCGTAACCGTTACGTCGTATGATGCCCAGGTGTTCGCGCAGACAACGTAACTGCACGTCGTCCAGACTGCGGTCAATATCCGCCTGCGAGGCAAAACAGTCCAGCATCTCGCCGAGTGCCTGGCGCGGATCGATACAGGCACCGGGACTCAGCTGGCATATGCGACAGGATTCGCTGGCACTATGCAGTAATTCCCGCAACAGTACCGACTTGCCGACACCGCTTTCGCCCACTACCAGCAAGACCCCACCAGAGGACAACAGAGGCACCAGCCGGTTAAAACGCTGGATACGTTCCTCATCACCGTTAAAATAAAAATCTATATCATCTTCAGGAAACGGTGACCGAGTTGGGGCCGGCTCAGTATCCTTATGGCTGGCAGTCCACGACAAAATCTTGTCGAACATTAGCTTGATGCCTCCTCTCCCTGAATAAAGACCACTCGATATCCGCGTTGCGCCTGGTCATCCCGGTAATTTGTCAGGGCCTGTATGGCCTCAATGCGCCGGCTGAAATCCTCTCGTTTAGTACGCCCGCGCGCGCCCTGGATACCCCATTCCCGGATCAAAGACCAGCCGCCCAGCAAATCCTCCTGCAGGATCAATTGATAATAGCGGGGTACATTCTCGCCATTTGCCACAGTTTGCATATATATACGCATATAAACGATCTTTTACTGAACATGCAAGTTAAGGCGCTTATTAATCAACTGAAACACTCCGGCTGGCGGTCTTTCATGTCAAGTGCCCGGGGTCAAACATCCGTTCATATTCTCCAATCGCAAAACGATCCGTCATACCGGCGATATAATCCGCCACGATACGCGCCTTTCCGGTATCCGGCTGCTCCACCCTCCCCAGGCGGTGGTAATAATCCGGAGGCAGCAACCGCGGGTCATCAATAAAGGCGTTGAACAGCGAGGTAAGGATTCTTTCGGCTTTGGTGCTCATACGCCGTACCTTGTAATGTTGATAGAGATGCTGGCGAAGAAATCTCTTCAATTGCTGATTGTGGATGGTCATCTCATCACTGAAGACGATCAAAGGTTGCCCGGCAGTGCGTACCGCGTCAATATCCTGCGGCGACAGGGCCTCAATACGTTCGCTGCTGGTTTCGATCAGATCCGTCACCTGGCGGTTAATCATGCGCCGCACGACCTCATGGATAACGCGACGCTGTGGTAACGTCGGATAGCTGGCATAGACGAGCTCATACTGTTCCTGAAACAGATGGATTTCCGACAATTGTTCGATGGTCAGCAGACCCGAGCGCAGACCATCATCAACATCGTGATTATTATAGGCGATACCATCGGCAAGGTTGACCAGCTGCGCCTCAAGCCCGGGTTGCCGGCCTTCGATGAAACGCCGCCCCAGATCTCCGAGCTCGGCCGCCCGTTTCAGGGAACAATGTTTCAATATACCTTCGCGGGTTTCAAAGGTCAGGTTCAGGCCGCTGAATTCGGCATAACGTTCTTCCAGTTCATCAACGACGCGCAATGACTGGAGATTGTGCTCAAAACCACCATAGTCCTGCATACACTGATTCAGTGCATCCTGCCCGGCATGGCCAAAAGGTGTATGG
>Ga0210101_1000060_pt1 | contig 36784 bp, 43 predicted proteins | sample Muzzi_PWC_D1_FD_185534 | JGI IMG/M metagenome (GOLD analysis project Ga0210101, IMG submission 185534) | Wetland microbial communities from San Francisco Bay, California, USA, that impact long-term carbon sequestration - Muzzi_PWC_D1 (SPAdes) | ecosystem: Environmental > Aquatic > Marine >... | reverse complement strand
CCCGAGAAGCGCGTGCGCCCCGCCAGCCTGAACGGCGATCCCGTCGATCGACCATGGCGTCACGCCGCGCGGCCAGGCGGTGCAAGATGACCCACGGCCGCTACTGCACTGAGATGGAGGACCCCTTGGGAGAATCCCACGATCATCTGGATCGACACCGCCACCGGCGGGGTTCTGGGCGTGGCCGAGGGCTGAGCTCGAACCCCGATATCTCTAAACTCCGATTGGGATTAGGCCCAATTGGAGAGGCCACGGAATCGGAGGTTGCGGATGAGCTACGCGAAGGATGTCCTTGTCGAGACCGATTGGGTCGCCGAGCACCTCGACGACGACTCGATCCGCGTCGTCGAGGTCGACGAGAACCCGGAGCTGTACGCGGAGGCGCACATCCCGGGAGCGATCGGATTCGACTGGCAGACCGACCTCCAGGACCAGGTGAAGCGCGACTTCCTCGGCCCCGAGGACTTCGGCGCGCTGATGGGCAGCCGCGGCATCTCCAACGACCACACGGTCGTCCTCTACGGCGACCGCAACAACTGGTTCGCCGCCTACACCTACTGGTACTTCCGCTACTACGGCCACGACAAGGTGAAGCTGGTCGACGGGCCGCGCGACAAGTGGATCGCCGAGGGGCGTGAGACGAGCACCGAGCCGCCCGACCACCCGGCGACGACCTTCACGGCCCAGCCCGGCGACGACTCGATCCGCGCCTACCGCGACGAGGTCGGGCAGGCGATCGACTCCTCGACCAACCTGGTCGACGTGCGCAGCCCGCAGGAGTACTCGGGCGAGCTGATCGCGATGGCCGGCTACGAGCAGGAGGGCGCGCAGCGCGGCGGGCACGTGCCGGGCGCTGCCTCGGTCCCCTGGGCGCAGGCGGTGAACGAGGACGGCACCTTCAAATCGGCCGACGAGCTGCGTGAGCTGTACACGTCGAAGGGCGTGATCGACGGCGACAACCCGATCATCGCCTACTGCCGGATCGGCGAGCGCTCCGCCCACACCTGGTTCGTCCTGCACGAGCTGCTCGGCCAGGGGGACGTCAAGAACTACGACGGGTCGTGGACCGAGTGGGGGAATCTGGTCGGGATGCCGATCGAGAAGGACGTCTGAGCGTCGTCGCGGGCCGGCTCAAGCGGCTTTCTCCAGGAAATCGCCGAGGATGCGGGCCGTAGCTCCCCAGATCATCTGTCCTTCCACCTCGTAGGTGGGCGTGTGGAGGGGGACGCCGCGGCGGATCAGGCGGCGCATCGCGTAGCCCTCGCGGAGCACGTCAAGCGAGAACGTGAGCACCGTCTCCACCTCGTCCGGGTTCGGTCTCAGGTCGAGCTGGCCGGGGTGGGGGATGCGGCCGACGAAGGGGTGGATGCGGTAGCCGGTGACGAAGGTCGCGGTGGGCGGCAGCTCCTCACCGATCTCGACCGACCCTGGGTCGAGGCCGATCTCCTCCCGGGACTCGCGCAGGGCGGTGGCGACCAGGTCGGCGTCGCCCTCGTCCCTCCGCCCCCCGGGAAACGAGATCTCGCCCGCGTGGCGGCGCAGGTCCGCGCGGCGCTCGGTGAAGACGAGCCCCGGCTCGTCGGGCCACCCGTAGAGCGGCAGCAGCACCGCTGCCTCGGTGGCTGGCGAGTTAATCCCCATATCGGGGAGTAAAGCGCCAGGCGCCGGCATGCCACGGGCTCAGATGATCACCTGGACGGTGCCGCCGTCCACCGACCAGGCGGCGCCGCTGACGTAGGAGGCGCGCTCCGAGCAGAGGAAGACGATCGCGGCGGCGATCTCCCCCGCCTTGGCGAGGCGGCCGATCGGCCGTTTCGAGCCGGCGGTCGCCAGCGCCTCCTCGCGGCTCGCCGCGCCCGACATCTGCCGCGACTGGTCGAGCAGGCCGCCCGGCTCCATCCACAGCTCGGACTCGACCGGGCCGGGACAGACCGCGTTGACGAGGACGCCGCGCTTCGCGTAGCGGTCCGCGAAGAGGCGGGAAAGCGACAGCTCGGCCGCCTTCGCGACCGAGTACTCGGGCATTGCCGCGGAGGGACGCTTGCCGGCGGTCGAGCAGACGTTCACGATTCGGCCCCAGCCGCGCTCGGCCATCGCCGGGGCGGCGGCGCGCATCGCCCGCAGCGGCGCCATCACGTTCAGCTCGTACTGGGCGCGCCAGTCCTCGTCGGGCACCTCGTCGAGGTCGCGCCAGCTCGCTGCGCCGGCATTGTTGACGAGCACGTCGAGGCTGCCGAAGCGATCGCTCGCCGCCGCCAGCATCCGCTCGCCGGCGTCGGGGTCGGTGACGTCGAGGGCGAGCGTCTCGGCGCGGCCGCCGGCCCCGGCCGCCTCCGCGGCGGCGTCCGCAAGCCGCTCCTCGCCCCGGGCGACCAGCAGGACGTCGGCTCCGTCGGCGCAGAGCAGCCGCGCCGCCTCGCGGCCGATCCCGCGGCTGGCGCCGGTGACGACGCAACCGCGACCTCTTAAGCCGAGGTCCATCTAGACCGGCTCGGCCCGCTCGGAGATCGTGACCTCGGCCTCGCCGGCGAGCAGCTTGTGGACCGGGCATTTGCGGGCGATGACCAGCAGGCGCTCCCGCTGCTCGTCGCTCAACTCATCGGGCAGGTCGATCGAGGCGGCGAACGAGGTCGGGACGAAGCCCTCGTAGGCGACTTCGACATCCACCCCGACGCCGCCCAAATCCCAGCCCTTGCGCTCCGCGTACATCTCCATCGTGATCGCGATGCAGCTCGCCAGGCCGGCGGCGACGAGGCGGGTGGGGGCGGGACCGGCGTCGGTTCCGCCGGCGACCTCGGGCTCGTCGACGACGAGGCGGTGGGCTCCGCCCTCGATCTCCACATCGTGGACGAATCCCTCGCGGCGGCGCGCGCTGACCCTCATCGCGGCCCACCCCGCCGCCGGCCCTCGAACAGGGCCGGGTCGTCGACGTCGGCGAAGCGGGCCATCGCGTAGACGAGGTCCGAGGCGCGGTTGACGAAGTGGACGATCGTCTCGCCGGCCAGCTCGCCGGCCTCGCCCAGGGCGCTGATCCGGCGCTCGGCGCGGCGGATCGTCGCGCGGGCGAGGTCGAGCTGGGCGGAGAGCTGGTTGCCGCCCGGGATCACGAACTGCGGCGGCAGGTCGACCTCGCCCATGTAGCGGTCGATCCGCCCCTCCAGCCACTCGACCATCTCCTCGGTCGTGCGGCTGACCCCGTGTTCGAGCCGCGCCGCCGCTTCGGGTGCGGTCGCCAGCTCGGCGCCGGCGACGAACAGGTCGTCCTGGAGGCGGAGCAGGTCCCCGGCCAGCTCCTCGGCCCCCTCGGCGCCGCAGAGGGCGCGGGCGACGCCCAGCACCGAGCCGGCCTCGTCGAGGGCTCCGTACGCCTCGGTGCGGCCGTGATGCTTGGGGACCCGCCCCCCGTACCAGAGCGAGGTGGTGCCGTCGTCCCCCTTGCGCGTGTAGATCTTCACCTGGCGCCCATCCTAAGGCCCCTGCAAACCGGCGCATCTCGGGGTCTTCAGTCGTTCGGTTCGGGTCACGCACCAAAGTGCGCTCCCCTCACCTCACTCCCCGCATCCCCCGATCTGCTTGGTTTTCGGGGCCTTATCCAACTGGATTGAAAACCAATCCCGTCGGCACCTTCGGGAAGAAGTAGGTCGACTTGGGCGGCATGTTCTCCTCGCTCTCGCAGATCGCCCGCACCTGGTCGACCGGGATCGGGCGGAGCAGGAAGGCGACGTCGTAGGCGCCGCGTTCGATCAGCCCGAGCGAGTCCTCGACGCTCTTCGCGTAGCCGAGGCCGCGCTTGGCGAGGATGTCGTCCTCGCTCAGCCCGGCGATCCCCTTCAGCACGAGCGTCTCGAGGATCGCCGCGTCGAGCCGGCGGAACGCCTCGGGCTTGACGGCGAGCTGCCGGTCCAGGGCGGCGATCGCCGCGTCCTTCAGCCGCAGGCGGTAGCCCTGCCGGTGGTGGGCGTCGTAGAGGCCGAAGACGCCGACCCCCAGCTCGCCGAGCGGGTCCAGCTCCCCGGCCGGCACCTCGGTCGTCTCGAACAGCTCACGCAGCCCCTCGCCGAGCCGCCGCTGGCGCTCGGGGTCGTCGCGGAAGCCGGAGAGCAGCCGGTGGGTGGGGAAGACGGTGAGGCCGGGGTCGTCGAGCCCGGTCAGCGCCATCAAGGTGTAGTCGCCCTCGCCCTCGCCGCCGACCTCGTCGCGGTAGGCGATCGCCGTCTCGTAGCGGTGGTGGCCGTCGGCGATCAGCAGCTGGGCGCCGGCCAGCAGCTTGCTCACCTGCGAGTGGATCGCGGCATCGCCGACCCGCCAGACGCGGGTCACGGTGCCGCCCTCGTCGGTCGCTTCGCCCCAGGGGGCATCCGGGTCGATCCCTGCGGCGACCAGCGGCCAGGGGTCGGCGGTGCTGAGCGAGAAGACCGGCGAGAGGTTGTGGCGGGTTGCGCGGGTCAGGTCGAGGCGGTCCTGCTTCGGCCCGGGCAGGGTCCGCTCGTGGGGCAGCACCTGCCCGGCCGAGAAGTCCTCGACCCGGACCCGGGCGAGGATGCCGTGGCGGGTGCGGGCTGTGCCGTCGGGGCCGGTGTAGTCCTGGGCCATCGCCCAGATCGCCGGCTCGGAGTCGCTGACGAGCGCGCCGGCCTCGCGCCAGGCGGCCATCGTCTCCGCCGCCCTCTCGTAGGGGTCGTCCCCTGTCTGCTGGGGCCCGGTCTCGCCGTAGGGTTTCGGCAGGTCGATCGCCACCGCGTTGTAGGGGGAGCGCTCGAGCAGCGCGGCCCGCTGGGCCGCGTCGATCACGTCGTAGGGCGGCGCCGCGACCTCGTCCAGCGAGCCGACAACCCCGAGGTCGTAGTGGGTCGCGTATATCGGGCGCACGTCGGCCATCTGGCGCGAAAGCTAACGGTTTCTGTCGTCCGCCACGAATGGGAACATCAGTTCGATTCGAGATGGCGTATCCAATTTCCATCAGGGAGAAGGCGAGGGAGCTGCGGAGGGAGAAGAAGCTGACGATCGACGAGCTCGCCGAGCGCCTTGCGATCCCTCGAACGACGCTCTACTACTGGGTCCGTGACTTGCCGATCCCGCGGCCGCAAGGCTCGGGATGGCCGGAATCGGCGCGGCGTAAGGGCAACAGGGCGATGCAGGCGAAGTACAGATCCCTCCGTGAGGCCGCCTACGACGATGCACTCCTCTTCTACCTCCATCTCTCCCAGATCCCCAGTTTTCGCGACTTCCTCGTCCTCTTCATCACCGAGGGCCATCGGCGCTCGCGACACAAGGTCTCGATTGCCAACTCCGATCCAGCGGTTGTCTGTCTCGGTGTGCGATGGATGCGACTCCTCTCGGCAAACCGGCTCAACTACTCGATACAGCACCACGCCGACCAGTCACTGGATGGTCTCCGCGAATTCTGGTCGGCGAAGCTCGGCATTGCGCCAGACGAGATCCGCTTCCTCCGGAAGTCGAATAGCGGTCAGCTCAAAGGTCGGACTTGGCGATCTCGATACGGCGTCCTCACGGTCAGCACGGGAGACACGTACTTCCGCGAAGCCCTGCGCGCGTGGACCGATTGCATTCGCGACTCCTGGCTAGACTCAGATTCCGTCGGGGCGTAGCTCAGCCTGGTCAGAGCGCCTGCCCTGGGAGCAGGAGGTCCCCGGTTCGAATCCGGGCGCCCCGATTTCGATCGCAGGCCCGTCCTGCCCCGCACAGCCCCGCACGGCCGCCCCGCCGTTCGACGCATGGGGCGCCTGTGCGGGGTGGTTCGGGGGGGATCTGTGATGCAAGCGGCGTCCCGGCGACCCGGCTTCCGTCCGAGCGCTTCGATAGCTTGACGTCTGGACGTCTTTAATGAAAGTGAGCGGGAAGTTGGCACAGAGAAATTCCGATCGTCGTGCCCCAGGCGAGGTGAGAGATGCCATCGTCGCCGTATTGCGAGGAAGGCAACAAGAGGCGAGCGTGACAGAGATCCACGCTGCGGTGGAGAAACGCTTGGGCAAGGTGGCCGCGTCGTCCGTGCGCTCGTACCTCCGACTGGGGACCGACTCTTCTCCCCGGCTCTTTATGCGCGTGAGCCGGGGACGGTACAAGCTGGCCCAGAAGACATGAGCTGGCCCACCTTCAAGCACGGTGACGCCACCTTCTGCGTTGCCGACTGCCTCGACTGGCTTTCCGAAAGAGAAGGACAGTCAATCCACGGAGTCGTGACCGACCCACCGTATGGCCTCGTCGAGTACTCGGCGAAGGAGAATGAGAAGCGGAGAAGTGGCAAGGGCGGTGTTTGGCGGATTCCCCCGAGCTTCGACGGCCACCAGCGCTCGCCGCTTCCGCGCTTCTCGATCCTCTCTCAAAACGACCTAGAGAACCTCTTTGACTTCTTCAGTGCCTGGGCAAGTCGGTTGCGGCCAGCGCTTGTCCCCGGAGCGCACGTTCTCGTCGCCTCAAATCCGTTGGTCTCGAGCTTCCTCTCTGCTGCAATTCAAACGGCGGGATACGAACGCCGCGGCGAGGTGATCCGGCTTGTCCAGACCATGCGTGGCGGCGACCGGCCGAAGAACGCCCACGAGGAGTTCTCGGATGTCTCGGTCATGCCGAAGTCTCAGTACGAGCCCTGGGTGCTCTTTCGCAAGCCGCTCGAAGGGCGCGTCCAGGACAACCTCCGGAAATGGAGGACCGGCGGTCTTCGTCGAATCAGCGGCGAGCAGCCCTTTGGCGACGTGATCCGCTCGGCCCCCACTCGCAAACAGGAGCGCGAGCTTGCTCCGCACCCGAGCCTCAAGCCTCAGTCGTTTTTGCGGCAGGTCGTCCGGGCGATTCTGCCACTTGGCGAGGGTGTGGTCCTCGATCCGTTCGCCGGCTCGGGCTCAACGCTCGCTGCAGCGGAGTCGGTCGGCTATTCGAGCATCGGGATCGAGATGGACCCCGCTTACCTCGGCGTGGCGAAGAAGGCCATCCCCGCGCTTTCTGGATTTGCCGTTACCGCCAACAGCAATGGCCAGGGGAGGCCGTCTCGGCTACGGGTCCCGGTAGAGCCAGCTAGCACGTAGCCGTTGCACACCCTCGCGGTGGGGCGTGGCCGTCCGAGTGCCACGTGGTCCGCGCGGGTTCTTGCGAAAGTCCTTCTCGTCGAGCCGGGCGAGCCATATGTCCGTGAAGCGGGTTGGCTCGCGATCGAGCACCGGCTCGGTCGTGTAGTCGGCGACATAGCGGAATACGCAGTACCAGGCCGGTCGATCACTGTGCATGTCGACAGCGCCGCCCGCCTTCTTGGTCACCTTGACCTCTACGCCATCCTCGGCAGCGAGTGCCGCGTTGTCGGCGTAGCGACCGGCCGGGAGAAGATCAGGGTGGCCGTTGTTGTGCGTGTTCTTGACCAGGCCCGCTGCGTGGTTGGCCACCGCCTCCGTGAGGAGATCGCTGAGGACACCGGTGTAGATCGCGCCTCGAACGCTGTTCTCGAACGGCAGCAGGCCGCGATCGACAAGGCCGGTGTTTACGTTGTGAAGCAGCTCGTAGATGTCGTCCATCGCGATCGCGAAGACGTCGAGTCGCAAGGCGTAGGGCAGCTCAAGCTCGGCGTTGAAGCCGTCTTTGTTGACCTCCGCCCGCTTCATTGCGCGCACGATATCTACTCGCTTTCCCGCTCCGATCGGCGGGCGCGCGAATCGTCCTGCGAGCGGGTGGCTGGAACGACAAGCTGCTGCGAGGCCATCCCGAGCTTGAGTCCCACCGGCCGAAGCGCTCCGAGCGGTCAGCGAGCCCGTTTTTTCCTGCTGACGCTCAGCACGACCTGGTCGCCCCGACCTCGAGTCGACCCTGAGCGCCTGGGGCGGTCCGCCGGGCGCCTCGACGCCAACGAGCTGCGAGCAATGGACGAAGCGCTCGCGCTGGTCCTCGGCCTCTGATTCCTCGCTACGGGAGCCGCCACGGGGCGCGCTTTCTTATCTGTCCGTCCCGATTCTCGGCGATCTGTCATCTTGGAGCCGCTATCCGTCAACGCATGGGGTCAAGCGAGGCGGCGCGCGAAGTCGCCACTCCCGACGCCACCGAGGAGGCGCTGCTCAGGGCCCGGGAGCGCCTGCTCTCTCTGCAGAGCGAGGACGGCTGGTGGCAGGGCGAGCTGGAGACGAACGTCACCATGGACGCCGAGGACCTGCTCCTGCGGGAGTTCCTCGGGATCCGCGAGGCCGAGGCGAGCCAGCGCTCCGCCGCCTCGATCCGCTCCCGGCAGCGACCGGACGGCTCCTGGGCCAACTTCCACGGCGGCCCCGGCGACCTCTCGACCACGATCGAGGCCTACGTCGGCCTGCGGCTCGTCGGCGACCCGCCTGAGAGCGAGCAGATGCGCGCCGCCGCCGCCTTCGCCCGCGAGGCGGGGGGCCTCGAGCAGGCGCGGGTCTTCACCCACATCTGGCTGGCCCTGTTCGGCGCCTGGCCATGGGAGCGGGTGCCTGCCCTGCCCGCCGAGCTGATCCTGCTGCCGCCCTGGTTCCCGCTCAACCCCTACGACTTCGCCTGCTGGGCGCGGCAGACGATCGTCGCGCTCTCGGTCGTGCTCTCCTACCGGCCCAGCCGCCCGTTGCCGTTCGGGCTGGAGGAGCTGCGCGGCGAGCGGCCCTGGTCTCGGCCGGCGCCGGCCTCGCTGCGGGGACGGGCGCTGGTCGGTCTCGACCGCCTCCTGCACCTCTACCAGCGCCGCCCGCCGCGCAGGCTTCGAGAGCCGTCGCTCGGCCGCGCGGAGCGCTGGATCGTCGACCGCCAGGAGGCCGACGGCTCCTGGGGCGGCATCCAACCGCCCTGGGTCTACTCGCTGATCGCGCTCAGCCTGCGCGGCTACGAGCTCGACCACCCGGTCATGCGACGGGGACTCGAGGGGCTGGAGCGGTTCGCCGTCGAGGACGGCGCCAGCCGCCGCATGGAAGCGTGCCAGTCGTCGGTCTGGGACACCGCCCTGGCGCTGGTCGCGCTGACCGACGCCGGCCTGCCCGGCGACGAGGAGCCGCTGGTGCGCGCCGCCGACTGGCTGCTCGGCGAGCAGGTCCTCGCCCCCGGCGACTGGTCGGTCCGCCGACCGGACCTCGAGCCCGGCGGCTGGGCGTTCGAGTTCGACAACGACAACTACCCGGACGTCGACGACACCGCCGTGGTCTCGCTGGCGCTGCGCCGGGTCGAGCATCCGGACGCCAGCCGCGTCGATGCGGCGGTCGAGCGCGGGGTGGCCTGGGTCGAGGGGATGCAGAGCGGCGACGGCGGCTGGGGGGCCTTCGACGCCGACAACCGCCGTTCGCTGGTCCGCGAGCTGCCATTCTGCGACTTCGGCGAGGTGATCGACCCGCCGAGCGCCGACGTCACCGCCCACGCGCTGGAGATGCTCGCGACGCTCGGCCGCGGCAGCGCCGAGCCGGCGCGGCGCGGGCTCGACTGGCTGCTTGCCGCCCAGGAGGAGGACGGCTCCTGGCTCGGGCGCTGGGGCGTCAACCACGTCTACGGCACCGGGGCCGCCCTGCCGGCGCTGGTCGCCGCCGGCGTGCCGCCCACGGCCGAGCCGGTGCGCCGCGCGGTCGCCTGGCTCGAGCGCCACCAGAATCCCGACGGTGGCTGGGGCGAGGACCCGCGCTCCTACGACGACCCGGCCTGGATCGGCCGTGGCGAGAGCACCGCCTCGCAGACCGCCTGGGCGCTGCTGGCGCTCGACGCGGCCGGCGAGCGGCGGCGCGGCGCGGCGCGGCGCGGCGTCCGGTGGCTGGTCGAGACCCAGCTGCCCGACGGCGGCTGGGACGAGCCGCAGTTCACCGGCACCGGCTTCCCGTCCGACTTCTACATCAACTACCACCTCTACCGTCTCATCTTCCCGGTCATGGCGCTGGGCAGGTGCCTGCGATGAGCCCGGCGAGCGCCACGCTCGAGCGCAGCGGGGCCGGTGGGCTCGTCGTCCTGGCGCCGCTCTCGATCGAGGCGCGCGCCGCGCGCGCCGGTGCCTCCGGCGCGCGGGTCCACCGGGTCGGCATGGGCCCGCGCCGGGCGGCGCGCTGGGCGCAGCTGGCGGACGAGGGGGTCGGCGGCACGCTGCTGATCGCCGGCTTCTGCGGCGCCCTCGACCCCGAGCTGGAGCCGGGCCACGTGGTGCTGGCCACGGAGCTGCACGGCCCGAACCGGACGATCGCCTGCGCCGACCCGGGATCCCTCGCCGGCGCGCTGCGCCACGGCGGCCTGCAGGTTCGGACCGGTCCGATCGCCTCCACCCGGCTGCCCGTGCTGGGCAGGCGGCGGCGCGCCCTGCGTGGCAGCGGCGCGCTCGCGGTCGACATGGAGTCCGCCTGGCTCGCCCCGGCCGCTCGCGGCCGCCCGCCCGCCGTGCTGCGCGTCGTCGTCGATACCGAGCGCCACGAGCTGTACCGGCCGCTGCGCACCGTCGCCGGCGCGGCGATCGCCTACCGGGCGCTGCGCCGCGCCTGCGGCCTGGCCGAGGAGTGGGCCCGGGACGCGGCTCGCGAGGCGGGCTGACCGTGCCCGTCCCGCTCAGGCAGACCGCCCGCATGGCCGCCTACCTGACGACGCAGAAGCTGCGCCGGCGCGACAAGTTCCCGCTGATCGTCGAGCTGGAGCCGCTGTTCCAGTGCAACCTGGCGTGCGCCGGCTGCGGCAAGATCCAGCAGCCCGAGCACGTGCTGCGCCGCCGCATGCCGGTCGAGCAGGCGATCGGGGCGATCGAGGAGTGCGGCGCGCCGATGGTCTCGATCGCCGGCGGCGAGCCGCTGATCCACCCCGAGATCGACGAGATCGTGCGCCGGCTGGTCGAGCGCAAGCGCTTCGTCTACCTGTGCACCAACGCGATCATGATGGAGCGCAAGCTCGACCGCTTCGAGCCGTCCCCCTACTTCGCCTGGGCGGTGCACATCGACGGGCTGCGCGAGCGCCACGACGAATCGGTCTGCCGCGAGGGCGTCTTCGACACGGCCGTCGCGGCGATCGGCGCCGCCAAGGAGCGCGGCTTCCGGGTGACCACCAACACGACCTTCTTCACCCACGACTCGCCGCACGCCGTGCGCCAGGTGCTCGACTTCCTCAACGACGAGCTCGAGGTCGACCAGATGATGATCTCGCCGGCCTACGCCTACGAGAAGGCGCCCGACCAGGACCACTTCCTCGGCGTGCGCCAGACGCACGAGCTGTTCCGTGCCGCCTTCGCCGGCGGGCGGCGGCGGCGCTGGCGGCTCAACCACTCGCCGCTCTTCCTCGACTTCCTCGAGGGCAAGGTCGACTTCCAATGCACCGCCTGGGGCATCCCCAGCTACTCGCTGTTCGGCTGGCAGCGACCCTGCTACCTGATGGCCGACGGCTACGCGGAGACCTACCGCGAGCTGCTCGAGACCACCGACTGGGACTCCTACGGGCGCGGCCGCGACCCGCGCTGCGACAATTGCATGGCCCACTGCGGCTACGAGCCGACCGCGGTGCTCGCCACCACGCGCTCGCTGCGACAGTCGCTGCGGGCCCTGGCGAAGAGCTGATCCGCCCGTTGCGCCAGGCCGTGCGCTGCGCGAGAATGGGTCGATGAGCGGCTGGCGGCAGGCTCGGGCGATCGCGCTGCTGCCGGGCAACGTGACGATCGTCGTGCCGACTCTGATCCTGCTGCTCGTCGAAGGCCCGGAGATCGGCTGGCGGCTGGGCGGCGCCGCCGCCGTGCTCGTCGCGCTGCTCGGGCTGGCGCTGATCGCCGCCGGCTTCTCGATCTGGCTGTGGACCGTGCGCCTGTTCGCCCGGATCGGCAGGGGGACGCTGGCGACTTGGGACCCGACCTCGCATCTGGTCGTCGAAGGCCCCTATCGCCACCTGCGCAACCCGATGATCGGCGCCGTGGCGACCCTGCTGGCCGGCGAGGCGATCTTCTTCGGGTCGCCCTGGATCCTCGCCTGGGGGGCGTTCTTCCTGCTCGTCAACTTCGCCTACTTCGTGCTCGCCGAGGAGCCCGGGCTGGAACGCCGCTTCGGCGATGAGTACCGCGCCTACAAGCGCGCCGTGCCGCGCTGGCTGCCGCGGCGCGATCCCTGGCGCCCGACCTGAGCGAGGCGGCCCGAAGAGGCGTCGCTGGACGGTTGTTCGGTTACGAAACGGCTGCAAATCGCCGATAGGCGCACGGTGGAGGCGCAATCGGGCGGTGGACGCCCTCGTGAACGGGTCTTGTTCGAAACCGACGGTCACGTCGTCGTCGGCGACGTGACGCTGCCGCCCGAGGGCTACCAGAGCCGCTTCTCCGACATGATCAACCGGGCCGACGTCGCGTTCCTGCCGCTGGTCGACGTCGAGATCACTCCGCGGGGCGGCGGCGAGGTGGAGCGCCACGATTTCGTCGTCCTCTCGAAGGCCCACGTCCGCTTCGCCTGCCCGCTCGAGGGCCGCTAGGCGGCGGCCCGTCCCCGGCCGAGCGCTACCGGCCGGCGGCGCCTTGGATGGACCCTTATCCCCGTCGCCGCCTGCGGCCCCCGGCGAAGGCGCCGAGGTCGACCAGGAAGGCGAAACCGACGATCAACCACTCGAAGCCTTTGACCCCGTCCGAGGATGCCCACATCCCCGCGTAGGCGAGCGTCGTCCAGGGCAGCAGGAAGAAGCCGAGGAAGGGGACGATCCAGCCCTCGAAGGCGCGGCTGAGCAGGTCGGTGAGCAGCCAGAGGGCGAACAGCGCCAGCCGCGGCGAGATCAGCGCGAGGAGGAGAACGAGGCAGCCGATCGCGAAACGTTATCCGCAGCGACTGCGGCGCGATAGCTTCGGGTGGTGAGCGGCACCGGCAACGGGCTCTGCGACCGCTGCGCGCAGCAGCGGCTGGTCCCCAACACCCGCGGCTCGGTCTTCAGCCTCTGCCGGCGCTCCGGCGACGATCCCGCCTACCCGCGCTACCCGCGCGTCCCGGTCTCTTCCTGCCCCGGATTCGAACGCCGCGAGGCGGGCTCGACGGACCGTGTCGATTCCGGCGGGCCTCGTTCGTCGCAGGGGTAGAAAAGGGGGGAGGACGGCCTCTCCGGCCCCCGCGAGACAGGCGAAAGGAACCGAGATGCGAGTGATGGCGATAGTCAAGGCAAGCAAGGACTCCGAGGCCGGCAAGATGCCGAGCGAGGAGCTGCTCGCCGCGATGGGCGAGTTCAACGAGGAGATGGTCAAGGCCGGCGTGATGCTGGCGGGCGAGGGGCTGCACCCGACGTCGAGGGGCGTCCGGGTCAGCTTCGGCGGGGACGGCGAGCGGTCCGTGATCGACGGCCCCTTCGCCGAGACCAAGGAGCTGATCGCCGGCTACTGGCTGATGCAGGTCCGCTCCCTCGAGGAGGCGGTTGAGTGGATCAAGCGCTGCCCCAACCCGCACGATGAGCCGGGGGAGATCGAGATCCGCCAGGTCTTCGAGGAGGAAGACTTCGGCGAGGAGCTCACCCCGGAGCTGCGCGAGCGCGAGCGGCGTCTCCGCGACGAGATGGAGGGCAACCAGTAGCGGCGTCGGAGGCACGGCGGGCGTAGGTTGGCGGGACGATGGCTGCCGAGGACGCCCGCCGCGCTGTCGACGCGGTCTGGAGGATCGAGTCGGCCCGGCTGATCGCCGGGCTGGCCCGGGTGGTCGGCGACGTCGGCCTCGCCGAGGACCTGGCCCAGGACGCGCTCGTCGTCGCGCTGGAGCGGTGGCCCGCGAGCGGTGTGCCCGACAATCCCGGCGCCTGGTTGATGGCGACGGCGAGGAACCGCGCGATCGACCGGTTGCGGCGCGAGCGGATGGCGGCGCGCAAGCAGGAGGAGATCGGGCGCGAGGCCGAGCTGCGGGCCCGCGTCTCGGAGCGCGACCTCGCCGCCGCGGCCGACGACGCGATCGGAGACGACCTGCTCAGCCTGATCTTCACCGCCTGCCACCCGGTGCTGAGCACCGAGGCCCGGGTGGCGCTGACCCTGCGCCTGGTCGGATCGCTGACCACGGCCGAGATCGCCAACGCATTTCTCGCCAGGGAGTCGACCGTGGCGCAGCGGATCGTGCGGGCGAAGCGGACGCTGGCCGAGGCCAGGGTGCCGATCGAGGTGCCCGGCGCCGCCGAGCGCTCGCAGCGCCTCTCCTCGGTGCTGGAGGTGATCTACGCGATCTTCAACGAGGGCTACGCCGCCAGCGGCGGCGAGCAGTGGATCCGCGCCGACCTCTGCCAGGAGGCGATGCGGCTCGGCCGCGTCCTCGCCGGGCTGGCCCCGGAGGAGCCGGAGGTCCTGGGCCTGGTCGCGCTGATGGAGCTGCAGGCCTCGCGCTTCCCGGCGCGGACCGGGCCGGGCGGCGAGGCGGTCCCGTTGCTCGAGCAGGACCGCTCGCGCTGGGACTTCGTCCTGATCGGTCACGGGCTGAGGACGCTGGAGCGGGCCGAGGCGCTCGGCCGCCCGCTCGGTCCCTACGCCCTGCAGGCGGCGATTGCCGCCTGCCACGCGCGGGCGCGCAGTGCCGAGCAGACGGACTGGGAGCGGATCGCCGCCCTCTACGACGGGCTCGCCGCGGTGACCGGGTCGCCGGTCGTGAGGCTGAACCGGGCCGTCGCGGTGGGGATGGCGTTCGGCCCGGCGGCCGGTCTGGAGCTGCTCGACGAGCTCGACGACGAGCCGGCTCTGCGGGGCTACCACCTGCTGCCGGCGGCGCGCGGCGAGCTGCTCGAGCGGCTCGGGCGAGAGCGCGAGGCGCGGGCGGAGTTCGGCCGCGCCGCCGAGCTCAGCCGGAACTCCCCGGAGCGGGAGCGGCTCCGGGCCCGCTCTGCGCCGCGCTGATCGCGGCGGGGGGCTCAACCCGGTCCGCCGCCCGGCGCGCCCCTGTAACGTGATCGGTGTATGGGTCGACTCGACCGGCTGGTCTCGATGCTCAACTCGCCGAAGACGCGCATGCCGGCGCCCGATGAGACGCTGCCGGGGCGCAGCGAGCCGGCCTTCGAGGTGCCGCAGCGCCACGCGGTGCTCGGCACGCCGCTGAAGCCGCCCTTCCCGGAGGGGATCGAGACGGCCTACTTCGCGCTCGGCTGCTTCTGGGGCGCGGAGCAGCTGTTCTGGGGGCTGGACGGCGTCTACACGACCGCGGTCGGCTACATGAACGGGACCACGCCCAACCCGACCTACGAGGAGGTCTGCTCGGGCAGGACCGGGCACACCGAGGCGGTGCTGGTCGCCTTCGACCCGAAGCGGATCTCCTACGCCGACCTGCTCGAGGTGTTCTTCGAGGAGCACGACCCGACCCAGGGGATGCGCCAGGGCAACGACGTCGGCACCCAGTACCGCTCCGGCGTCTACTTCACGGACGACGCCCAGAAGGCGACCGCGGAGATGGCGCGGCGCGCCTACGAGGAGGCGCTGCGCGCCGCCGGCCACGAGCGCATCACCACCGAGGTCGAGCCGGCCGGCCCCTTCTACTACGCCGAGAACCACCACCAGCAGTACCTGCACAAGGTGCCGAACGGCTACTGCGGGCTCGCCGGGACCGGCGTCTCCTGCCGCATCCCGGCCGCCGCCTCCTAGGCCTCGCCCGCCCGGCGCGCCGAATAGCATCCCGCGCCGGTGACCCCCTCCTTCGGCTCCTACATCGGCGGCTGCCTCGCCGTGATCGGCATCGTCTCGGCGGTCGGCCTGGGCGGCTACTGGCTGCGGCGCTGGATCGCGCCCGAGTTCTCCGGCGCCCTCGGCCGCCTCGCCGACGCGACGATCGCCGTCGCCCTGCTGCTCGTATCGCTCGAGCTGCTCGGCTCGCTCAGCATCCTCACGGTCGGCTGGATAATCGTCTTCTGCATCGGCATCGGCCTGCTGGCGGCGCTGCTCGGCTGGAAGATGGCCGGCCGCGACGGGCGGGAGGTGGCGGCGCCGCAGGTGCAGACCGTCGCCCTGCTGATCGCGCTCGGCGTCGCCTCCTTCACGGTCGCCGAGTGGACCTTCCCCTCACAGCTCGACCTCGACTTCGGCATGTTCGGCGGGGACACGACCTGGTACCACATGCCCTTCGCGGCCCGGTTCGCGCAGGAGCACTCGATCGTCCACCTGCACCTCACCGACCCGCTGCGGCTCGCCGCCTGGTTCTACCCGCAGAGTTCGGAGCTGATCCACGGCAGCGCAATCGCCATCTTCAAGACCGACTGGCTGTCGCCGCTGATCAACATGGTCTGGCTGGCGATCGCGCTGCTCGCCGCCTGGTGCGTCGGTCGCCCCTACAAGGTCGGGCCGGCGAGCCTGGTCGCCGCGGCGATCGTGCTCGACTCGGGCGTGATGATCGAAACCCAGCCCGGCGAGGGGCGCAACGACATCATGGGGCTCGCCTTCCTGATCGCCTTCGCGGCCTTCCTGATCAACGGCCACCAGCGCCGCGCGCCGGCCGACGGCGCCGTGCAGGACGCGCCGGAGCGCGACGCGCCGCTGCTCGACCGCGGGCCGCTGGCGATCGCCGGCATCGCCGCCGGTCTCGCCGCATCGGTGAAGCTCACCTTTCTGATCCCGGTCGTCGCGATCGCCGTCGGCGTCGTCGTGTTCAGCGGCCGCGGGCGCCGCCTCACCACCGCCTGGGTGCTCGGCCTCTCGGCCTTCGTGGCCGGCGGCTACTGGTACGTGCGGGCGGCGATCAAGACCGGCGGCAACCCAATCCCGCAGATCGGCTGGGGCCCGCTGCACCTCCCGACGCCCGACCAGATGCCGCTCGACCCGCGCCCGCGCTTCGCCGTCTCGCACTACCTGACCGACCCGACGATCTACCGACGCTGGTTCTTCCCGCGGCTCGACGACGCCTTCGGGCCGCTCTGGCCGCTGATCCTGATCGTCGCCGTCGCCGTCGCCGTGTTCATCGCGGTGCGCTCCCGCAACCGGATCCTTCGGGTGCTCGCCGCCGCGGCGCTGCTCACCGCGGTCGTCTACGTGTTCACGCCGCTCACCGCGGCCGGCCAGGAGGGCTCCCCGACCGGCTTCTTCACCAACACCCGCTACCTGATGCCGGGGCTGGTCCTGGCGCTGACCCTGCTGCCGATCGCCCGGCCGCTGCGCGCCCCCGACTCGCGCGCCTGGCAGACCCTGCTCTTCCTCACCGCGGTCTACGCGATCACCGTGCTGGCCACGCCCCGCTGGTTCTCGAACTACCTCGCCGGCACCGTGTTCCTCACCTTGGCCCTGGTCTGGACGCCGGCCGGGCTGGCCCTGTTGCGGTCGAGGCGCCTGATCAGCCGCGGCGCGGTTGCCGCGGTGGCCGGTGCCGTCGTGCTGCTCGCGGTGGTGCTCGGCCGCGCTCAGGAGGCCCAGTACTACAAGCAGCACTACACGCGGGTGCTCCCGTTCCTCCAGGAAGGCGGGCCGCGCGAGGCCTACACGTTCGCCCACAACCGGCACGGGGCGCGGATCGGGATCGCCGGCTCGGGCGAGATCTTCTTCGGCCAGTACGGCTTCTACGGCGCCAACCTCGACAACCACGTCCAGTACATCGGAGTGCCGGGGCCGAACGGGACCTACCGCCTGGCGACCAGCTGCCGCCAGTTCCGCCGCCGGATCAACGCCGGCAACTACGACTTCCTGATCGTCAGCCAGTACACCCAGGACTCGCCCGAGGCGCCCTACTGGTATCCGATCTACGCCTGGCTGAAGACCAGCCCGGCGCTCGAACTGGTGATCGAAGAGCCGGAGATCACCCCCGAGCCCGACTACGTCTTCAAGGTCAAGGGCAAGCTCGACCCTGCCGAATGCGCCGAGCTGGGCAACGGCTGACCGCGCCCTCGGGCGCGAGCCTTAACCTTGATGCACCCGCCCCCGTAGCTCAGTGGACAGAGCGGCTGCCTTCTAAGCAGCGGGTCGCAGGTTCGAATCCTGCCGGGGGTACTGATCCTGACGGTGGTCGAACCGAAGGGGAAGCTAGCTAGTAGCGCACCTGCTCCCCGAGTTGGGCTTCATAACGTTTGACTTCTACAATGTAGACATTATAATCTCGCCGTGAGTTGGGCTGCCGAGAGAACAAGCGAGTTCGACGAGTGGTGCGAAGGCCTGACGGACCAAGAGCAGCGCAAGGTTGTCGCCTCGGTGGAGGCCTTGCAGGAGCTTGGTCCGAACGCGGGCCGGCCGCTCGCCGACACCGTCGAGGGCTCCAAGCACCCCAACATGAAGGAGCTGCGGATACCCAAACGATGCGGGTCTTCTTCGCCTTCGATCCCGAGCGGACGGCGATCCTCCTGATCGGAGGCGACAAGGCGGGGAAGACGAAGCGCTTTTACAAAAAAATGATTCCGGTCGCTGACCGGATTTACGATCGTCACCTTCGGGGGCTCGCGGAGCACGAGGGTGGCAAGGAGCACCAAGATGAAAAAGATGCAGAAAAAGCCGTTCCACGAGCTAAGCAAGGAGGTCAGAGAGCGTCCCGGCGCCGCCGCTGAGATCGACGCGCGCAAGCGTGCGATCGTCGCTGCGGTGCGCTTGGCCGAGCTGCGGCAGCAGATCGGCAAGACGCAGACCGAGCTTGCCCAGGTGCTGGAGATGACCCAGGCCAATGTCTCCCGGATCGAGCACTCCGAGAACCTCTATCTGCGCACGCTGGCCGACTATGTGGGCGCCTTGGGCGGCCATATCGAGGTCAACGCCGTGTTCGACGACGATGTCGTGCCGCTCGGCTTGGTCGAGAAGGACCGGGGCTCAGTCGCGGCCTGAGCCCCAATCGCCGCGAAGCCGCGCTACCGCGCGAGCGAAACCGGCTCGGCGTCAATTCGCGCAATCTGGTTCGTCTTCTGTCTGGCTGGGGGTATGGCGCAGCCGACATCAGCCGATCAGCAGCCGGTACGCCTGCGCGGCGCGTCCGACATCGCCGGCCGGGGCGCCGGTCAGCGCCGCGTCATCAAGGGCCATCAACGGCTCGATATCTCGCAGCCATCTTTTCTCGGTGGTTTGTAGGCGCTCTTCGTCTGCAAGAGCTCGCGGATCGTGGACGAAGCGCAGGAGGCGGATCAGGTCCTGGCGGTCGGAATCGAACCTGTCTCGCCGAGCGGCGACGGCACGCGCCTTGATGAGGATCGCGCCAAGCAAGCTGGGGCGCCGAAGCTCGACCGGCGGGTTCCCGTCGAGGGAGACGCGAACAACCTCGGTCCTGGAGAGAGCCTGGCTGCCACCGGGGACCTGGAAGGTCGTGTACTTGCCGAGCGTCTTGGGATCGTGCCGGACACCCTCGGAGCCGACGACCTCGACGACCTCCCCTTCGATCTCGAACCGGTAGCCGAGATTCTCGTCGCTGACCGGCGGCATCGTCATGGGGTTCGCCGGGGTGATGTCGATGACCTTGCTCTCCGAGGTCATCCCCGGGGGCGCCGCCGACCGGTCCGTTTGGCGCGGTGGTCGCGATCTAGGTCGCGAAGCGCCAAGCGGCCCACCCGCGCCGAGCGTGGGTCGGGATCCTCGGCCAGGTCGAGAGCCACCGCGGCGAGCGGTGCGATCGGCCTTCCGGCGAGGAAGCGCCAGCTCTCGTTCGGCACGAGCCTCAGGCGGACGTTCCCCGCCGGGCGGGCTGACGAAAGGGCGTGCGAGGACGCGAATCTCTCGAGCGCGTCAACTCGCAGGTAACCGTCGGCCTCCTGGCCCGAAACCAGGTCGAGGCCATGCTCGGCTGCGGCGCTGACCCCCGACTCGACCAGCTCCGGATCTTCGAGAAGGTGGGCGATCTCACCCGGGTGGGCGTCAAGGATACGTATCTCGGCCCGTCGAAAAAGCCGCGGCCCCAGTTTCTCCACGCCCTCCAGCCGCAGCGCCCGCCGCAGTCTCGAGCGAACGCTTGGATCGATCCCCTCGACATTCTCGTCGGAAGCCAGGAGGAGCAGGGCCCAGGCGTTGTGCGGTGCGAACGGCCGACCGTCTGAGACCTCCTGGCGCTTGCGTGCCTCAACTGCCGCTCGCTCGACCAGCCAGCGACCGCCGACCTTCAACGCCGGCAGCTGCCCACGGGCAACCAAGACCCGGACGCGGTTGGAGCTCAACCCGAGGATGTTTGCCGCTTCGGGAACGGCGATCTGGTCGCTCATTGACGAAACTATAGCGATAACGCCATACTTCTAACAAATATGCTGGCACTGCTACCGCGCGAGCGAAAGCGGCTCAGCGGCGATTCGCGCAATCTGGTTCGTCTTCTGTCTGGCTGGGGGTATTAGGCACGGTTTTTGACGGTGGTCGAACCACCGGGGAAGGCCGTGGATTTGAAGGCCCCGGCTACGGGCAACCAGCCACGTCACGTCGCCTCGATCCTTCTGGGAACCAAGTTGTACTCCGGAACGTCGATCTGATCGTCGCCACCGGCTTCGGGCTTGACGGCATAGAGCCAGGTGTCCAGCGGGGGTAGACCCAGGACGCCGGGAACCGTTCCTCGTCTCACCGCCGTGATCTTGCCGGGAAGGCCCTCGTCAACCAGGACCGCCTGACCGACCTCGAAATGTGGAGGTTCAGTGTTGCTCATCGGGAGTTCGGCGGGTGGGGGACGCCAAGCTGCTGACAGATCGATCGTGTGAGTCCAGGGCCGATCTCCTTGTGGCGTGGTAGGGCCGAACCTGGCCCTGCGATCCGCGCCACTTTGCGTGCTTCGAGCCACCGACTTCGCGGCAGTCGTAAGCGCGTAGGTGGCGTTCGAGATCGCGGCGCTTCACGCCGCTACGGAACGCAGGTGCTCCTGGTCGGCCTGGGGTGCTTGGCCTGCCAACTCCTCGTCGGGCGTGAGCACCGTGCGCAGGGCATCGAGCACGTTCTCTCGAGCCTCCTCGCGCGTACGTCCTTGGCTCATGGCGCCGGGGACCCCTAAGATGCGCGCGACAATCCAGCCCTCCTCGTCGGGACTGTCGAAGGAGATCGTGAAGTCGACCGATGCGGCCATGCGGAAACCGTAGCGCGTGGGCAGGTCCAGCGACGAAACATCGCTCCCGCATCGCGTCCGGGCGAAGAGCCGATAACGTGATTCAAGCGGCCGCAGGGGTTCAGCGGCCCTCGCGCGATGCGCCAACGAAATCGGGTGGCCCCCGACCCGCGCTACGTGATTCGACTTACATCTCGCTGGGGGTACTCCTCAAGGCAATCAGGGTCCCAGGGCGGTGATCGGGATTACCTGCACGCCGTCCTCTCGCCGGTAGCCGTATCCGCCGGCGACGATCACCCCGAGGGCTGAGGGCTGGCCACTGCGCTGGGTGTCGATTTCGCTGGCGAACTTGAGCAGGCTGGCGGCGCCTTCCTCGATCGGATCCTCGCCGCCGAGCTTGACCTCGAAGGCTCCCCATCTTCCGTCAGACTCGACGATCGCGTCGACCTCCAGACCCTTGTTGTCCAAGAACTGCCTGATCTCACCTCGCCCGGCCTGCGCGTAGATCCGCAGATCACGCACGACCAGGGACTCGAAAAGGAAACCGAGGAGATTGAGGTCGCGCAGCAGCGCTGCTGGGTCGGCCCCCAGGGCGGAGACGGCAAGCGAGGGGTCGACGAAGTGCCGCTTGGGTGATTTGCGCAGGATCGAACGCGAGCGCAGGTGCGGCTCCCACGGCGGCTGGTCCTCGATCACGAAGAGACGCTCCAGCGCTGAGAGGTACCGCCCGACAGTGTGCTGCTTCAGCGGGTTACCGCCGCCGTCGGTCGTGTCGGCCGCCAGAGTGGTCATCGCAACATGGGTCGCGACGTTACGCGCCAGGCTGCGCAGGAGACGGCGCACGCGCGCCGGGTCGCGATGCACGCCATCGACCCGGCTGATGTCGGTGCGGCAGACGTCATCGAGGTAGTCGGCGACGCTCTCCACCGCGTCCTCGATCGGCAGAGCCTGCAGCGCCGGCCAACCACCGCGCGTGATTGCCTCGGTGAGGTCTGCCAGCGTGACATTGCTGGCGCTCGATTTCGAGCTGCTGCCATCGAGCAATTCGCGAAGCGATATCGAGCCATCGCTCAGGCCCGACTCGAATAGGGACATCGGCCGCATCCGCAGGCGACTGATGCGGCCGGCGCCGGAATGGCGGGTCGCGTCGTCGGCCGGAACCGCGGAGCCGGCGAGGATGAACTGACCGGGTGCCTTGCGTTCGTCGACCGCACGCCGCACGTGGTTCCAGACTCTCGGCTCCACCTGCCACTCGTCGATCAGTCGCGGCGTGTCGCCGGCGAGGACGAGGCTCGGATCGACCGCGATGGCAGCGCGAGCGGCTTCGTCGATGTCCAACAGGACCTCGCTCGATGCCTTCTGTCGTGCCGTCTCGGTCTTTCCGCAGGCCTTCGGGCCCTCGATCAGCACGGCACGACTGATCCTGAGCTTTTGACTCAGCTCGTGGTCGACGAGGCGCGCCCTGTAGGTCCAGTCGGCCATTGGCACGATTGTAAGACCTTCAGCGGCACAATTAAAAGGCTTGCAACGGCACGATCATAAGATTACTAGAGGCACGAATATCAAGCGATTGCCGATAGCCACGCGGCAGAGAGGCGCGCGTGGCGGCTATGTGAGCAGAGCGCAGGCACGGACGGCAGCCTGCGTCGGTTGCACGACCCCGTCCTCGCGGACGCGGAACAGGCCGAATTCCCGGAGGTTGCGGATCGCCTCGGCCGCTGTCTCGACCTCCCGGCTGTCGTCGGGGTCGCTGACGATCCTCAGCGATAGGTCGGCTGCTGTTAGGTGCTGGGGATGCAGTTCGGTGGCCACTTCGAGGATCACGGCTTCGACCGTCACAACGTCGTACTTCGGCGGGACTCTGGCGTCGGACACGTCCGCTCCCGGCGGAGAGAAAGCGCAGGCGTGGGGAGCGCAGGGGCCTTCTGGCCGACCCCTACGCTCCCGGGGCCCGCCTCGTCGTCCCTGCTTTCCGCCTGCCCTTCTTTCCTCCGCCGTTCTTGCGAGCGCTGCCGTCCGCACGGTCCGTCGACGTAGCCTCTGCGCTTGCGGCCGGCGCTGCCGAGCCGCTCAGGTCGGCCGGCTCCCAAGCCGCCTCGAAGGCCAGCAGCGCGAAGGTGTAGCCGCAAGCCTTGCCGCCGTTGCCGTCAGCCTTTTCCATGCGCTTTGAAACGGCCTGCTGCTCGTCCTCGACTTCCTTCGTAGCTCGCTCCGCGATCGCTTTCACGTTGCGCTTCCCCTCGGCGTCGAGGACGAGCGGGGTGCGGCTGATGTGGTCCTGCGTCCCTTGCAGCTTGCCCGCCTTCAGGGCCTCGGCCAGGTCGTCGAAGAGGTCGCTGGCCTGGCCCGCGCCGACCACCGCCCGCAGCCCCTTCTTCACCTTGCGCCACGCCTTCGCCGGCAGCAACGTCTTCTCGGTCGCCCGGTAGTAGTGCTCGATCGCCCCGCGGCGCGGCTCCGTGCGGGTGGTCTCGATCATCCCGTCGCAGTCGTCGCGCAGGACCTTTACGTGGTAGCTGACCTGGCTAAGCCCTTCACCCAGCGCATCGGAGAGTTCGCACGGGCTGACCTCCCTCTGCACGGCGGCGAGCAGGATGTGCTGGCGCAGGACGTGGGCCAGTGCCTTGATCAACCGCGGGTCCACCAGCGGCAGCAAATGCGGCGCCTCGCCGTCCCCTGATTTGCCTTTTGCCATTTTCTCGCCCCTTTTCGCTAGCCGGGGCGCGGGGGAGCGACGACGCGCCACCCGCGGGAATTTCCCCGGGACCGACCGCATTTGGCTCAAGCGATCAGTTCTGTTCTGAGTAGTGAACAGTTACATATAGGAACGAGTAAGTCTGTACCCACTTCTCGAACAAGACGTAGCTGCTAGTCAGGTATTTACCTGGTAGGGGTTTCGCAGGCCCTCCGTATGCCTAGCCGGCGGCCCAGGTGAGGTGCGACAGCGCTCAAAACCCTGCATGCATACGACGACTGAGATAGCTTCCTCCCCGGACTCGGCGCGGCGGCCCGTTGATTCGACCTCTATCTCCTGCGTGCGCGACCACCAGCGAGCGAATTCATCGGCAAGATCATCGCGTCCCTGTGAATCGAGGTTGAACCAGCTCCACGCCATCCAGACCCGCGGGTCGTTGCTGATTTTCCCGGCCCGGAAGGCAGCTTGAGCCTCGGCCGCGCTCGATTGCAGGATCAGGCCATAGATTTCCTGTCGTGCCTCAAACGGCATCGCCGCCATTTCCTCATCGGTGAAGAACGGCAACTCGACTGCCCGATAGAAGTGCTCGTTCGTATTGCGCACCGGCTCGACCCGCGCTAACTCGATTGAGTCTGAGGCCAGCAACTCGTTGATGTGGTGTTCGATGGTGCTCAGGGGCAAGCCCATCAGCTTGGCCAGTTCGCTCGGGCTGCGGCAGCCTTCATTCAGGTAGCAGACGATGTCAACTCGTATGGCGTGGGCCACGGCATACGAGACTGCATCCTCGATGCTTCGCTTGCGGAATCTCCTGGCTGCCTCTCTTCGCTTTGCTATCACCGTCCGACCCTCCTTGCTCTGTTGACCCGGGGGTATTCAGTCACAGCAGAGCATAAGCGGACTAGCTGATCGATTTCCACCCCCCACCAGGTCTTTCGACCAGTAGTCAAAATATTCTTAGCATAACTTTGCCCTAGCTAGGGGCCCAAAGTGAAGGAGGTGAGAGCAGATGCAGATAGCGCAAGTTGCGCAGGTCAGCCCGACCCTGCGCGTCGCAAAGCACGGCTAGGCCAAGTCCGTGCGTGGCCGGTCTCGGCCCGCTCGCGCCATGGCCGGGATCGGCCCATCCCGCCGCCGTCGAGGCACGCGGTGTGGGACACGGAAGGTTGCGGAACGACTTGTGAAGTCGCCTATGGAGGTCCCGGCTTGTAGCACAGAAGATTGCCGGATGGCTGATCTTGGCGCCAACCTGCGCGAGGCCCGCGAACGGCTCGGGCTCACGCAGGAACAAGTCGCGCAGCGCAGCGGGGTTCACGCAACAGAGGTCAGTCGGATCGAGGCAGGGAAGCGCGATCCGCAGGTCTCGACGGTCCGGCGGCTCGCCAAGGCGGTCGAGGTGAAGCCGGGGCGGCTCTTCGACTAGACCCTGAGAAGGACGATCGGGCGAGCATCCGACCGCAGCCGCGCTCGTTCCGGAAAAATAGTTCCCCAATCAGCGCTCGGGAGACGATAGGGTGTTTCACAAGGGCTGGAACGGCGTGGTTCATCCCCGGCGGTGGCCTCCCATGACCGTTCCGGGAGCCTCCCGGCCCGTAAGGCAAGCGAGGGGCGGGCAGCTGTGACTGGGGTTGGCCGTTCCTCGCTTTGGCTCACAGTGGGCGCGGAAGGCCCGCCTGATCAGATGGCGGACCGGGACGGCGGACGCCGTTGTATGGCTGGAGGCCGCAACGGCTTCACGCCGGAGACCCTTTCGCCTTCGCGAAGGATGCAGAGGATCTCGCCGCTTTCCGGTCTCGCTGCGCTCACGGCTCGCAACCCATTCCATCCCTCGACGTGTAGCTGCTCGCCGATCCCCTGAAAGGCCGGCCATCCATGGCGGCGAGGAAGAGGTACCGCGAGGCCGACCCGCGCGAGCTGCGACTCGCTCCGCAGGTCGGCGATTCCATCCACCCCCACCTCGAAGCGCCACAGGTCTCGGGGCAGCTGGTCGTCGGGTCGTAGCGCCAGCTCGTCGACCTGCCGATACCACTCGGCCCACGCTGTCTCGCGGGAGTCGGCGAGATAGAAACCAGCGACAGCGGTGCCGCGCTGCCAACGCCCGTCGGGCGGTGGCTCCGAGTGCCACCAGACCGAGCCGCGGTGGGGGAGATGGCGGTACCAGACGCCACCGACGCCGATGCGGTCGACGTCGAGCGCCAAGGCTCAGGTCGCGACCGGTTCCTCGAGCGCGGAAACGATCCGCGCCACGCGCAGGTACTCGCCTCCGGCGATCAGCTCGATCGGCTTTCTGTCGTCGAGCGCAGGGACCGGCTTGTTCATCCACACCGGGATGTACTCGGGGTCCATCACCCGCAGCAGTCGCTCGCTGATCGAGGAGAGCTCGGCGATGCGCTGCGCGCGCGTTCCGGAAGGAATGCGCTTCAGCGCTACCCAGGCCCGCGCGGTGCTCGGCGCGGCGCCGGTGGCCGCGGCGATGTCCTCGGAGCTGAGATGGGCCTCGTCGTGGACGAAGGCCGCCTCCTTGGCAAATGCAGGTGAAGACACGAGCGCAATTGTAGCGCAATTGTGCAACGCACCGAAGGCGCGCGCTACCGCGCCAGCGAAACCGGGTCGGCGGCAATCCGCGCTACGGGCGCTCGTTCCAGGCGCGGTCCATCTGCCGCATCAGCGCCGGGTAGACCACCCAGTAGCGGAACGGTTTGATCAGGGCCATGTAGGCCCTGCCGAAGGCGCCTCGGGGCTTGACGTAGACGGCCATTCGGCCCTCGTAGCGGCCCTCGCCCCGGTCGACCCAGCTCAGGTGGGCGACGCCGTGGACGGTCTTGTTCGAGATCTCGGCGGCGGCCTCGCGGTCGGTCCGATAGAGGGGGATGAAGGGAAGCGAGCCGAAGGTCACCTCCGACGCGGTGCCGCGCAGGTCGGGTGGGAGACGGTCACGCAGGGAGGTCTCGGCGGTGCCGGGGATGGAAAGCTCGCCAGCCCCCTCTCCGTCGACCGAAGTCGATATCTCACCGAGGTCGAGCCACCTGCCGAGCCAGTCGCGGAAGTTCCAGAGGAAGCGGGTCGGCCGCGACTCGGTCGTGGACGGGTCGAAGGAACCGGCCAGCTCGAGCAGCTCCTGGAAGTCCTCGGGGCCGCCGTGCACGGGCAGGGCCCAGAAGTCCTCCAGGGTGAAGTCGGGAACCAGATCGTGGATGCGCCAGGGGCGGCATTCGTGCTCGGCGTTCGAAAGCTTCATCTCGGACCTCCCATCCATACGCTGTCGTATGGACCCTAGGCGAATGACTTGCATCTGTCAATACGGTGCCGTATAGATTGATCCGTGGCCAAAAGGTTCGGACTCCACGCGACCGACCGCCTGCTTCCCGAGTCCCCGGGCTGATGGCGACCGGCCCCGCGGAGCGGCGCTCGGCGCTCGTCTTCGACGGCGATTGCGCCTTCTGCACGAGCTGCGCACGCTTGCTCGAGCGAATCGGCCCGGAGGCGGAGATAGTCGCCTGGCAGGTCGCCGACCTGGACGCGCTGGCAATAACCCCGGCGCAGGCGGCGGAGGCGGTGCGCTGGATCGAGCCCGACGGCACCGTCCGCAGTGGCCACGAGGCGATCGCCGCGGCGTTGGGCGCGGCGGGAGTGCCTTGGCGGATCGTCGGCCGAGCCCTGCGGCTCCCGGGGATCTCGTCGCTGGCAGCAGTGATCTACCAGTTGGTCGCTCGAAATCGCCACCGGTTGCCCGGGGGCACGCCCGCCTGTGCTGCAGGACGAGACGGCGGTGACGGATCGTCCCGAACTCGGCCCTGAGGTGGGCGTCGTCCACGGCGCCATCGCAGCGGCTGGCCCGAGCCGGGGACGCCTACACTCCCCACTATGGACGGGCAAAGGGCCGACCCGTGGCGTGACACCGACGTGATCGACGAGCGGGCGCCGCGCTTCAACCAGCTCGTGGTCGGGCTCGTCGCGCTCACCGGGGTGGTGTTCGGCTGGCCGCTGGCCTGGGCGCTGATGGGGGCGCAGCTGCTGATCGGCCTGACCCTGGGCCGCCGCTTCTGCATCTCCTGCGTCGCCTACTTCACGTTGATCCAGCCGCGCTTCGGCGAGGGGCCCCTGGAGGACTCGCGGCCGCCGCGGCTCGCCAACGCGATCGGCGTCGTCTTCCTCGGCGCCGCCGGGCTGGCCTGGTGGCTGGGCTCGCCGGTTGCCGGGACGGTGCTGGGCGCGATCGTCGCCGCCCTCGCCCTGCTCGCCGCGACCAGCGGCTTCTGCGCCGGCTGCGAGCTGTACAAGCTCGGCGCCCGCTTGCGGGGCATCTCGCCGCGCCACCACAGCCACGTCGAGCCCGCCGACTTCGGGGCGCTGGACGGGGCTGCGCGGGCCTTCGTCGAGTTCACCCACCCGCTCTGCTCCGACTGTCGCGATTGGGAGCGGCGGCTCGCTGCGGAGGCCGATCCGCTGTTCACGGTCGACGTCCGCGAGCGGCCGGAGCTGGCGCACAAGTACGGGATCGCGGTCGTGCCCACCGTGCTCGCGGTGGCGGCGGACGGCACCGTGCTGGAGCGCCTCGCCCCCTGATCCGACGAGATCGGCGACGGTGCGCACGGACGGTCGCGCAGACCTGCCGGTGGTTATGCACCACTGTGGGCACTGAATCACCGGCACGTCCCGGGTAGCCTTGGCGGATCGCGAGTCGCGCGCTCATAGCCGGCGCCACGGGGTTCGTCGGGGCCCGCCTGGCGGCTGCGATGGCGGGCTCGGGCGGGACCGTCCGCTGCCTGGTCCGCGACCGCTCGAGGGCGCTGCGCCTGGAGTCGCTGGGGACCGAGGTTCGCGAGGGCGACGTAACCGACGCGGGCAGCCTCGAGGGCCTCGGACGGGGCCTCGACGTCGCCTACTACCTGGTCCACTCGATGGCCGGCGGCAGCGACTTCGCCGAGCGCGAGCGGCTCGGGGCGCGCAACTTCGCCCGGATGGCTGGGCGGGAGGGGATCGGGCGGGTCGTCTACCTCGGGGGGCTCGGGGACGAGGGCGCCTCCAAGCACCTGCGCAGTCGCCACGAGACGGCCCGAGTCCTCGCCGCCGAGGGCCCGCCGCTCACCTACTTCCGCGCGGCGATGGTGGTCGGCGCGGGCAGCGAGTCCTACCGGACGCTGCGCTACCTGGTCGGCCGGCTGCCGGTGATGATTGCCCCCGCCTGGCTGCACACGGCGACGCAGCCGATCGGGATCGAAGCGACGATCGAGTACCTGCGCCGCGCCCCCGAGGTGCCCGAGTCCGAGGGCCGCGAGGTGCAGATCGGCGGCCCGGACGTCCTCACCTACGCCGAGATGCTCGACCGGATGGCGCTGGCGATGGGCAAGCGCCCGCGGCCGAAGCTCCCGGTCCCCTTCGTCACGCCTTGGCTGTCCTCGCTCTGGCTCGGCCTGGTCACCCCGGTCGACACCAGCGTGGCGCGCCCCCTGGTCGAGGGGCTGAGCACCGCGACTGTCGTCACCGACCCCTCCGGCGCCGAGCCGTTCGGGATCTCCCCGGAGCCGTTCGACGCCACCCTGCGCCGCGCGCTCGCCGAGGAACGCGGCCGGTGAGAGGCTTGGCTGCGTGACGCCCTGGAAGCTGCCGTTGATCGTCGCCGCGATTGCGGTCCCCATCGCGGCGGCGTTCGCCTTCGGTGGCCCGGGGGTGGGCGTGGCGGTCGGGGCGCTCGCCGGCGTCGCGATCCTGGTGGTCGCGGCGCGGCAGCGGCCGCGCGGCCCGATCGTCTCCGCCGCCTCAGCGGGCGACCGCGGCCACGTGCTGGTCGTCGTCACCTGCCCGGTCGACGAGCCCGGGGCGGTCGGCGAGATCGCCCGCGCCGCGGGGCTCGGCGGTGGCGCGGGGGACGCCGAGGTGCTGGTGCTCGCGCCGGCCCGGATCGGCTTCCTCGACCGCTGGGCCTCCGATGTCGAGGGGGCGCGACGCCGCGCGCAGGAGAGCCTTGTGGCGACCGTCGCGGCGCTCGCCAAGGCGGGCATCGTGGCCGAGGCGCGGGTCGGCGACGAGGACGTCGTGCAGGCGGTGGAGGACCAGCTCCAGAGCTATCCGGCGAGCCAGGTGGTGCTGGTCGGCGACGGTGGGGAGGAGAACGAGCCGGTCGACGCGGCGGCGGCCGAGCTGCGCTCCCGCCTTCAGGCGGAGTTCCGCCGGATCACGTGTTGACGGGTGATTCCGAATTCTCGCACCACGGATGACGCGCCTGGCGCTGCGCTGGATCGGCACCCGCGGTCCTCGCGCGTAGCGCTGCTACGCGCTTGCGGCCGCCTGCACCGCCCAGCTTGGCCAGTCACGTCCCCGCCGGCGCGTTAATTCGGAATCAACCGTCGGACGGCGGTTCCGTCGCCGGCTGAAGCGGGCGGGCGGGGGCGCGCTCCAGGGGCGGGCCGAGCAGCCGGTTGATCAGCAGGATCGCGGCGGGGACGGTCGGGACGGCCATCACGGCGAGCAGCCAGAGCTGCCCCGCGTCGGTCCCGGCGCCCAGCGTGTGGACGATGCCGAGCGCCCAGAAGACGGCGACGAAGCGGTGCAGCATCCGCCAGCGCGACGCGCCGATCCAGTCGCGCGCGTAGTAGGAGAGGCCGAGGACGGCGAGGCCCCAGCCCGCGACTATCCCCAGCCCGGTCCAGAGGGGGCGGTAGGCGGTGGTGAACGGGACCGAGATTTCGATCGGGCTGGGGTGGAGGTAGCTGTCGCCGAGCAGGGTCACGCCGTGGACGGCGAGGGCGGCCAGGGTGGCGAGGGCGAGCGCCTCGTGCAGCACCCGCGCGTCGCCGCCCAGCAGTCGTCGCGGCTCGCCGCGGCTGCGAATCATCAGCCCTGCGCCGAGCGAGGCGCTGGAGAGGAAGAGGGCGGCGATGCCCGCCGCCCGGCTGGTGATCCAGAAGAGATGCGGCCCGACCGACGTCACGATGAGCCGGTGGTCACCGGCGCCGGTTCGGGTTCTTCGTATTCCGGTTCCGGTTCTTCATATTCGGGTTCGTATTCGTATTCGGACCCGGTTTCGGGTTCGTATTCGTATTCGTATTCGGGTTCCGGTTCGAGCGGTGCGGATTCCGCTTCGGCTTCCGGCGCCGGTTCGCGGCCGGCCTGCTGCTCGCGCGCCGGGGTGGCCTGCGTCGTCACCTTCTTGGACTTGCTCTTGCTGAGGGCCGGGTCGTTGCCGGATACGAGCTGCACGAAGACGATCCCCCAGAGCACCGCGAAGAGCGCCAGCGAGCCACGGATCGTGCGGCTGCGGATCGACGCTGCGCGCAGCCGCCGCGAGCGCGCCTTGGCGCGAGCGAGCCCCTTCGCCTCGAGTCGACGGTGGTCGTCCACGCGCCCAGAATCGGCCGCGGCCCATAAGCCGAGTGCAACGTTGCCTTAGAGATCTCTAAGGGTTTCCAGCGGACGTGCCCTCGTGGACACGCAGCTTGCCGACCTCGAGCTCGCCGATCTTCAGCTTGCCGACGGCGGCGCGGCCGACCGCCAAGCGGCCGATTCCGAGCCGCCCGATCGCGAAGCCGCCGACCGCGGCGGCGCCGACGGCCAGCGCTCCGATCGCCAGCGCCCCGCGGGCCTGGGCGCCGCTGGCGCTTGCCTTGCAGGTCTGCCGCCCGAGGAGTCCGGTTCGGCGTCGTCGAGCCACACGGCAACGGTAGCGGGTTAGCTTTGCGGCGATGCGCGGCGACCGACCGACCCTGCTGGCGATCCAGCACGTGCCCTGGGAGGGCCCGCATCGCATCCTCGATGCCTGCGGCGCCGTGGCGGTGCGCCGCGCCGCGCCGCTGGCCGGCGACGCGCTGCCCGACCACAATGAGGTGTCCGGGGTGGTGGCGATGGGCGGGCCGATGAACGTCGACCAGCTCGACCGCCACCCCGGGCTGGCGGCGGAGCGCGAGTGGCTGGCGGAGGCGGCGCGGCTCGGCATGCCGGTGCTCGGCGTCTGCCTCGGCGCGCAGCTGCTTGCCAGGGCGCTGGGGGCGGAGGTGGGGCCGGGGGAGGGGCGGGAGATCGGCTTCGCGCCGGTCGAGGTTCACGACCCCGGCGATCCGATCGTCGGCGCCCTCGCACCGCGCACGGCCGTCCTGCACTGGCACGGCGACGTCTTCGAGCTGCCCGAGGGCGCGCAGCCGCTCGCCTCCTCGGCGCAAACCGAGCACCAGGCGTTCCGCGCCGGCAACGCCTGGGGCCTGCTCTTCCACGCCGAGGCCGACGCGGCGCTGGTCGAGGGCTGGCTCGCGGTGCCGGAGATGGCCGCGGAGGCAAGGGAGGCGCTCGGTGGCGACGCCGCGGCCGACCTGCCGCGTCGGGCCCGCGAAACCGAGCCGGACCTGATCGCCCGTTCCACCCCCGGCTTCCGCGCCTTCGCCGACCTGGTCGCCTCGTTCCGGGCCGCCTGACCGCCGACCGGCCCCTGGAGCAGAAGTGCCTGCAAATCGGCACCTTCGCTGTCGCGAGACAGTGTCCAACCGGACCCGATTTCGCGCTCCCATTCTGGCACGAGTGCCAGAATTCCCGCCGATATACGCCGATGCGGCGATTTCCGGTTATTCGGCCTCGCTTTCGCGCGGCGGCTGATCTAGTCGCTACCTCAGCACTCGGTAGCTACGTCGAGCGCCGCGCAGACTTCGGCCATCCGCTCCGGTGAGAGTTCGCACTGCCGCTCGGTCAGCTGACGCAGCGGCATCATCAGCAGGTCGTCGAGGTTTATCGCGCACGGCTCGCGCATGCCGTCGCTCTGGGAGATCTCGACCTGGGTCGGGATGTGGCGGATTGTGCGGGTCACCACCGCGACCAGAACCTCGCTCAACGTACCGATCGCGCTGTTGCGGGTCAGCACCACGTAAGGACGCCGTTCGCGCTTGGGCTCCTCACCCCACCAGACCTCCCCGCGTCTGGGCTTCATCGCCGATTCTCGGTCGTCTACCAGGGTCCGTGCCCGGCAGCCCGTTCTTCCTCGTCCAAACGCCCCAGCGCCGCCCGTCGCGAGGTCTTGTGGACCTCCTCCAGATTGGCCCAGCCGTCAGGCTCGAACTGCGGGGTGCGCTCGTACGAGTCGATGACTTGGCGGTCGATCTCCCGCTCGCGCAGTAGCCGCGCGTACTCGGCTTTCAGCGAAGGCTCGGAGAGCTGGTCGACCAAGCGGTCGAACTTCTCACGGGTCGTCATGGCTCCCATCGTACCGCTCGCCCCGGCTTCCTCGAGCACGTCGTCGCCGGCCGCTACCACCCCTCGGTGATCGCCGAAAGCCTGCCCCCCTTTCATCGCCGAGATCCTCGGCGCCGCCACGCGAGAGGACTGGCAGGCGGTGGCCGACGAGCTGATCGCCGAGGCGCGCGAAGTGAACGGGGAGGTGTAGGGGATGGGGGAGTTCGTCCTCTACGTGCCGAGCGGCGGCTACAGCGCGACCGCCGACATCGCCCGCGGCTCGGCGATCGTGGGAAAACCGCAAACAGACGACGCCGAGGTCGAGGTCTACTTCGAGGGCGCGATCTTCGGCCAGGAGAACATGCGCACGCTCGCCGATCGCGCAACGCACGCCGCCGGGCGGATGCTGGAGCGCTACGCGACCACGGCAACGCGGATCGTCCCGCGCGACGCGCTCTCGCCGTAGGCACCTTCGACTTCGAGCAGGAGCGTATCCGGCTCACCGGCTCTGATTCGGAGCACGCCGTCGCGGCATGGCTGGGCACGCTGCGGCTCGACCCCGCGGAGCTGGCGCCGGGCGCGCGAGGGCGGCGCACAGCGGCCCGCGCGGGCGATGTCTTGGTCACCGTCAACCGCTCGCTTGCCGAGGCGCTGATCGAGCGGGCCGGCATCGCCCGTGGCGCCGATGGCGCCTGGGTCGATGCCGAGGGGCGCCGAACCTCGGCGATCGCCGGAGCGCTTGTCTGGGCGCTCGTCGCGATCGCCGAGGAGGACTGACCGGGGTCTCGGTTTGCTCCAAGGGCCGGCGTGGCAGGGCGACCAGAGGGAGTCGAACCCTCATCGCCGCGACCACAACGCGGAGCTCTACCATTGAGCTATGGCCGCCACGCTGGGAACAGCAGATTAGCGGCTGAGTGGGGCTAGCAGCCGGATGGCCGGCCGGTTGCTTCGTGCCTCGCGCTTTTCGACCCTCCTTTACGCGAAAGCCGAGGCCCCCATAGTCAGGAGTGCGACTTCCTCGGCTTCTCCTACGGGTTCAGGCCGCGGTTCGCCGCCCGAAATCGCGGGGCGCGAGGAGACGGCAAGTCCCTACCGCGATCCGTGAAACCCGGCATTGGCTCGCTCAAATCCGCGATCGAACGGAAACGACGCTACACGGTACGTTCCCAGCATGCCCGACACGATGGACTTGGTCGAGCGCTCGGGGGATCTCGCCCCGATAGAAGCGGCGCTCGCCTCTGCCGAGGCGGGCGAGGGAAGCCTGACGCTGATTCGCGGACCGGCCGGCATCGGCAAGACCGCCCTGCTGGGAGCGGCCGCCGGTCTGGCGCGTTCGCGAGGGGTCACCGTGCTGAGCGCCACCGGGACCGAGCTGGAGCGCGAGTTTCCCTTCGGCGTGGTGCGCCAGCTCTACGGGCGCGCCTACCGGGAATCCGCAGGCGCCAATGGCGGGCGCGCAGTCTTCGCGGTCTTCGCCCCGGGCCCCGCCGCGGACAGCTCCGACGTCTCTTTCCAGATTCTCGACGGCCTCTACTGGCTGGTCGCGGATACGGCTGAGGAGAAGCCTCTGCTGCTGGCGCTCGACGACGCGCAATGGAGCGACGAGCCCTCGCAGCGCCATCTTCTCTACCTCTGCCGCCGGCTCGAAGGCCTTGCGGTAGCAGTGGTGATGGCCGAGCGCAGCGGTGACGACTCCGGGTCGTTGGCGTTGGAGGATCTGCGCGAGCTGGCGGACGCGGAGGTCCATCTCTCCCCGCTGAGCCATGAGGGAGCCGCTGGGCTGATCGAGCAGGCGCTCGGCGAGCCACCCTCTGCAGGCTTCGTCTCCGGCGCTTTGCGCCAAACGGGTGGCTACCCGCTCTATCTGGGTGAGCTCCTGCGGGTGGCCGGCGAACGGGGGATCACTCCAGATGACGATTCCGCCCTTGAGCTCGAGAGCATTGACGCCGACGGCCTCGCCCGTCACGTGTGGAGGCGGATCGAGTCGCTTGGAGCCGACGCCGGCGCGGTGGTGGGCTCGGTCGCGGTTCTGGGGGAGGAGGCCGAGCCGGGCCGGATCGGCCGGCTGGCGGAGCTGCCCGCAGCGAGGGTTGCCGATGCCGTGGAGGGGCTCGTCGCGTGCGGGGTGCTCGAGGCGGGCGGACCGCCGCGCTTCACGCACCCGATTGTCCGCGGCGCGATCGAGGCGCGGCTGCCGGCGGCGACGCTCGACAATTGGCATCGGCAGGCCGCCCGCCTGCTCGATTACGAGGGCGGTGACGTGCGCGCGGTCGCCGGTCACCTGATGAAGTGCAACCCCCAAGGAGAAGAGTGGGCGGTTGAGCGTTTGCGCGAGTTCGCCGCCGCGGTCCGCAGCCAGGGGGCGCCGGAGTCGGCCGCCCTGGCGCTGCGGCGCGCCCTCGCGGAGGAGCTGCCACAAGCGGTGCGAGTCTCCGTGCTGGGGGAGCTTGCCGGGGCGGAGGATGCCACGGGCAGCGCGCCGGCCGCCCTCGGCCATTTGGACGACGCACTGAGGCTTGCCGGCGACGACGAGACGCGGGCAGAGATCGCGATCTCCCGCGCCAAGATCCTCTCGTCCCTCGGTTGCTTCGACGAGGCGCAGGCGACTCTGGACGCCGCCCTGGAGGATCTGCACGAGCTCCACCCGTCGCTGGTGCAGCGAATCGACGCGGAGCTGATCACGTATGCGCTCGTATCCACCGACGCGCGCGACCGCGGCCTCGAGCGCCTGGCGCGCTACGAGGGACGCGTCCCGGAGGGCGCCGCCGCGCAAGCGGTGCTCACGGCGATGGCGGTGGCCTCCTTCTACACGTGGCAGCCGACCTCCGAGGCTGCTGCCCTGGCCGAGCGCGCGCTGCGGGCGGGCGGTCTCGCCGACGGCGACCTCTCAGCCCAGGTATGGATAAGCGCCGTCTGGATGCTGATCTTCAGCGACCGAATGGACCTGGCTTATGAGTATGCGAGTCGCGAGCTCCCGAGGGTAAGGCGCGAGGGCCATGTGCGTGAGATTGGTGCCGTCGAAACGACGCTCGCCTACATAGCCTGGCGCCGCGGCGACATTCCCGAGGCCGTGTCCAGGGGACAGGCTGCGGTGGCGGTGAACGAGACCACCACGCACAAGAGCCTGAGCAACGGGACCCTGGCCGCCGCCCTGCTGGACGCCGGCGAGCTGGCCGCCGTCGCGGACACGCTCGAGGCAACTCCTCCCGGGCAATGGGCCGCATCGGCATTTGGCAGCATCGCCCTCCTTTTCGCCAGGGCGCGCTTGCGGTTGGAGGAGGGGCGCCTCGACGAGGTCGAGGCAGACATCGAGGAGATGCGCCGTCGCGCCGAGGCAATCGCACCGGGAATTCGCGCGCCCGACGACGCCTGGCGCATCATGGCGGTCACCTTCGCCTATCGCCGCGGCGACCTCGACCGGGCTCGCGGCCTAGCCGAGCAGGCGCTGGACTGGGCGCGCAAGTTCGGCGATGCGGGCTATCTCGGCCAGGCGCTCCGCGCAGCGGCGCCGCTGAGTGAGCCCGCCGGCGAGCTGGAGCTGCTGCGCGAGGCGGTCGAACTGCTCGAGTCCTCCAGCCACAGGCTGGAGTACGCATGGGCCCTGATTGACCTGGGGGCCGCACTGCGCCGTCGGGGCGAGCGAACCGCGGCCCGCGAGCGGCTTGCCAAGGGCCTCGATATCGCATACCGCTGCGGCGCCGGCCTCGCCGTCTCGCGCGCGCTGGACGAGCTGCGGGCCAGCGGCGCCCGGCCCCGGCGAGCCGTCCGCGAAGGCCCCGAGGCGTTGACTCCGGGCGAGGCTCGCGTGGCGGTCCTTGCGGCGAAGGGGCACACCAACCGCGAGATCGCCCAGGAGCTGTACGTGACGCTCAAGACGGTGGAGAACGCGCTCGGCAAGGCCTACGCGAAGCTCGGGATCTCGGGGCGAGGGGCCAGGCAGGCGTTGCCCGAGGCGCTAGGACCGCTCCACGAGGGGTCATAGGCGGCTAATTCAGGGGTTCAGCCCCATTGCGAACGGCTGCGCCCATCGGCCAGGATCGCTGCCATGAGCCCTGCGGGCACCGATCCGAAGCCGACCACTTTGGATGGCAGAGTCACGCTGATCACCGGCGGG
>Ga0210101_1000058_pt1 | contig 37129 bp, 38 predicted proteins | sample Muzzi_PWC_D1_FD_185534 | JGI IMG/M metagenome (GOLD analysis project Ga0210101, IMG submission 185534) | Wetland microbial communities from San Francisco Bay, California, USA, that impact long-term carbon sequestration - Muzzi_PWC_D1 (SPAdes) | ecosystem: Environmental > Aquatic > Marine >... | reverse complement strand
AGATGAATCCCGAACAGTTATGGGAAACCACACTGGATGTCCATTCACGACGCCTGTTGCAGGTCAAGATCGAGGATGCGGTGGCGACCGATGAAATATTTACTACCTTGATGGGTGACCATGTCGAGCCGCGCCGCGATTTCATCGAGGCCAATGCCCTGTCCGTCGGCAACCTGGATATATAAATAACAGGACTTGGGACTTGGGTTTTAGTCATGCGCGATGCGCCGGCGCGGTAAGCGTTACTCACATGATTACTTTGATTTCTTCACCTACTCTAAATGGTGAAAGGCGCACGGATTTTTAAATTACGGTAGCGGCCTTTTGAGCCTTCATTACCAGGCGTTCAATCCCGGTGTGGATGACTCGCAAGCCGCCGCGCACCGAGTAGGCCGACCGACTGGTTCTTGATGACCTTGATGGGCAGGGCGCTGAGCAGATGATGCATCTTGCTCTTATGGCAAAAGGCCTGGACAAAATCCGAGTTTACCAGCGCATCGATGTTTTTGGCCGCGATACCGCCGGCGATATAGATGCCGCCAAAGGGTAAACCAACCAGGGCCAGGTTCGCACATTCGGAACCATAGATGTTAAAAAACAGTGCCAGACAGTCGGTACAGGTTTGATCGCCGTCGGCGGCGAGCCGGCTGATCTCGTCGGCGCCCAGCTCGACCTGCGGTTTCCGTTGTTGCTGACAGATAAACTGGTAGATCGTCACCAGGCCGAGGCCGGATAACAGGTGTTCACGTGAAACCACCGGATGCCGCCCTGCCGCAAATTCCAGCAGGCGACGCTGCTGCTGATCGGCCGGGGCAAACCCGGCATGACCCGCCTCGGTCGCCACGATCTGATAACGACGCCCGTTCCAAATTCGCATGGCAACGCCGAGGCCGGTGCCGGCTCCGATCACCAGTTGTGCCCCCTGCGCCTGTGCGCGCCCCTGTTGCAGGGTGACCAGTTCATCGTCAGGCAGGCTATCCAGCGCGGCGGCGACCGCATGAAAATCATTGATCAGTCGTACCTCCGCGATGGCATAGTCCGTGCGCAAACGCTCGCGATCCAGAGTCCAGGGCAGGTTGGTCACCGTGGCGCTGGCGCCATCACCGGCTATCGGACCGGCGATCGCAAAGCAGGCCTGTTCGATGCGGGGATTATTCGCCCCCTGCATAAAGGCACTGAGGACATCATCGAATGAATCATAGTCCTGGCTGGCATAGCGGCATTCATACAGCAGTTGATAGTCGTCGCTATCGTACTCGCTCAACTGCAACAGTGTTTTTGTGCCGCCGATATCAGCAGCCAGAATTCTGGTCATAATAATCATTAATCCTGGCTTGGAAACCGGGGGACAGGCGGTCGGCCGCCTCGTTGTCGATATGCCACTCGCAGAGGTGCTCAATACGTTGTGCCGGGTAGTGATGATCTACGGCATCGGGACCGAGGATATCTTCGATGATCTGCGCCTTGTCACTTCCGGCTACCACGATCAAGACATGCCGCGCCTGTTCGAGCAGCGGAAAGGTCATACTGATACGCCAGCGATCCCGGGGTTCGACAGTGACCGCGGCGACCAGGGCATCCCGTTCCTCGAGGATCGAGGTGTGTGGAAACAGCGAGGCGATATGGCCATCGGTACCGAGGCCGAGCAGGACCAGATCGAGATGATAGCCATCCGCGTCCGCCGGCAGATGCCGGATGAGTTGTTGTTGATAGTCGGCGGCGGCCTGCGCGTGGTCCGGGTCTTCGCCACGGATGCGATGGATCTGTTGTGCTGGCAGCGGGACATGATCGAGCAGGGCGTCTTTGGCCATGTGGAAATTGCTGTCAGCGTGGTCGGGAGCGACACAGCGCTCATCGCTGAAATAGATATGTGTCTGCGACCATGGCAGGGTTGACGCAATGGCCTTGCTGGCCAGCAATTGATAAAACCGGGTCGGTGTCTTACCACCGGCGAGGGCGACATGAAATTCACCACGTTCCTTGATGGACTGGCCGGCGATCGCCGACCAGCGTGACACCAGCGCCAGGTTGAGCCCGTCGAGTTGATTATAGATCCTGATGGCTGTCTGCTTCATCGTGGTATTCATTTACCCGGCATCAACTCTCCACTGTAATGGCCAGTGCCCGCCGGCGGTCGACCGTCATACCCATGCGGCTAGGGCGCGGCATCGGGGATGCTGTCATCGCCTGCGTCACCGACGGCGCGCATCCTTGGCTTGAGCATCTGTGCCTCGGCGAGGGTGAGTGACTGCGGTAGAAAATGGACACCACGAAACTCGCCGTCGATCGGTTTGACGGCAATGTAATAGGTTTGACCGGCGACAAAGGTGAATGAACGGCTGCGCGACTCGGTCTTGACCCGGTGGGCGGGTCCGAAGGTCGTCTGATTTTCTATCGCCACCCAGGCCTGTCCGGGTTTAACACGGGCCAGGGTATATTCACCCTTGACCAGTTCGACCAGCGGCTGCTGGTCCAGTAATACGGTGACGCGGTTGTCGGCCATGCCCATGAAACGTTCGGTGCGCGGGCGCAGAAAGTAGACACTGGCATGGGGGGCCGAGGCTTCGGATTCCAGCAGCGGGTGGGTCTCCATGATCGTGGTCCAGCAACCGCTCAGCAGCAGACTCGCCGCGATCCCGGCGATCATCCCCAGCGGTGTAAAAATAAACTTTTTAATCATTGGCTTAGCAATTTTACCGGCTTCTGTTATAAAGAAATGATGGCACCCATTGCCTTGAAAAACAAGCGCTTTTACGTATGCATGGCGTCAGCAAAAGAATTGCGTATAATATCCCGTTCGCAGTCAGGCTCCGATCGCTACAGGCCGGTGATACTGACCCGTATAATAATAACCGCCCATCGCTGCCTTGAGCGGCGCATGACGCACAGTTTCCTGTCTGTACCCGTGTGGCCTGGCTCTGATACTTCTGATCATTGCGGCCAGCGGTTGCAGCATCCGGGTTGCCGACCAGGAGGGTCAGCGGCCCGTACTGAATTCATAAATATAGTGTAATCCAAGGAGAACAGAATGTCCGCTAAGCATCCTATCGTAGCTGTAACCGGTTCATCCGGAGCAGGTACCACCACAGTCAAGAATGCGTTTGAGCACATGTTTCGTCGCGAAGGTATGAAGGCCGCGATAGTCGAAGGTGATGCCTTTCATCGCTACGACCGTTTAGACATGAAGGCCATGGTGGATAAGGCCCAGAAAAAGGGAGAAACCCTGAGTCATTTCGGTCCCGAGGCCAATCTGTTTGACAAGATCGAGGCGCTGTTCCGTGATTACAGCGAAACCGGTACCGGCCAGTTGCGTAAATACCTGCATGATGACGAAGAGGCGGAGCCGTACAAGCAGGATCCGGGTACCTTCACGCCGTGGGAGCCGATCCCTCCGGGTTCGGATCTGTTGTTCTATGAAGGCCTGCACGGCGGTGTCGTAAACAACGAAGTGGACGTGGCCCGCTGGGTGGATCTGCTGGTCGGGGTGGTGCCGATCGTCAACCTGGAATGGATCCAGAAGATCCATCGTGATACCGCCCAGCGCGGTTATTCGGCCGAGGCCGTCACCGATACCATCCTGCGCCGGATGCCGGATTACGTGAAGACGATTACCCCGCAGTTTTCACGTACCGATGTCAATTTCCAGCGTGTGCCGGTCGTCGACACCTCGAACCCGTTTATCGCCCGCGATATTCCGACACCGGATGAGAGTTTTATCATCATCCGTTTCCGCCACCCGGAAAAACATGATTTTCCGTATTACCAGGCGATGCTGAAGGATTCCTGGATGTCCCGGCCGAACACCCTGGTCGTGCCCGGCGGCAAGATGGGTCTGGCGATGGAGATCATCCTCAACCCGCTGGTCCATGAAATGATGGAAAAGAAGCGCCGCTCAAAGTAATGCCTGTCAGCGGGGCGGCCGCGGCCGCCCCGTATCCTTCCGGTAGAGGCACTCAGCCGACGACCGTAATCAAGCCATTTACAGACCCTGTTTGATAAAACGCCACTGCTGCAATTTTTGTTCGCGGCTCAGGCCGGCATGGGCCGGACTGGTCGAGGGCAGGGTGTGGTAGTGCAGTGACAGCGTTGGCGGAAGCCCGGCCAATACCTTGCGCCGAAACAACGTCGCCGCGGTCTGGCCGTTAAAAAATACCTGCTGAATATCCGGGCAGCGGCTGAACAGGGTCAGGAAATCATTGGCCTCGACCGATTGCTGTTCGATGTCGGCATCGAGGCTGCCCTTGCGCTGGCAACGATGAACGACATCCCATAACGCAATCCGCTGTTCCATCAATACCCGCAGGCGTTGCGCATATTCCAGCTCCGGACCGGCCGCAAACAGTTCGCCCATGATGTACCAGAAACTGTTACGCGGGTGGGCATAATATTGTGATTGTTGCAGCGAGGCCTGCCCCGGCATCGAGCCCAGGATCAGGATGCGGGCGTCGGCGCGGGCAACGCAGTCAAAGCCACACAACAGCGCCGGACTTGCCGCTGCGCTCATTATGACCCGGTCTGTTCCAGCAGGTAATCGAGCAACGGATACATGCGCTGCTGGGCCTGGACGAAACGCTCCGGCCTGGCCAGCATGTCCGTTTCCGTCTGCGTGTACGGACCCGCATCGAGATCAGACCGACAGTTTTTGATCAGTAGTCCTGCCGCCTCGAAGCTGGTTTCCAGGTGAAACTGCAGGCCCAGGACCTTGTCATGATAGATAAAGCCCTGGTTGGCGCAGGCCTCGCTGCTGGCCAGCGGTACCGCGCCCTCCGGCAGTGAAAAGGTTTCGCCATGCCAGTGAAAGGCATCGAAGTTTTCCGGCAGAATGCCGGCCAGCGGATGACCGGCCAGCGCGGCATCGCGTTGCATGGTAAACCAGCCGATTTCCTTGTGCGGGTTGACCCTGATGCTGGCACCAAGACAGTTGGCGATCAATTGCGCGCCGAGACAGATGCCGAGCACGGTCTTGTCCCCGCTGATGCATTCGCGGACAAACGATAGCTCGTCACTCAGCCACGGGTACAGCGTGGTGTCGGTAACACTCATCGGTCCGCCGAGTATCACGAGTATATCGATGCCATTGACAGCCGGCAGCGGCTCACCCCGATACAAATGAGTACTGCCCTGGCTCAACTGTGCCTTGCTGCACCAGTCGCTGATACAGGCCGGGCCTTCAAAGGGTACATGTTGCAGGATATGGACATGCATGGTGGTGATAATAGTATAGAAATGCCGCTATCCTGTCAGCAGGTTACGGGTACAGCACGCCGGCGGATACCGGCGCCTTAATCTCCCTGGTCGTGATGCTCGTCGCCCCAGATCTCGCGTAGATAGTCCTCGCGTCCGGAGTGCAGGTGATAGGACTGGTAACGCTGCGGGCTTTTGCGATAGAAGTCGTGATGGTATTCCTCGGCTGGATAGAACCTTTCCAGCGCGGTGATCTCGGTGACGATCGGTTGGTCATAGCGGCCGCTGGCCGCCAGCGCCGCGCGCGACTGTTCGGCCTGTTGTCGTTGTTCATCGGTATGATAAAAGATCGCGCTGCGGTACTGGCTGCCGCGATCGACAAACTGGCGATTGATCGCCGTCGGATCGATATTGCGCCAGAACACCTCCAGCAGTTGCGGGTAACTGACGCGTTCGGGATCAAAGCTAATCTGTATCACCTCGGTATGCCCGGTGGTGCCGGTGCACACCTGTTCATAGCTCGGATTGTCGACATGACCGCCGGCATAACCGGGAATCGTCGACAACACGCCGTCGAGCTGGTCAAAGGGCGGTTGCATACACCAGAAGCAGCCGCCGGCAAAGGTTGCGGTTTCTGTCGTCATGTCAGGCGGGGGTGAATTTCAACGCCAGCCCGTTGTTACACCAGCGCTGGCCGGTCGGCTCGGGGCCGTCATCGAAGACATGGCCCTGATGCCCGCCGCAACGGGCGCAATGATACTCAGTGCGTGGCCAGATGTTTTTGAAGTCGAGACTGGTTTCGACATGCCCCTTTATGGGCTGGGTGAAACTCGGCCAGCCGGTACCGCTGTCGAACTTGGCCGACGATTCAAACAGCGGCAGGTCACAACCGGCGCAGGCATAGATGCCGTCGCGTTTCTCCTTGTTCAGCGGGCTACTGAAGGCGTGCTCGGTGCCTGCTTCACGCAGAATCTTATATTGTGGCGGTGACAGGCGCTTGCGCCATTCCGTGTCACTGAGTTTCAGCGGCACTATCGGCTCGTCGTGGGCGCGGGCCGGACGCAGTCCGCTCAGTAGCAGCGGACCCAGCAACGTGGATAACACAAAACGGCGTCTTTTCATGATCATTCTCCATAATATAGCCAGTGGTCGAATCCTGTCCATCCGGTTACTATCTATAGTCTACGGACCAAACCAGGGCGGGCTTGAATCGGCAGGGGTTGCCAGCCACTGGATCCGGCCTGAGTTCTGTTCACTGATACAGTAGTCGTCGTCATGCAAGCAAACTTACACAAATCATTTATTGTTATTCTATTGATAACATTAATTTTTATTGCCCCGGTCGTGTCCGGATCGGAAAAGAAACAATGGATCCCCGGCTGGCAGCCGCAGGCCGGCCTGAATATCGCCCGTGCCGGCGCCGCGGTGGTCAAGTCCGGCCACCATCTCTATGTCATCGGCGGCGTCGACGGCCGCCGTTTCCTGCGCAGTGTCGAAGTCACGACGATCAACGCCGATGGCTCGCTGGCACCGTGGCAACTGACCAGCGGCCTGCAGGAGGAACGCGGATTTTTCTCCGCAGTCGAGGCCGGCGGCTATCTCTATGTCGCCGGCGGCGGCAATGGCGACAACGGCAAACACCTGCTGCAATCGGTCGAACGGGCCGCGATCAGCGCCGACGGTTCGCTCGGTCCGTGGCAGACCCTGGACAGCGCCCTGGTTCTGCCGCGTCGCTGCGTCAAACTGCTGTTGCAGGATAAACGCCTGTATGCGCTAGGCGGCTTCGGCGGCACGCTGCTCGACAGTGTCGAGAGCGCTGTGATCCGCGCCGACGGCACGCTCGGACCGTGGCGCCTGGAGCCAAAGACGATGACGACGCCGCGCTATGTCAATGCCGCCAAACAGGTCGGTGATCTGGCCATCGTCATCGGCGGTCATCGCGAGATCGGCGGTGTCGGCCTTAAGGCCGTCGAGGTCGCGCGGCTCGGTGCCGACGGCGTCGACGGTGAATGGCAAACCACGTCAGCCATGCAGTATGGACGTTATGCGCTCAGTGCCGCCAGCGACGGACAGCATGTCTGGGCCATCGGCGGTCTCGATGGTGCGATCTATACAGATAAGATTGAAAAGACAACGATCAAACAGGATGGCCAGTTGCCGCAACGTCTCGGCAACTGGAGCGACAGCACACCGTTGTCATCACCGCGCGCTAACACCAGCGTCGTCGTCGACAACGGCCGCCTGTATATCATCGGTGGCACCAACCGTGACGGTTATTACAACAGCGTCGAATCGGCGCAGATCAATGAAAACGGCGACCCCGGTTTCTACGGCAGCGCGGAAGAGGCCCAGGCCTACCAACAGCGCAACGCCGGCAGGACAAGGACCTTGCTGCCCAATGCCGGCAACGTCATCGAGGTCATCCAGACCGGCGCCTACACCTACCTGAAGGTCAGCGGCGAGGCCGGTGCCCGCTGGCTGGCGGCGCCGAAGGGCGACTATAAAACCGGTGATGCCATCCGTTACAGCCGCGGCCTGACGATGACCGGCTTCCACAGCCGCAGCCTGCAGCGGACGTTTGACGAGATCCTGTTTGTCGAGCGGGTGGACAGGGACTAAAACGATGAAAACGAAATGATACTGGTCAGATTACAAATAATCACGCGGACTAGCCCAAAAGTATTAATTGCAGAGAGGATAATGGGTGTACCATGGTTTTCATCAGCGGTTATTTATGGGCTTAAAAGCTACTCTTAAAGGTGGCTTTTGGAATCACTAATTATAGTTAGGCAATAGAAAGCTGTTTAACATATGACACCAAAAAAATTATTTGAATGGGAAATTTCAGATAATTGGAGGAAGCTCATACCCATTGAATACTGATAACAATGAGGGAACACCATGAATGAACAGGCCGCACAATTCACTGGGTCAATTCCCGAGAATTACGATAGAGGTCTCGGCCCCGTGCTTTTTGATGCGTGGGCGCACGACATATCCCGACGCGTTGCGTCGCTTTACCCCAGGAACGTCCTTGAGTTGGCTGCGGGCACCGGGATCGTCACGCGCTTGCTCCGGAATATCCTTCCATATGAGACCGAAATTGTTGCTACTGATTTGAATCCTCCGATGTTGGCGGTAGCAAAGGTAAAATTTCAGCCGGAGGAGAAAGTCTTATTTGAGCAGGCGGATGCCATGGATCTCGGTTATGAAAGCGAACTTTTCAATCTGGTACTATGCCAGTTCGGCGTGATGTTTTTTCCAGACAAAACACGATCGCATTCAGAGGTCTACCGTGTTCTTAAACCACAAGGTGATTACCTGTTCACGCTCTGGGACTCGTGGGAGGCCAATCCCTTCGCGAGAGTAATTCACGAAACCATCGCACAATTCTTCCCGGACGATCCACCGGGATTTTATAAAGTACCGTATGGTTACCATGATACCGAAGAGATACGAAACGCGGTATTGGATGGCGGCTTCGATGAAGTAACTGTGCAACGGCTGGAAATCCCCTCCAAAATAAAATCGGCCAGCACGTTTGCAAAAGGATTAGTATATGGTAATCCGCTTTACGATGAAGTTGTAGCGCGCGGCGGCAACCCTTCAGAAGTGTGCGAGACCCTGGAGCGGATAGTTGCTGCCGAGTTGGGCGATGAAATTGTGCTTCGAATTATACTCGTACACGCCAGAAAGACTTGACCATAGGGGATAGACCGCATTTTCAATAATCGGGATTAAATATTCGGAGTCATAATAATCGGGATCAAGTACGGATTTAAATCGTAAGTGAATAGGGAACGGAGCAAAGATCGGAGTTTTGTCGTTAGTCTGCACCATGGATAAGAACGTATTCTACCTGATCGCGGCTGATCTTATCATCGTTACACACTTCCTGTTTGTTGCGTTTGTCGTCCTGGGACTCGCTCTAGTCCTGATTGGGAAGCTGCGGTCGTGGTCGTGGGTGTACAATCCATGGTTCCGCCTGGCGCATGCCGCGGGTGTCGGCGTTGTGGCTCTCCAGTCCTGGTTCGGTGCTATCTGTCCGCTCACGTCATGGGAAATGGCACTTCGCGATAAAGCCGGCGAAGCAGTTTATTCCGGTTCGTTTATTGCCCATTGGCTGGAAATGATATTGTACTATCAGGCGCCGGCGTGGGTCTTTATCCTTGTCTATACACTATTCGGCGGACTTGTCGCGGCCAGCTGGTTTTGGGTTCGGCCGCGTCAGTTCGGTGAAAGAGGGCGGAGGGATTATTTTTAGCCAATTCTATTAGCGGTATCATATTTAATCCCTCCGTTTCCATTAATGCTTATTATTATTTATAAGCTACCGCGGCACTGGCGGGGCCTGCCAGCGGTATGATCTCGAAACGTGTAAACCCGGCTTCGCTGCACCATTCACGGAAATTCTCGCCTGTGTAATCGAAAGCGTCGCCCAGTTCGATCAGCATGTTCAGCGACATCAACAGGCCGAACAGGTTTTGACGCCGGGCATCATCAATCAGGTTTTCGATGGCGATTAAGGCGCCACCCTCGGGCAGGGCGTTATAGGCCTTCCGGATCAGCATTTTTTTATTTTCCAGGTTCCAGTCGTGCAGGATGTTGCCCATGGTGATGACATCGGTCTGCGGCAATTCATCGACAAAGAAGTCACCGGGTACGATCGTGATCCGGTCTGTCATGCCGGCCGCATCGATGTGTTTCTGCGCATGCGGGGCGACGGGCGGCAGGTCGAAACTGTTGAACGACAGGTGAGGATGCCTGCCGGCGACGATACGCGACAGCAGGGCCAGTGCGCCACCGATATCACTGACGGTCTGGTAGCGTGAGAAATCGAATTTTTCCGCCAGTAGCTGGAAATTGGCGGCCTGGAAACCGGTCATGGCCTCGAGAAATTGTCCCAGCTTGATATCGTCGGCGTAGATTTCCTCGAAAATGGATTTGCCATGGAGTTTGGTTTCACTTTGTGCCTGGCCGGTTTTCAGCGCTTCACCGAGATTGTTCCAGAAACCGAACAAACGGGCATTGAGCATTTCCGGCATGCCTCCGATGTACGTCGGACTGTTTTTATTCAGAAATGCCGCGGTATCCGCGGTGTTGCTGTAACGACCTTGGGTACCGTCGCCTTCACGCAACAGGAATCCGGCAGCGACCAGCGCATCGAAAAAGTCATAGGTCCCCCTGGGGTGTAATTCGAGTCGATCCCCGAGTTCCGCGGCTGTCAGAGCTGTATTGTCGAGCAGCGTAAATAGATCGAATTCGACCGCGGTTAACAATATCTTGGATGCCCAAAACGCGGTGGCGGTTTGCATGATATAGCTCGGGTCCGCTGTCTGCCCGCCCGGTTTTGCGATGTTGTCGGTCAATTTATCATTTATATCAATGGCTTGTGTGTTCATGGCGTTCTCCCTGGGTGGTGGAGCAAATACCATAGTAGTTTACTAAATAAAGATAAATATCATTATTGTTGATATATTGATAACTAATAATTAACAATTGATACTATGGACAGGCTGGCGCGCATCAGGGCTTTCATACAGGTCGTAGAGACGGGTAGTTTTACGGCGGCGAGTGAACGACTGGGGCTGTCCCGTGCCGCGGTCAGCAAGTATGTGTCACAACTGGAAGAATTTCTGGGCGGGCGATTACTGCATCGCACGACGCGACATGTCAGTCCTACTGAGTCCGGGCGCATCTATTACGAGCGCTGCAGAGAGATTTTTCAGAATCTCGAAGAAGCCGATGGCCTGGTATCCGGTCTAAGCGGGCAACCCAAAGGCACCTTGCGCGTGACGTGCCCGACTTATTTTGCGTCTCGACATATACTGCCGTTGATCGATGAATTCAACCGGCTGTATCCCGATCTCAAGGTCGAGATCATGTGTACGGAACGTATCGTGGACCTGGTCGATGAAGGTTATGACCTTGCCATAAGGATGACCAAAACGCCGGACCAGGAACTCATCGCCAGACGGCTGGCACACTGTCGTCATATCGTGGCGGCATCCCCGGACTATCTCGCCAATAACCCGACGCCCATGTTCCCTGAAGATTTGAAGCAGCACCGGTGTATCGTGTTTAGCTACCATGCTGCCTCGATCTGGCCGTTCATGAAATACGGCAGGGATTATTCAGTCAAGGTGCCGGCGGCGCTGAAGACCAATAATCCCGATGTGCTTCTGGAATCAACGATCTCCGGCATGGGTGTTACTTTAATGCCGACATTCCTGGCCGGCGATGCCATTTGCCGTGGAGACTTGCGCCTGGTTTTACAGGATTATCAAACCATTAATCTGGATATTTACGTTGTCTACGCATCCCGGCATCATTTACCGGTAAAGATACGGGTATTTATAGATTATCTGAAAGAGCGCATCACTGATCCGCCCTATTGGGATGACTGTTTGCACCTGTCCGTATGAGGAGGGTCAGGTCTCCAATCACACATGTGCAATTGGAGACCTGACCCCGTTAATGCACGTTCTTTTTGGAGACATCAATACCCACTACAACAGGAATAGACTTACCCGTGATTTACTCCTTATTTAAATGCCTTCGTTCTACCAACCTTGTAATACGGGCTCAGCTACATCATGTAGCGGCCCAAGATACCGTCCGGTATACTGAACAAAGAATAGGCAGAGGTACCAATCTGACTCACAGGTTTATTACCCAAGAGTAAAAGCGATATCACTCTGCCTGCGTTGCTCACCATGCATTGAAAAGCAACAACCGGGAAGATACAAGAGTAAAAACTTTCAGTTAAACGATGAGGTGTTGAGTGGTATTTACTCTGACATAAAATATTACCAAATATTTGATTTGATATGATTTCAGCGATATACGCATCATTTTTAGCCCTGCTAATTTGCTGGTTGTCCTTGAATGTCATTAAGACACGCAGGCGAAATAAGATACGGTATGGTGATGGTGGAAATAAAGAGTTACAGATTGCCAGGGCTGCGCAATCTAACGTGACTGATTATATCCCCGTTGCTTTATTGCTTTTATTCGCATTGGAATACAATAAGGCTGATATATGGATAATACATATTTTAGGCGTCGCGCTTATCACTGGCCGCCTGATCCATGCACGCGGCATTTTATCTGAACAGCAAAAGGGGACGGAGGGATTAAAAAATGAGCAGTTGTAGGTACTGTAAAAAAATTGATTCCTCTAGAAAAAAAGATGACAGCTTTATTTTTGGTTGTCTTTATCCATGCTTGGTCACGAATTAGACTGTATAAAATGTGATCGTGGCGAGTCAAAAGACAGGTGGTTTGAAGAGTAAAGGTTATATTTATATTCTCTATGTTTGCTGCATAATAATCAGATCAAAGTCATGGGCGCTAGGCGCTTCAGGAAAGTCTCATGGTTCTCGGAATTGCTGTTAAGGCGTTCGCGGTATGGTTAGGCATCCTTGTGCTGGCCATTGCAAATGGCTCGCTTCGGGAAGCCGTTCTTATTCCTGCGTTTGGCATGCTCACAGGGCTGGTTATTAGCGGTGTCCTTTTGTCCGGGTTCATTCTTGCAGCTGCATACTTTACGTTGCCATGGTTTGGGCGGCGTTCGGTGACAGGTTATACCGCCATCGGTTTTGGCTGGGTGTGCCTGACTTTGATATTTGAGTTCACATTCGGGTATTTCGCCCAGGGGAAGTCCTGGGCTCAACTTCTTGAGGCGTATACGTTCAGAGACGGTAATATTTGGCCCGTTGTGCTTGTTGTCGCGGCGATAGCGCCGTATGTTGCAGCCAAAATCAGGGGTTGGGCGTGAGATCGGTAGCGCCTGATTATTTATTATATCGAAGCCGCTATGAGGCCTGGCGAATTTCAGGTGTTAGCTACAGGAAGGCATGCTGTATATGAAAAGAAAAACGCTTATGTCCTGGAGCAGCGGTAAAGACAGTGCCTGGGCATTACATACATTGCAGAATGATCCGGAAATTGATTTGGTCGGTCTCTTCTGCACGGTTAATAAAGAGTTTGAGCGTGTAGCCATGCATGGCGTAAGAGTTGAGTTATTACGAAAACAGGCGAAGAGTATTGGTCTGCCGCTGGAAATAATTGAAATCCCCAACCCATGCAGCAATGGCGAATATGAGAAAATAATGGGCCGATTCGTTGAATGCGCAAAGCGGGACTATATCGAGTATTTTGCCTTTGGTGATTTATTTCTTGAAGATGTACGTAACTATAGGGAAGAAAAATTATCAGGCTCTGGAATTAAACCGATATTTCCGATCTGGAACATGCCTACAGATAAACTCTCAAGAGAGATGATTGGCAGTGGATTGAGGGCGGTTATTACCTGTATAAACCCTAAACAAACGCCACAAGAATTTGTTGGCAGGGAGTTCAATGAGGCTTTTCTGGATTCGTTGCCTGGTACCATAGACCCTTGCGGCGAAAATGGAGAATTCCATAGTTTTGTTTTTGATGGCCCGATGTTTAAAGAGCAAATAGAAATAAGAGTGGGGGATATCGTTCACCGTGATGAATTCCTGTTTGCTGACATTTTACCAAAAAGCACTTAGCCGGCGCATGTGAATGGGCAGAGAAAGCCCGCTCATCCCCCGCGCCTGGTGGTTGCTAAGGGGACGGTAGGCAGTCGTACGCGGCAAAATACGTACCATAGATGTTAAATAAGAGGTTTGAAAGAAAATGACAACTAAAAAACCTATCGCGGCTAAAAAGATTATACCCAATTTACAGAAGTCACTCTATCCAGAGCCATTCGCAACAATGATGGAAGGACGCATTAAGAGGAAACTTGGCGATTATTTTGGCCTAACTAATTTTGGAATTAATCTGACAGAGATCAAGCCAGGGGGTATCTCAGCCCTAAAACATCATCACATGACGCAAGATGAATTTATCTATATTCTGAGCGGAACACCAACCTTGGTATTTGGCAGTGATGAGCACTTACTGCAGCCTGGCGATTGCTTCGGCCTTAATAAAGGGCAGGGAATCGGACATCAAATAGCCAACAATTCAGATGAGGTGGTGACTTATCTGGAAATAGGAGATCGATCACCTGACGACCAGGTGGAGTATCCGGATAATGATTTGTGCGCAAAATCAGAACCAGATGGTTCGTGGTCATTTTTGCACAAAGATGGTACACCCTATTGAATGGCCACCGGAACCCGTTAGCCTCCCTTTTGGCTTCTACCATGCAGTCAAGATCGATTCCTTCGCGGTCTTTGCCGCGGTCTATTTCGTCTACTTATTTCCCTGGAAGAAAGTCAGGCGCCTGATGCCGGTCCGGGCCGCTGAGTTATCTTCATAAAAAAGCGATCTGCACCCTCTATTCCGGTGCATTACGTTAAAATCCGTTCTCGAAAACTAGCCAGTTTTTCCACCAGTGTCTGATCGAGGGCCTCGAGGGCAGAGCCCATGATCAGGCCGGCATGCATATGGTAAAGGCACAACTGGCAGGGTACCGGCTGGTGTAGCGCGTGACTATGATGACGTGTATCGAAATCACACCAGGCCATGATGGGCAGGTCGTCGTGCAGGCCGTCTATGCAAAACCAGTAACTGTCGTGCAGGATGACTTCGAGTCCACGATGGCCGGGCAATTCCACACGCAGCGGATTGTCAATCCTCATCAACGCCAGACGAACATGATTATAGTAGTTGGCTTCGATTGTTTTTGCCATCTGACGCAAGGGTGCTATGTCGTCAATAGGGTAATTCATGGCAATATCCTGCACCTGCAACGTTCTACCTTGAGTCTATCAATCATTAGTTGGCATAGGGTTATCAACATTCGCTTGCTACACAAATAGTTGATATTTTGCGCAGACAACCCACTAATGCGACCTCACAGTACCAGAGCTGGAGTCAAGTTTGCCTTCGCTGAAAACACGGCTGGCAAGAATGTCTTCAGCCTCCAGCGTCATCAGGTCGACCTTGGTCAGTTTTTTCCCGCTGCCGGCGAACAGACGGTTGGCCTGACGCAGCCGGGCGCGATCAAGCGCATTTCGCACGGAGCGGGCATTGGCAAAGTGCTCCATGGTCATGCGTTTGTCGAGATAGGCGATAAAGGCCGTTTCAGCATCGGGGCTGAAGCGATAGTTCTGCTCGGCCAGCATGAGCTTGGCGATGGCGAGCAGTTCATTCGCCTGGTAATCCGGAAAATCGATATGGTGCGCAATACGTGAGCGCATGCCGGGGTTGCTGTGAAAAAAACGATCCATCTTGTCTTTGTATCCCGCCGTTATCACCACCAGGTCATCGCGGTTGTTTTCCATGACTTGTAACAATATCTCGATCGATTCCTGTCCGTAGTCACGTTCATTTTCCGGCTTGTACAGGTAGTAGGCCTCGTCGATGAATAACACGCCGCCCATCGCCTTTTTGATGACCTCCTTGGTTTTAGGCGCCGTGTGTCCGATGTATTGTCCGACCAGGTCATCACGCGTGACGGAAACCAGGTGACCTTCGCGCACATAACCGAGTCGATGCAGTATTTCCGCCATGCGCAGGGCGACGGTGGTCTTCCCCGTGCCGGGATTGCCGGTAAAGCACATATGCAGCGTGGGTGTTAGTGAACTGAGGTGCATTTGCTTGCGCACGCGATCGACCAGAAGCAACGCCGCCGTTTCACGGATGCGTGTCTTGACAGGCTTGAGTCCGATGAGCTCACGATCAAGCTTGTCCAGCACTTCCTGGATCTGGGAATCACGGAACTCGGCTTCAAGATCAACCGGGGTATCATCCGGCAGTTCTATCGGGGTGTTGTCATTCTCTGCTTCGTTCATGATGCTGTGATCCTGCATGGTTGAATATACTGATAATGTTACCACCGGGACGTGAGTACATCCCGGTGGCTCACATTTTAGATTGCATTAACTGTTGTAACGTTCTCCTTCGGGCTTATCGGTGGCATAACTATGCACGGTATAATGTATCTGCCGGCCTTCACCTTCCTGGCGTACCAGACCGAAACCGTGTTCGTCCTTCGGGCGGTTGACGATGAAAGACATGGCCGGGCTTTCGCCACCGCGTGTGGAGTTAAAGGCAACCACACGTATGTAATGGCTGGGGAAGGTCTTGCGGCAGTTGTTGATCTCCATCAGGATCCCTGCCGGGTCCTTCAGGTCGAACATGGGCATGCCGAACATTTCCCAATAGGTGTTACGCGGGTGGGGATCATCGGTGTATTCAACACTGACGGCCCAGCCATGGTTTAACGCCCATTTTATTTGCGAAGTGATTTGTTCGTCGGTCAGTTCCGGCAGGAAAGAAAACTGGCCTTGAGTAATACGGTTTCCCTGATTAGTCATCATAGCTTGGTTTCCTCTTACGATTAGACGCTGGCGGTTGTCGTGGGCACGAAATCCGCAGTGTCGGTGGATTCATAGTTGAAAGTGATATCCTTCCAGGTATCCAGCGCGGCTTTAAGCGGCGAACACCACTTGGCGGCGGCTGCAAGAATCTCCGGACCTTCCCTCAGGTAATCACGGCCTTCATTTCGCGCCATGATCATTGCTTCCAGCGCCACACGGTTTGCGGTTGCACCCGCCTGGATGCCCATGGGATGACCGATGGTGCCGCCACCAAACTGCAGGATCACGTCTTCACCCAGATAATGCAGTAACTGGTGCATCTGGCCTGCATGGATTCCACCTGAAGCGACCGGCATGACCTTGTTCAGCGAGGCCCAGTCCTGTTCGAAAAACACTCCGTTTTCGAGGCTCATCGGATTGTGCGTTTCACGTAACACATCGTAGAAGCCCTTGATCATCAGCGGGTCGCCTTCCAGCTTGCCGACGACCGTACCGGCATGAATATGATCGACGCCCGCCATGCGCATCCACTTGCAGATCACGCGGAAATTCATACCGTGATTCTTCTGGCGTGAATAGGTTGAATTACCGGCACGATGCAGATGCAGGACCATGTCGTTCCTGCGCGCCCATTTCGCCATGGTCTGGATCGCGGTATAGCCGATCACGAGGTCGATCATGATAATCACCGAACCCAGGCTCTTGGCGAACTCAGCGCGTTCGATCATTTCGTCCATGGTACCGGCGGTCACATTCAGGTAATGCCCCTTCACTTCGCCGGTCGCTGCGGACGCCTTGTTCACGGCCTCCATGCAGTACAGGAAACGATCACGCCAATGCATAAACGGTTGCGAGTTTATGTTTTCATCGTCCTTGACGAAGTCGAGTCCGCCTTTCAGGGCTTCATAGACCACGCGACCGTAGTTGCGACCGGACAGGCCGAGCTTGGGTTTGGTCGTGGCGCCGAGTAGAGGTCGACCGAACTTGTCGAGTCGTTCGCGCTCCACCACGATGCCGGTTGCCGGACCCTGGAAGGTCTTCAGATAGGCCACCGGGATGCGCATGTCTTCAAGGCGCAGCGCCTTGACGGCCTTGAAGCCGAACACGTTGCCGATGATGGAGGCCGTCAGGTTGGCAATCGAGCCGGGTTCGAACAGGTCCAGATCATAGGCGATATAGGCGAAGTACTGTGCCTCGTTATTGGTTCCGGGGCCGGTATTGGGCACCAGTTCAGAGCGGAACGCCTTGGCGCGATAGAGTTCACAGGCCGTCAGGCGGTCGGTCCAGACCACGGTCCAGGTCGCCGTGGATGATTCACCGGCCACGGCGGCTGCGGCCTCTTCGTGGTCCACGCCGGGTTGCGGTGTGATACGGAAAAGCGCGATCAAATCAGTCTCTTTGGGCTGGTAATTCGGTTCCCAATAACCCATTTTCTTGTAAGGGATAACGCCGGATTTATAACGTTCTTTCCCTTCCTTAATCGTTTCAGTAGTTCCCATGACAGTCTCCAGTAATGTTGTTGACTCATATCGCATTGATTGCCTGCACTGTTCATGTGGTTTCGATCACCACCCGCCCAGGAAGGTATTACTCAATGCGCTGGAATTATTCTGCCGATGTGTATACATTAATAACAGTGAATGTTTTTAATGTTAATGATAGATAAAAAGCTAACTATGTGATGGAGGTCATACGCTATGCGCCACAGCACCTTTCGCCAGCTAGAGGTCTTTGATGCCATCGCCCGGCTCGGCAGTTTTAAACGCGCCGCCGAGGAATTGTTTCTCAGCCAGCCCACCGTCAGTGTGCAGATCAAGAAACTGAGCGATACTGTCGGCCAGCCGTTGTTCGAGCAGATCGGCAAGCGCATCTTTCTGACCGATGCCGGCAAGGCGTTGCAATCGACCTGTAACGAATTATTCTCGTCGCTGAGTAATTTCGAGATGCTGATCTCCGATATGAAAGGCCTGAAGCGGGGCAGGTTGAGGCTTGCGGTGGTCACCACGGCGAAATATTTCGCACCGCGTCTACTCGGACCGTTCTGCAAGCTCTATCCGGGCATCGACGTATCACTCAAGGTCGGTAACCGTGAACACTTGCTCGAACGCCTGGGTGAAAACCAGGATGATCTTTACATACTGGGACAGCCGCCGGAGGAACTCGACGTGGTGTCCGAGCCATTTCTCGACAATCCTCTGGTGGTGCTGGCATCAAACAATCACCCTTTGGTCGGCCAGCGCAATATCCCGCTGGAGCGGATTGCACGGGAGCCCTTCATCATGCGCGAATCCGGATCGGGAACACGTATGGCGCTAGAACGCCTGTTCCAGGAACAGGGCCTCACATTTAATGTGCGTATGGAAATAAGCAGTAATGAGGCCATCAAACAGGCGATCGTCGGTGACCTGGGTATTTCGGTGCTGTCGAGACACGCGCTGTCACTGGACGCCGCCATGGGCCAGCTGGCGATACTGGATGTCGAACACTTCCCGATTAAACGCCAGTGGTTCGCCGTTTACCCTGGCGGTAAAAAGCTCACCATCATCGCACAGACCTTTCTCGAATACCTGAGTGGTGCGGCAAGCGATATAAACGATGTTCCCTGTCATTACGCCGAGATGGCGGGCGCGTGCCCGTTGTTGACACCGACGCCTGTCGAGGTCGATCAATAACATTGGCTTTCAGTATGGTTGCGATTATCACTGACGATGAGACAAAGAAAAGATATGGGGTATCAAGGCAAATGAAAGAATATCAAAGTCGTAAAAACGGACCTCCCATATTCGTGTGTACTGTTCGATTTGTTATCGGCGAATGTCTGTGTCCCTGGCAAGATATTCACAATCCGCCACTTCCCGCATCGCGGTTTGGTAGTCATATAATATAGCCTTTAGTAGCGATGTTACTGACAGTTGAATATTCTTATTTTCTCCTGATTACGATTATCATAATGGCCACGCTGTATTCCTCCGTTGGTCATGGCGGCGCCTCCGGCTATCTGGCTGCGATGGCTCTTTTTGACTTGTCACCGGATACCATGAAGCCGGCGGCATTAATCATGAATATTTTCGTTGCCACTTTTGTGTTGTGGCGTCTGAGTCGCGAGCGTTATCTCAATTGGCGCCTGTTTCTTCCGATTGCCATTGGCTCAATCCCGTTCGCCTTTATTGGTGGTGGTGTTACTCTTGATGAAAACTACTATAAGCTTATAATCGGTGCCTTGCTTATGCTGGCTGCCCTGCACATGATTTTTCGTATACCCGTTCATGAAAATATTGTGCCGGTGAAGATGTGGCTGGCCTTGCTGTTTGGCGCAGTACTGGGATTTGTTTCAGGACTCACGGGTATTGGTGGGGGTATCTATCTGAGTCCATTGCTGCTGCTATTAAGCTGGACAACGATGCGCGAAAGTGCGGCCATTGCGGCTGGTTTTATCCTCGTCAATTCCATTGCAGGATTATCAGGTTACCTGAGTACGTCGGACCAAATGCCGAGCGGTATCCCTGTTTTGGTGATTTGCGCTCTGTCTGGCGCTATCCTGGGCGCCAGGCTGGTCGTGCACAGTGCCAGCGTGACCCTGCTGAGGCGAATGCTCGGTGTCGTGCTAATCATAGCGGGGACGAAAATGATATTTGCCTGACTTGCCCTCTGACATGGGTGAAGTGCTGTATGATCTCCTTGTTGCCTGTCACCGTAAAATAATATAATAGGCTGTGGTTTATTATTGGGAAATGACACTTGATCGCTATTAACATTGCTGTTCTTACGGTTTCCGATACACGCACGGAAGAGGATGATACTTCCGGACGACTGCTGCAGGAGCGCATCAGGAATGCTGGCCACCGGCTTGGCTCATACGCCATCGTCCGTGATGATATACATATCATCCGTGCCCATCTGTGCCAGTCCATTATCGATGATGACATCAACGCGGTCATTATCAATGGCGGCACCGGCCTGACCGGCAGAGACGGCACACCCGAAGCTGTCAGGGTGTTGCTTGACAAGGAGATCGATGGTTTCGGTGAACTGTTTAGATACCTCTCCTATGCCGATATCGGTACATCCACGATCTCCTCGCGCGCTCTCGCCGGTATCACCAATGCCACATTCATCTTCTGTATACCCGGCTCAACCAGTGCCTGTGAACTTGCCTGGGACAAGCTGATTGAGCCGCAACTGAACAGTGAAACCCGCCCCTGTAATCTCGTGCAACTCATTCCGAGACTCAAAGAAGTCTAGACGATTGTGAATAACTCCTGTGATACGGGAAAGCCCGAACCGCTGCCGGAGGAAGAAGTGCTGCGGCTCCTCCGCGATGCGGCACAGCCGATCCCTGACACCGAGGTGTTGCCACTGGATACGGCCCATGGCCGTATCCTCGCCCGCACACTGATATCATCACTGGATGTTCCGCAGGCGGACAACAGTGCCATGGACGGCTTTGCTGTCCGTGCTGTTGATTGCAGCCAGAATGAGACTCGCCTCAGGGTTTCACAGCGCATCGCGGCCGGGACGAGCGGTGAGACGCTCGAGCCGGGTACCGCGGCACGCATCTTTACCGGGGCGCCGCTGCCCCCGGGTGCCGACGCGGTCGTCATGCAGGAATACTGCCGTCGGGAAAGTGATGATGTCATTATCTCTACGTCCGTTGCGACCGGCAACAACGTCCGGCCGCGCGGTGAGGACGTGGCGCGGGATAGTGAACTCCTGCGTCAGGGGATTCGTCTGTTACCCCAGCATATCGGCCTGGCCGCATCGGTTGGCATCAGTCAGTTGCCCGTCTATCGTCGATTGCGCACGGCCGTGTTCTTTACCGGAGACGAGTTAACAATGCCCGGGCAACCACTCGCACCGGGAAAGATTTACAATTCGAATCGCTATGTCCTGACAGGATTGTTGCAGCGCCTGGGCTGTGATGTTATCGACCTGGGTGATATACCCGACACGCTTTCCGCAACGCACGAAACCTTGATACAGGCCAGAGCCGGTGCGGATGTCGTCCTAACCAGCGGCGGAGTTTCCGTCGGCGAGGAAGATCATGTCCGTAGTGCCGTTGCTGAACTGGGACATCTCGAACTATGGAACATCGCCATCAAACCGGGCAAACCGCTGGCCTTCGGCCGCCTCGGGAATACGCCGTTTTTCGGCCTGCCCGGGAATCCGGTCTCCCTTTTTATTACCTTCTGTCTCTATGCCCGACCGTTCCTGTTGCTGAGCCAGGGACGGACCAATCAGGCGCCGCGTTTCCTCCGGGTTCGTGCCGGTTTTGAACGGACCCGTGCACATCCGCGGCGCGAATATCTGCGGGCACGTATCGAGTCCGACGGCAATGGCCGGGACAGCGTACAACTCTACCCGCACCAGGGGTCCGGCGTCCTGAACTCACTGGCCTGGGCCGAGGGCCTGGTCTGCATTCCGGAGAACTGCCGGGTCGCACACGGGGATATGGTGCGTTACCTGCCGCTGGAAGCCCTGCTCAATTGACGGTTCCAGCGCCATCCGATCAGATCAGCGCCGTCGTCCTGGCCGGCGGTCAGTCACGGCGAATGGATGGACGGAACAAGGCATTTATTGAGTTGCATGGCCGACCATTGATCCATTGGGTCATTGAAAGATTACGCCCCCAGGCCGCTCAGATCTATATCGCTGCAAACCCTGACGACGACTGCTACCGGTCTCTGGGGCTGGAATTGCTCGCCGATACGCTGACCCCGAATTACGGTCCGCTCGCCGGTGTTCTCGCCTGTCTGGAACGGGCGGACACGCCCTATGTTCTCACTGCCCCATGCGATACGCCGTTTTTGCCCGGTACACTCGCCGCGCGATTATATGAGCACCTGCAGGACACAGCTGCGGGTGCCGTATCAGTCTGTGACGGAACGCGCGTACAGGGTACTCATTCATTGCTTGACTGTGCGCTCGCCGGTGATTTACGCGCCTACCTCCAGGGTGGCGGTCGCCAGGTACGTGCCTGGCTGGAAAGTGTCGGCGGTCGCAGCGTCGATTTTTCTGCGCAAGCTGATTCCTTTCTCAACATCAACAATGAAGACGATATCAAACACGCCGAATCGATGCTTTAGTCTGTGGACTACTGATCGTTCTGTCAGCCTCTGGTACCGAGCAGGGTCTGCAATTCCGGGATGCACGAACCGCAGTTGGTTCCTGCCCTGAGTGCCTCGCCGATCGCCTCGACACTGGTAAGTTGTTGCTCCTCAATGGCAGTAGTGATAGTGTTCACGCCGACCGAAAAACAGGCGCAGACGATACGACCGATATCCGTCTGACCAGCCGGCGGCCTGCCCGACAGAAGCCCGCGACGTTCCTCCTGCGACAGGGCCTCATGTTCGAAAAGCTTGCCGAGCCAGTTGCGTGGTGGCAATTCGGCGCTCGGAGCGATAAATATACAGCTCTCGACGCGACTGGCGACCATACGTACGCCGCGGTAACGCTGCCCGCGGACATCGTGATACTCGATCCAGTTGACATCGTTGTCCGACTGACACAGCACCGAGCGGGCCCACGCGGGCCAGTCCGGATCTTTTTCCTTTCCGGCAATTTCATATCGGTAATAACCGGCCCCCTGGGCGCGAACCCAGTAATCGATATTGTCCAGATCAAGCCTGCGCCGACTCAGAATGAAACCCTGCCAGGCCGCGGGATACGGTATGACACGCACCGGGGTCTGCTTGGATTCAGGCTGACCGGAAACTGGATCGACGACGGGATTGACGACGCTATCAATCCGGGCATGACTTGCATGCTGGTCATTCCAGTGCATCGGTACGAAGACACTGCCACGGCATTGACAGTCGTCGGCACGGACCCTGACGAGCACCTCGCCCCAACGACTGAACACCTGGGCCAGGCCATCATCCTGCAGTCCGTGAGCGGCGACATCGAAAGGGTGAATTTCGACATACGGTTCCGGTGAATGTTCGCTCAGGCGGGGTGATTTACCGGAGCGCGTCATGCTGTGCCAGTGATCTCGAACGCGGCCGGTATTTAACGTCAGTGGAAAATCGTCATTGACGGCGTGCTTTGGTGGGCGCGGTATGACGGAGACAAAGCGCGCCTTACCCGTCGGTGTGAAAAAACGCCGATCGCTGAACATACGGGCAGTGCCCTGGCCCTGATACACGGGCCACTGAACCGGTTTCAGCTCGGCATATTCCAGATCCGAAATCTGACTCAGGGCGGCGATGTCGAAGTCACGTTCACCTTCATTTTCAACGCCGGACAACTGGGCGTGTTCTCGAAAGATCTGGGCCGGCGAATGGTAATCAAAGGCCTCGGTATAGCCCATGCGTTTGGCCACCTCGGTGATTATCCACCAGTCCGGCCGTGCTTCTCCCGGCGCCTGCAGAAAGGCACGCTGCCGGGATATTCGTCGTTCCGAATTCGTCACGCTTCCGTTTTTTTCCCCCCAGGTCTGCGCCGGCAGCAGGACATCGGCAAACTGCGTGGTATCGGTAACACGCATGGCATCCGAGACGACAACGAACTCGCACTTGTCCAGGGCGGTCCTGACACTATCGGCATCCGGCAGACTGAAGGCCGGGTTCGTCGCCATGATCCAGACGGCCTTGACACGGCCATCGCCGATGGCCTTGAACAAGTCGACGGCCTTGAATCCCGCTTTGTCGGCAATGACCGGTGAGCGCCAGAAGGTCTGGATGATACGGCGGTGTTCGGGATTATCGAGTTCCATGTGCGCGGCAAGAATATTGGCCAGACCACCGACCTCCCTGCCACCCATTGCATTCGGCTGGCCGGTGAATGAAAATGGCCCCATGCCGATGCGGCCGATGCGGCCGGTCAGTAAATGGCAATTGATGATTGCATTGACCTTGTCGCTGCCACTCGATGATTGATTGATACCCTGGGAATAGACGGTGATAACGCGTTCGGTGCGGGTGAACAAACGAAAGAACTCGCTCACGATAGCCACCGGCAGGCCGCATCCGCGAGCGACGGCTTCAATATCCGGGGCCGTATCCCGGGCCACGGCAAGTGCCTCTGCATATCCCTCGGTATGTTCAGACACAAACTGACTGTCGATCTCTCCGGCCTTATCAAGATGGGCCAGCAAGCCGTTGTACAACATCGCATCGCTGCCCGGTTTCAGCGGCAGATGCAAATCGGCGATATCGCAGGTCGCTGTCTTGCGCGGATCGATGACAACGACCGTCATGTCGTTATAGCGCCGTTTGGCGGCCGCGATACGCTGATAGAGGACGGGATGGCACCAGGCCGTGTTGCTCCCGGCCAGGACGATGAGCCTGGCCCGATCGAGATCCTCGTAACAACAGGGAACCGTGTCAGAGCCGAAGGCACGTTTATGACCGGCTACCGAAGACGACATACACAGGCGGGAATTGGTGTCGATATTCGCGCTGCCGATAAACCCCTTCATGAGTTTATTGGCGACGTAGTAGTCTTCAGTCAATAACTGACCCGAGACATACATCGCCACGGCATCCGCACCGTGGCTGTCGATGACGCGCCCGAAGCCGTCGGCCACCGTCGTCAGTGCCTGATCCCAGTCGCACTCCTGACCATCGACGACGGGTTTCAATAAACGGTCATCGGCATCTATCGTCTGGGAAAGCGCTGATCCCTTGGAACACAGACGCCCGAAATTGGCAGGATGATCCGGATCACCCTTGATCGTCACGCCGTTATCGGATAACGAGGCGATGACACCACAGCCGACACCACAATAAGGACAGGTTGTCGCCGTGGAGCTATTCACCACCGAGCGGGACACCGATTACCGTCCCAACTGGAGATAAACGACGCCGTCCTCGATCTTGGTGTCATAGCGGGTGGTGCAGCCGACATCGGGTGCGGCAGCTTCCCCCGTCGCCAGGTCAATCGACCAGTTGTGCAGGGGACAGGTTACATGTTTTCCGTGGACGATGCCCTGACTCAACGGACCGCCCTTGTGAGGACACTGATCCCGCAACGCAAAGACCTCGTCATCGAGTGTTCGAAAGATGCCGATATTCCCGAATGGGGTCTTCAGGATCCTGGAACCCTGTCGTGGAATTTCATCGAACGGGCCGATTTCAACCCAATTGTTCATCTTGTCGTCATCCCGTTCTTGTTACAATGTAAATCGCTGGAAAACATTATTAACTAACCTGCTTGATTGGTATATAGGTATTGCGCCGCTTGCTGGATGCCACTTCTTTCGCCCAGGGATCGTATTGGAACACCTGTTGTGATTCGAGAAAGCGTTCATAGAGTAACTTACGTCCAGAGTCATCATCAACTATGCGGTTGCGCACGTAATTGAGCCCCACTCTTTCTATCCACGGAGCGGTTCGTTCCAGATAATGTCCTTCTTCACGATACAACTGCATAAATGCCCCGCAATATTCCTTGACCTCTTCCTCGCTCGTCACGCGAGCGAGCAGATCGGTAGCGCTGATATGAATGCCGCCATTGCCGCCGACATGCAATTCATATCCGGAATCGACGCATACGACGCCGAAATCCTTGATCGTCGCCTCGGCGCAGTTGCGCGGACAACCGGAAACGGCCATTTTAAACTTGTGCGGTGTCCATGAACCCCAGGCCATCTTTTCCAGCTGAATACCCATGCCGGTTGAATCCTGGGTACCGAAACGGCACCATTCCGAGCCGACGCAGGTTTTGACCGTACGCAGGGATTTTCCGTAGGCATGTCCGGAGACCATGCCCGCCGCATTGAGATCCGCCCATATCGACGGCAGGTCTTCCTTTTTTATGCCGAACAGATCGATACGCTGGCCACCGGTCACCTTGACGGTCTTGGCCTCGTATCTATCGGCGGCATCGGCGATAGCGCGTAGTTCATCCGCCGTCGTTACCCCTCCCCACATGCGCGGGACAACGGAATAGCTCCCGTCTTTTTGAATATTGGCATGTGCGCGTTCATTGATAAAACGCGACTGGGGATCGTCGACGAATTCACGAGGCCAGGCCGCCAGCAGGTAATAATTCAACGCCGGCCGGCAACTGGCGCAACCATCGGTTGTTTTCCATTCGAGGAATTCATGTACGGCTCCGATAGTTGTCAGATGGTTTTCGACAATGGACCTGCGTACCTCGTCATGCGTGTACTCACAGCAATTGCACAGCGATTTTTTCTTCGGTGTTGTCGAATAGTCACCGACCGTTGATGCAAGGATCTGTTCGACGAGCCCGGTGCACGATCCGCATGACGATGAAGCCTTTGTATGTGCCCGCACCTCCTCGAGGGTAAACAGGCCCTTGCTGGTAATCGCCTTGATGACATCACCCTTGCAAACACCGTTACAGCCACATATTTCCATGTCATCGCTCATGGCGGCGGCGGCATTCTGCCCTCCATGACCGGAATCGCCGAGATGGGCCTGGCCGAACATCAGTGCATCCCGAAAGCCGCTGACGTCAGTGCCGTCGCGCATCAACTGGAAATACCAGGCACCGTCAACGGTATCACCGTACATGACAGCGCCCTGGATTTTATCGTCCTTGAGCAGAATCTTTTTGTAGACACCGAGAGAGGCATCCTTGAGAATGATTTCCTCGCTTTGTTCATCGCCGATGAAGTTTCCGGCGGAAAAGAGATCGATGCCGGTAACCTTCAGTTTGGTTGACGTTATAGATCCCGGATAGCGCCCGATACCGTATCTGGCCAGATGATTGGCACAGACCTTAGCCTGTTCGAACAGCGGTGCCACCAGACCATAGGTAAGTCCGCGATGCTGTACGCATTCACCGACGGCATAGATGCGCGGATCAAAGGTCTGCATCGTATCATTGACGACGACACCTCTTTCACAATGCAGACCGATCTTCTTTGCCAGCTCGATATTCGGACGTATGCCGGCGGCCATGACAACGATATCCGCGGGGATCTCGAGCCCGTCCTTGAAGCGCACACCCGTGACGTGTTCGTTGCCGAGTATGGCCTCGGTCTGTTTGGTCATGAGGAAATTCAATCCCTTTGCTTCAAGCGATTGTTGCAGCATTTTCCCTGACTCTGTATCGAGCTGGCGTTCCATCAGCGTCTCGGTCAGATGGACCACCGTCACTTCCATACCCTGAATCTGCAGGCCATTGGCCGCCTCGAGACCCAGGAGCCCGCCGCCGATGACAACCGCATGCCGACCCTGCCGGGCGGCACTCAGCATCGTGTCAACGTCCTGGATATCCCTGAACCCTATTACACCCTCAAGATCATGCCCGGGAACGGGGATAATAAAGGGATTGGATCCGGTGGCCAGCAGCAGTCGATCATACTCGGCCATCGTGCCATCTTCGGCGATAACACGATGGGCCGAGCGGTTGACATCCACCACTTTACTCGACGTATGCAGAGTAATGCCATGTTCTTTATACCAGCCCGAGTCGTTGAGGATGATATCCGCTATTGTCTTTTCACCCGCCAGCACGGGAGACAACAGGATGCGGTTATAATTGGTGTGCGGTTCGGCACCGAATACGGTGATGTCATAATGGTCCGGCGCGATCTTGAACAGTTCCTCGAGCGTTCTGACGCCCGCCATGCCATTACCAATCAGGACGAGTTTTTCTTTCATCATCTATTCCTTGGATAACAATTCATGGACCTTCGGTCTCTATAGTTCAAATAGCAACAAAAAACCCGTTATTCAGCCGGCCGGTGCTGACGTTCATACAAGAACTTCAACACCTCGGCCCTGTAGTCGTTGTAACGTCTGTCATTGGCCAGATTCACACGGTTCCGGGGACGTTCGAGTTCGATATCGAGTATTTCCCCGATGGTCGCCGCCGGGCCGTTGGTCATCATTACGATCTTGTCCGACAACAGGACCGCCTCATCGACATCATGCGTGATCATGATGACGGTATTCCTGAGGTCAGACTGAATTTCCATGACCGAATCCTGGAGATGGGCACGGGTCAGCGCATCCAGCGCACCGAACGGTTCATCCATCAATAACACTATCGGTTGCATCGAAAGCGCCCGGGCAATGCCGACACGCTGTTTCATACCGCCCGACATCTCGGCCGGATATTTATGCATGGCATGTTCCATATGAACCAGTTTCAGATTGTGTTCTATCCACTCCCGCATTTCTGACCTGCTCATGCGCCCCTTGAAGACCGCCTTGACCGCCAGTTCGACATTCTGGTAACAGCTCAGCCACGGCAGTAACGAGTGGTTTTGAAAGACAACGGCCCGGTCAGGACCCGGTTCATTGACTTCCTTGCCGCCGAGTATGACACCACCTTTCGTCGCCTGGTAAAGCCCGGAGACGATATTCAACACCGTTGATTTGCCACAGCCGGAGTGACCAATAATGGAAACGAATTCACCTTTGCTGATCTTCAGACTGACATTATCGAGCGCCAGGAACGGCCCATTTTTGCTCGGGAACTCTATGGAAACACAGCTCAGCTCCAGAAAGGCGGCGTCATATTTTGGTTGATCTTGCATTATTGAGTTTTCCATTATGGAAGTATCTCTCCTAAACATGGCTATAACGGACATGTATGACCTCCGGGTGATTAAAGAGCACTGTTTTTGTCATGCGAAAAAAATCGCTGCAGTGCAATCATGATCCAGTCGAGCAGGAAACCGATCATGCCGATCGTGAGCACGGCAACCATGATGCGGGCCAGTGAGTCGGAACTTCCGTTCTGGAACTCATCCCAGACGAACTTTCCCAGGCCCGGATTCTGCGCCAGCATCTCTGCGGCTATCAGCACCATCCAGCCGATACCCAGCGATATCCTGAGGCCGGTAAAAATCAATGGCAGAGCCGCAGGAATGGCGATCTTGAAAATCTGTGTCGGCCAGCTCAGCCGGATAACGCGGCCAACATTGATCAGGTCCTTATCGATGGATGAAACAGCCATGGCGGTGTTTATCAGCGTGGGCCACAATGAACACAGGGTCACGGTGATAGCGGAATTGATAAATGATTTCTCGAACAAGGGATTATCACTGACATAGACGGCACTCACGACCATCGTCACGATAGGCAGCCAGGCCAGTGGCGAGACGGGTTTGAAGATCTGTATCAGCGGGCTGATCGCACCATACAGGTTCCGGTTAAGGCCACACACGACACCGATGGGAATGGCGATCAGACTGGCGATCAGAAATCCTGTAAACACGGTTATCAGACTTGTCCATATCTGGTCTATAAACGTGACACGACCCGTGTAGTCACGTATCCTTACTTCGGCATCAGGATTCCTTGCCAGCTTCTTTTGATTACGTGCTTTCTGGCGCTCATAGAAGGCGCGCTCCTTGACCTGCTCCTCCCTGTATTCCTGCCACAGGTTTCCGACCTGTTCCCAGACCGCGATCGGGCCGGGTAATACACCGAGACTAGTCTTGACCTGTGAGGCGGCACCTGCCCAGACAAACAGAAATGTAATCAGCGCTATTACCGGCAAGCCTATACTATTAAACAGCTCGGAAAGCTGTTCCCGGGGATTTTCACCCGTGGTCAGACGGACCACCGGCACCAGCCAGGACATCCCGGCCGTTTCCAGATAATTGATGATCGTGTTTTTCATAACCTCACCTTTGTCAACGCAGTTTATCCTGACGTTCCCGGCATCTCGCTGCGGGCTGTGCCGGCAAACCGGCACGTGCCCGCATCAGGAGTTCGCTTATGGTTTCTCATCTCCTTTCAGACCAATATTGAACTTCTGCAGATAGTCATTAGGATGATGTCCGTCATAGGTCACCCCATCGATAAAGTGCGTCTGCGGTTGTCGAAAACCATCTTCCCTGGAGAAATTCGGGAAATCCATCGCCGACAATTTGCCTTCGGCGATTAATTCCTTCGCCGCCTTTTCATAGATGTCAGGTCGGTAGACTTTTCTGGCAATATCCATATACCAGCTGTCAGGCTTGGCTTCCGGAATCTGTCCCCAGCGCCGCATCTGGGTCAGGTACCAGATGGCATCCGAGTAATAGGGATAGGTAGCGTAGTAACGAAAGAAGACGTTGAAATCCGGAACCGAACGTTTGTCGCCTTTTTCATACTCGAAGGTGCCGGTCATCGAGTTGGCGATGACTTCATAGTCGGCACCGACATAGTTAGACTGTGACAGAATCTTCACGGCTTCTGGTCGATTGGCATTGTTGTTTTCATCGAGCCATTTGGCGGCGCGAATCAGGGCCTTGACCACTGCGATATGGGTGTTCGGATATTTTTCCGCCCAGGCCTTACTGACACCAAAGACCTTTTCCGGATTGTCTTTCCATATTTCGTAGTCAGTAACTACAGGGACGCCGATGCCTTTGAAGACCGCCTGCTGATTCCACGGCTCGCCGACGCAATAGCCGTAGATTGTGCCGGCTTCGAGTGTTGCCGGCATCTGTGGTGGCGGCGTCACGGAGAGTAAGGCATCGGCCTTTATCGTTCCGGACGTATCACCCTTGTCCGGCGCATAATAACCCGGGTTGATACCGCCGGCGGCGAGCCAGTAGCGCAACTCGTAGTTGTGCGTGGATACCGGGAAGACCATGCCCATCTTGAACGGCTTACCCTCGGCCTTGTACTTTTCGATGACCGGTTTCAGGGCATCCGCCTTGATCGGGTGGACCGGTTTTCCGTCTTTCATCGGGATGTGTTTTTTCATCTCTTTCCAGACGCTGTTCGATACAGTAATACCGTTACCGTTCAGGTCCATCGAAAACGCGGTAATGACGTCAGCCTGGGTGCCGAAACCGATAGTCGCCCCTAACGGCTGACCGGCCAGCATATGCGCGCCGTCGAGTTCACCATCGATGACCCGGTCGAGCAATACCTTCCAGTTGGCCTGGGCCTCGAGCGTGACGTATAGTCCTTCGTCTTCGAAATAGCCTTTTTCATAGGCAATCGCCAATGGCGCCATGTCGGTCAGCTTGATGAAGCCGAATTTAAGGTCCTCTTTTTCGATGTCATCTACGGCCCGGGCCTGACTGGCAAGCACCAAAACGACGAGTACGAGTAAAAAACTTAACAAGTAACGCGTTAATGAGAGCCTTTTTATCTTGATTGCCCGGGTCTGTGTGGATCGCTGATACATTTGTCTTCTCCTTCAAAGATAAAATCTGTAAAGTCTGCGCAATTCCGGCCTCAAAAACTCGCCTGTCCCATCAGCCACAACTTTTTCGTATTCACCGCAAAGCTGTCTGCGGAATAGGAGGCATATTTGGCCAGCAGGCTGTAATTGCCGATCTTCTTCGCTACCAGAAGATCTGCTTCCGTACCATAGCTGGAACCGCCTGAATCGGCCTTGAAGTCGTGATAAACGGCCATGAGTTTTACGCCGCTGTAAATGCCTGAGACATTGGCATAGGTGTCTATCAGGCCTGATGCCGGTGTCGACAGAAACATATCCGCCCAGCCATTGAAGGCATGCAAAGTAGCCAGCGGCGTGCTGAAACCGTAGACTCCGTCACCGCCAAGCGACTCGCGGCCCAGCTTTGCCGTTACACCCTGTATCGTCGTGCCCACTTCAGCCAGCGTATACGATGCATCGATACTCGAAACACCGTCCATGTAACTGTTCTGTTTTGCGTATTCGAATGAATAAAGCAGCTTCTTGTCACCATCGATTCCGGTGCCGCCACTAAAGCGTGTCCCGATTGTCTTGCTGGAAGCCGTCGGTGTATCAACCAGGTCGAGTAGATAGGCGTAGATGCTCAACTTGCCCGCGTCCATGCCACTGTAGGCCAGATTGATCAGATGGGTTCTCGTATTGATGTCGCCTTTGGCTGAGGCCTCACCGAAGATACGATTCACATTGTTGACATAGCCATACACGATGGTCGTCGACGGCAGCGAGTTATTTGCCAGTGTGACGCCATCATAGGTCTGTTCGTTCTGACGCCAACCGACATTGCCGATAAAACGTGCGTTATCCATTATCACACGCTGGCGTCCATACTTGATCGTCGAATCGGTGAGACCCGTGTAAGCCAGGTAGGCCTGATTCACCTCGGTTCCCGCCGGATCAGCGACGTCCGGATACGCGGTCTTGGCGCTCGGCAGGCCTGTTGCGTTGTTATATTGTGTCGTGCCAACGACGCTCACATTATCCACTTCCAGGAAGGCGTTCAGACTGCGATAGTTACCGCTTGTGTAATTGATGCGCGTCCGCAGCGTCGAGGCCCTGGCCTTTTTGCTGATACCGTTCTGATCAACTGCTTCGAAGCGATAACGTAAATCCAGCGATGACTTACCCGAGCCGATGGCGTCGGCAAGGATTACCATCTCGTCCGCTGGCGCGTTGATGCTTGCCAGCAGTATCGTCATTGCCAGCAGGTTGCGCCAATTCCGCTTATACCCAAAAGTGCTTTGTTCCATTTCCATTCCTCTTAGTGCCGAAAAAAACGCCCACATCCGCGAGCGACATAAGCGCTTCGGATGTGGGCGTCATCACCTGATTCAAATTTTCACACCTGCCGCCATTGGCAGGTGAATCACTCGTTATTCTCAGAGCAATCTGTGTGCCAGAAATCTTCGGGCACCGGGTCTGACAACACCAGACTACTCTCCGGATCTCCAGTCAAGTAAAAATATTCATTTCAATCAATTCCTTAGTTGACTGGATCATCGAACATATCAGATTTCTTTTGCACACGGGAAAGGCATTCAGGCACGCCGGCATCGTTGTCCGGCCAGTTCATTTTGGTGCAAGCGGGGTATAAATGCGCCGTTATTGTGCGCCTGGCCTGTTAGCCACTGTCTTCAGGGCATCGATGTCTACGTTCAGACTGTTGACATCGAAGTGGTCGATGTAGTCCACGACATTGTCGGGATTAAACACACTGCCATCGAAAAAAAGGTCCCTGCCCATCTCGATGTCATTGAGCGACCATTTCTCGGCGTGGCAGCCCTCGACCTTTTCGTCTTCCAGCGGACAGGGGATGCCCACCAGTTGTGCGGCCTGGCGGTACAGATCGGGACGATAAATATACTTTGCCACCTGCCTGATATTCAGCACTTCGCCGATTTGTCCCCAGCGGTACATCTGGCTTATAAACCACTGTGCGTGAGATACCCAGGGAAAAGAGGCTGCATAGCGAAAAAAGACATTGAAATCAGACAATGACTGCGCCGGATGCCGACACAGCACTTCAAGATTTCCGTGCAATGAGGTGCTGACGACTTCCAGCGGTGCGTCGATATAGCCTCTATTGCACAAAATCGCCGCCAGTTCCTCACGGTTATCCGGGTGGTCGGCCCACCGGGCTGCCTGCAACATTGCCACTAGAACGGCCTGATGTGTCGCCGGATATCTATCCAGCCAGTCCTGTTGTACGGCAAAGACCTTTTCCGGCTTGTTGTTCCATAAATCATAACTGGTGACCAATGTATGACCGATACCCGATTGCACGGCCTGCCCGTTCCAGGGTTCTCCAACACAATAACCGTCTATATCACCCTCTCCAAGGTGACTGACCATCTGCGCGGGAGGAATCACGATAAGCTGGACATCCTCATCCGGGTCGATACCGGCCGAGGCCAGCCAATAACGTAATTCATAATTATGACTGGAATAAGGATAGACATGGGCAAATACCAGTTTCCGGTCAAAGCTCGTAATAACCTTCTTCAACGCCCGGGCTGCCGTTATCGGAGATACCATCGCATCGGAATCCATCGCATACATTTGTTGTAGCAGTGAATCGGAGACCGTGATGGCATTACCATTAAGACCGAGTGAAAATGCGGTGATCATGGGAACATGAAACGGTTCAATGCCCAGGCTGGCTGCAATGGGCATGGCGGCAAGCATCTGTGCCCCATCGAGTTCACCGACGACCACCTTATCCCGGATACTGGCCCAGGAGGCCTCTTTTGACAGTCGCACATTGAGTCCCTGTTGCTCGAAAAAGCCCTTTTCCCTGGCTACAGCCATAACCGCGCAATCAGATAGCGCCATTATCCCAAAGCACAAATCGGCTTTTTCCGGCTCTTGCATTGTCGTTGTGCCTTTGTTGTTTGAGATTGTTTCCATTATGTCCTCGGGAACCCGTTGTCCGACTGTGTATGCCCTGTCACGGCTTATCATCTCCGACCAGTAAGTCCGCGACCATAATTACATTGCGGGCCGCTTCACCAATTTTAATATTTCTGTCCATTGATATCTTCTGGATCATTCTGTAGGCGTCGTCCTCGCTCATACCTTTCAGTTTCATCAATATGCCCTTGGCTTTGTCTATCAATTTGCGATCCTCCAGCTGGCTCTTGGTTTCCTCCAGTTCATCCCTGAGAGCCTGGTACTCGCGAAATCGCGCCATTGCCACCTCCATGATCGCATTCAGTCTCCCCGGATTCATACCGTCAACGACATAGGCGCTTATTCCCGCCTTGACGGCTTCAGTAATACTGAATTGATCACTTCGTTCAGTGAACATGACGATAGGTTTGGGCTGGTCTCTGCTGATGCAGCGCATTGATTCGAGTGTATCTCTGTCAGGAGACTCCATATCAACAATAATCACATCAGGCTTCGTTTCACTGATGCGCTGGATCAGGTTGTCTTCGACTGATGAACGCGCTACAACTTCGTAGCCATTATCGATCAATGCCTGCTCGAGTATTGCCACTCGGCCACGATTTTGATCGATTAGCATTACCCGTAAATTCATGCATATATACTCATAAACTTGCAGGATCGATTCCTGCAAATTACGGACCAGTAAGAAAGATTATAAAAATAACATTATTAGTCAATAAGATAGCAAGATTAATGATGATGCACGGGAGTGCGTACCGGGTATTTTTGCACCATAAATGTGCGTGCTCGTATACCGCTAGCCCAGGTATGCGTTAATCCATATGCTGTTCGGAATCGAATCAAGATCCTAAGGCTATTATCACGTACGATTCTGGAATATTCTTTTGCCATCTAATCGTAGAAATTTTCACCTGACTGGTCGTGGCGTGCCATTATGTATGGTACAAGCTGTAAACTGAGGCCAGGTTTAAGGCAATTACTGAATTTCAATGATTTCCGGCAACAGACGATCAAACGGCCTTGTTTTGTCGAAATCCGCAATTTTCTATAACTCATAGACATAAAATGTGGCGCGTTCTGGAGGATTCGAACAACCGTCCATCTGCTTCCCCATCGGATTGTGCGGTTCACGTGACACATCGTAGCAGCCCTTGAGCATCTAACCTGGAGACCTGAAATGGATATGGATATCGATAAACTGCTCACTGAAATCCAGTCCGGGACGAACCTGGCCAGAGCCCATGCCGCGATGCAACTGGGGAAATTCGGTAGCAAATATGCTATCCCCTGCCTGATCGACGTGCTGGTTACGAAGATGATATCGTCAGAAGCAATGCGGTATTTTCACTGACCGAGTTGGGTACCCGCGAAGCGGTATCCCTGATCGTAACCCGGTTACGTGAGGATGAAAACGGCTTTGTCAGGAAAAGCGCGGCCAGGACTTTGGGGCTGCTCAAGGCCACGACAGCTGTCGCAGCACTGCGCGAGGCAATCAATGATGATTATGCAGTAGTCAGAAAGAATGCCATACGCTGCCTGGGGTTGATAGGCGGGTCGGAGGCGAAAAAGGCTTTGGAGGATGCGGTAACCCACAAAGACCTTGGCGTTACGGAATTGGCCAGACAAGCCCTGGATTCGTTCGATTAACATAGTAATATGGCTTCAGTACCCTTTCATAACCTGTAAATAGTACATAAGGTGCTGATCCATTCATCTAAGAAAATTGAGTCTCTAGACTTTTTTCTATTAAGCTCGTTCTTTGCGGCGCTATAACTGGATACACAGTAAGGTACCAGATAGTTAATAATAAATTCACCCCGGAAATTTCTTCGCCAGCGATTATCATCGGTCCTTGATTAATGATGTTCAAAAATGTACCCACTATGGCGGATACTATGAGTGCATTGCGAATAATACGATGCAAAAGCATCGTTTTGATCCATAGCGTCATTCTATCCCTTGATCACATTGTTTATGAAGGCATCGGCTAGCAAGTCCGGTATAATAGGAAAAATTTTCTGCTTGATTGAACACTTGGCCAAGGTGTTGTCTGACCAGGTCTTGAGTCAGTCTTCTTCGGTTGTCATCAGACAGGTCATCTTTGCTAACATATAGCAGGGTGTCCGGTCTCCCCAGTGCCGAAGGAGCATTGATGGCAGTATCTAACCCGAGTATGGTTGCAGTAATTCCCATATTCTTCGCGATATTATCAAGGGCGCCGGAAGCCTTGTCGAAGTCCAGCAGGCCGGCGAAGAGCACAGGCATATCAGGTATACAGGCGCGTATTTTTATCAATACTTCTTCAGCGGTTTCTGTAATGGATGAAGTGACAGCCAAGGATATAACCGCGCCTTGTGCTGGCTCTAAAAAACAGAGAGGTCATTGACATCTTCCAGATTAGTCGCTGTATAACCGGTTTGTTTCAGCATTGGCTTCATTTCGGAAACTATGAAGGGATGAGGCCTGGCGAGTATAATAATATTCGACATCTCGGTCCCATTTTGTATATAGACTGGTAGACGTATAAATCGGCGCTTTCGCGAATATCTGGAGTAGGAATTTATGCATGTCGTGAATTACTGCCCCCATTGAATCTGGACTGTCGACACGCTGTTTAGAGGAAAACTGCTATGTCAAATAAACGCCTGGTT
>Ga0210101_1000056_pt1 | contig 37438 bp, 36 predicted proteins | sample Muzzi_PWC_D1_FD_185534 | JGI IMG/M metagenome (GOLD analysis project Ga0210101, IMG submission 185534) | Wetland microbial communities from San Francisco Bay, California, USA, that impact long-term carbon sequestration - Muzzi_PWC_D1 (SPAdes) | ecosystem: Environmental > Aquatic > Marine >... | reverse complement strand
AGCCAGATCATCAGAGGGGAGTAGAACGGTCTGGAGAGTTCCGCTCTCCAAGTTGCTAAGCTCACCCGAAACAGAAGCGGCGACCCGCCGTGCTCTAAACACGACGGGCCGCCTGACCACAAGGAGGCTGTGCTCCCTATGGCTGATCAGAACCCTACGGGTAGCGCCGAGCGCGTTACCTCTCCATCAGACGAGGACAGGAAGGTCGAGTGGGCGGTCCTCTCGTTCCTGCTCGACCGGCACCCGGAAAGCCCCTCGATCATCGAGGTCTCCCGCGCTCTCAACGAGGGAACGGTCGAGTTCGAGCGCGAGGATTCGGTCGAGCGGGCGGTCCGCGAACTGGTCGGCGCAGGGCTGCTGCGTTGCGACGGCAGCCGCGTGCTGCCGACCCGCGCCGCGCTGTATTTCTGGCAACTGGACGGCTAGGCCGATGGCTGGGTCAAGCGACGTTGGCGGCCGTCTCGGCGCCAACGTCCGCCGTGTCCGCAAGCGAACCGGGATCAGCCAGGAAGCGCTCGGTGTCCGTTCGGGGCTTCACCGCACCGAGGTCGGCCTGCTTGAGCGCGGAGAGCGCGTGCCGAGGATCGACACGCTGATCAAGCTCGCCGCGGGTCTTGAAGTCGAGCCTGCCGTCCTGCTTGCGGGGATCGAATGGACCGAAGGCGAGACGACCGTAATGCCAGGGTCCTTCCGCCTCGGACCCGAGGGGGAGGGCGAGTAGTGGCCGAGGGAATCAGGAAGCGGCACTCGAAGAATTGCAGCGCCCGCGAAGGCGGGCGCTGCAACTGCAAGGCGGGGTACGAGGCGTGGGTGTTCTCGCGGCGCGACGGGAAGAAGATCCGGCGGACCTTTGCACGAGAGGCCGAGGCAAAGTCGTGGCGCGCCGATGCCCTCGGCGCGTTGGCGCGGGGCGGACTGCGAGCGGCAAGGCCGATCACCCTGGACGAGGCATGGCGGACGTGGCATCAAGGGGCTGTCGCTGGGGCCGTCACCAATCGCTCCGGAGATGTTTACAAGCGTTCGGCGTTGCGCTCATACGAGCAGGGAATGCGTCTGCGGGTGCTTCCTGAGTTCGGAGCCGTGCGCCTTTCCGAGTTGCACCGGCCCGACCTTCAAGAGTTCGCGGATCGCCTGTTGGCCGAAGGCTTAAACCCGTCCACGATCCAGGTCACGATCTTGCCGCTGCGCGCGATCTTTCGCCGGGCGCTCTCACGCGGGGAGTTGGCGGTGAACCCCTGCAACGGCCTACAGCTCCCGGCGGTTCGTGGCAGGCGGGAGCGCTACGCAACTCCGGCCGAAGCTGCGGCCTTGATCGCTGCCGTCCCGGCAACCGACAGGCCGGTGTGGGCCACGGCGATGTACGCGGGGCTGCGGCGCGGGGAGCTGCAAGCGCTTCGGGCCGAAGACGTGGACCTTGCCAACGGCGTGATTCGGGTCGAGTTCGGCTGGGAGTACCGCGACGGCCAAATACCGCTCAAGTCGAATGCCGGTCGGCGCAAGGTCCCGATCCCGGCCGTGTTGCGCAGCTTCTTGGAGACGCGGTTCGCCGAGTGCGGATACAGCGGTGCGGACAGGCTGTTTGCCTTCGTCTCCGCCGCCAGTTCGTTCGATCCCGGCAAGCTGACCAAGCGCGCCGACCGGGCCTGGGCCACTGCCGGGCTTGAGCGCATTACGCTTCACGAGTGCCGCCACACCTTCGCCTCTCTGATGATCGCCGCCGGAGTCAATCCGAAGGCTCTCCAAAGCTTCATGGGCCACGCCAACATTTCGATCACGCTGGATCGCTATGGCCACCTGATGCCGGGGTCGGAGGGAGAGGCAGCCGACCTGCTCGATGCCTACCTAAGCCTTCAAAGATCGCGGGGCGAAAAATAACCCGCGCGGTTGGGCGCGGTGCTTACTGGCGCACCCGACTGAAATGACGTGGGTCTTCGGGACGCCGCTTGCCTTTCTCGGCATGGCGCTTTGCGTTGCGGATATTCAGGTGACCCTCCCCGATGGACGGCAAGTGGATTGCCTCCAAAAGCTCTACCCGATGCACCAGAACGTTCTGGCTGGCTTTGCCGGTGATGTTCAGATCGGGTTCGCACTTCTTGAGGCCCTAGCCCGAGAGCTGCCTGCATATCCATCCGACGAGCCGACCGCCATAGCGGTTTCCGAGTTGATCGAGGGCTTTCCAGGCAAAGCAAGGGACGTGTTCAACAGCGCGTCAGCGGTCAATCGCTCCCAGGGGAGCGAACTCCTGATTGCTGGCGCAACGCCTGCCCCGAATACGATCTACGAGGGCAGACCTGTGATCGCGTGTCTACGTGGGCCGAAGTTCGTGCCAGAACCGATAGATCGTGGCGAGTGGGGTTCGATCGGTTCGGGGTCCGATGTAGCCGTCTATCGCGGGAAGCTTGAGAGGTACACCAGCAATGCCACCCGCGAGGTGTTGCCAATGGAGGGCGGCTGGGTTGGCGGCCTTGCGACGGTCATCTTCGTCGGTTTGACGTCGGAGCTTCGTGACGTTCCGCCGGTAGCGGGGATCAGCCAGCACTTTCACGCCTGCCTTGTGACAGCGAGCGGGTTCGAGGGACGGAGCACCGACCGGACCGATTTTCCCCCATCGGGGCCCCCACGGAAAGTCGAGATGCCGAAGGTCGCAACGTCCTTGTCCGAGTTGCAGACCGTCCTGGCCAAGGCAGACGTTGGCTCGCCGATTCTCGCCCGCGCTTAGGATTGGGCGAATCGTGAACGCTTCGAGAAGCGTCAGATTGCATTCCCCACTGGCGCACAAACTGGCGCACGAGGACGGCAGTGTGAGCGCAAACCGCATGGACAAGCGACTCCGCATCCCGTGCTCCGGCATGTACTTCATATAGGCGGGGGCGCGCCCGCATTGGGCGACGCAGTGGCCGCTGCCGGGTTCCGAGAGCTTCGCTCTCTGGCCTGGGGCCACTATCTCTACGTCGATGACGTCTCGACGCTACGTAAGATGCTATCTTACCCCGATGAAGACGAGGGTTTCCAGTAAGGGGCAGATCGTTCTCCCGGCTGAGTTGCGTCATCGCGACGGGATCGAGACCGGGCAGGAGTTCGAGGTTGAGCGCGTCGGCATCGATGAGTACCGGTTGTTGCGGGTGAGCCCCCCGCCCAACTCGGGGATGGTCGACTGGCTGCTGGCCTGTCCGCAGAAGGGGTATTTCGTCCCGATCGAGTCCGAGTCGACCGACACGCTTTGAGGTTCCTGGTCGACGCCAACGTCCTCTCGGAGGCGACCAAGCCACGACCGGACAAGCGGACGGTCGAGTGGCTGCGACGCAACGAGCGGACCGTGGCAGTCGCCCCGATCGTCCTCGGCGAGGTGCGGTTCGGCATCCTCCTGCTGGCGCAGGGAGCGCGGCGCACGGAGCTGGAAGAGTGGTTTGAGAAGGGCATCGAGCGAATCCATTGTCTCGCCTGGGATGGCCAGGTCGGGCTGCGCTGGGCAGAGTTGCTGGCCGATCTGCGCAAGCGGGGGAAGCCGATGTCGATCAAAGACAGCCTGATCGCGGCGACCGCGCTGACGCACGGATTGGTGGTCGCCACTCTCAACCAGCGCGATTTCGAGCCGGCCGGGGTGGACCTCGTCGACCCTTCGGCGTAGGGTCGCAAAGGCAATGAGCGCCGCGCGGAGATCGTCTTGAGGATCGCGACCGAGGCATCTGTGCTCGTCGGCGGGACGCCGCTGGTCGCCCTGCGGCGGCTGGGGGAGGGGCTGCCGGGGGAGGTCTGCGCGAAGCTGGAGAACTTCAACCCGGGTGGGTCGGTGAAGGACCGCATCGGCGTGGCGATGATCGACGCGGCCGAGCACGAAGGGCTGATCGAGCCGGGCGAGTCGGTGATCGTCGAGCCGACCAGCGGCAACACCGGGATCGCGCTGGCGATGGTCTGCGCGGCGCGTGGCTACGAGCTGGTCCTGACCCTGCCGGAGGGGATGAGCCGCGAGCGGGCCAAGCTGCTGCGCGCCTACGGGGCCGAGGTGCGGGAGACGCCGTCGCTCGGCGGCATGGGCGAGGCGGTCGAGCTGGCCGAAGAGATCCGCGAGCAGCGCAAGGGCTTCATGCCGCAGCAGTTCTCGAATCCGGCCAACCCGGCGGCCCACCGGACGACGACGGCCGAGGAGATCTGGCGCGACACCGACGGCGAGGTCGGCGCCTTCGTCGCCGGGGTCGGCACCGGGGGCACGATCACCGGCGTCGGTGGCCTGCTGCGCGAGGTCAGCCCGGAGACCCTGGTGGTCGCCGTCGAGCCGGCCGCCTCGCCGGTGCTCGCAGGCGGCGCCGCGGGCCCGCACAAGATCCAGGGGATCGGCGCCGGATTCGTCCCCGAGGTGCTCGACCGCAGCGTGATCGACGAGACGATCGCCATCTCCGACGAGGACGCCCTGGAGACGGCGAGGCTCGCGGCGAGGCGCGAGGGGGTGCTCGCCGGGATCTCCTCCGGGGCGAACATCAAGGCGGCTCTCGACATCGCCGCGCGGCCCGAGATGGCGGGCAGGCGCGTCGTCACCATTGTCTGCGACTCGGGCGAGCGCTATATGTCCCTACCCTTCTTTGCGCTGTGATCAAGCGAATCCTCAGCGAGGTTCGAGCAGACGTCTGCGCCGCGCGCGACCGCGATCCCGCGGCGCAGGGCGTCTCCTCCTTCGAGATCCTCAGCGGCTGGGCGGGCGTGCAGGCGCTGCTCGCGCACCGGGTCGCGCACGCGCTGCGCGAGGCCGGCGTGCCGCTCCTGCCCGGCGTCATCGCCTACCTGAGCCGCGCGGTGACCGGAGTCGAGATCCATCCGGCGGCGCGGATCGGGCCCGAGTTCTTCATCGATCACGGCGCCGGGGTCGTGATCGGCGAGACCGCCGAGATCGGCAGCCGCGTCACCCTCTACCAGGGCGTGACCCTGGGCGGCACCGGCTTCCAGCGCGGCAAGCGACACCCGACCGTCGGCGACGACGTGACGATCGGGTCCGGCGCCAAGCTGCTCGGCCCGATCGCAGTCGGCGCCGGCGCCAAGATCGGCGCCAACACGGTCGTCATCGAGGACGTGCCGCCGAGCTCGACGGTGGTCGGCAACCCGGGGCACCCGGTAAGGGTCGAAGGCCGCCGCCCGCAGGGCCCCGATGCCGACTGGATCCACCTGCCGGACCCGATCGCCGAGGCGATCAGGACCCTCTCCGAGCGGATCGCGGAGCTCGAGCGCCGCCTCGCCGAGCTCGACGGCGGCGAGGCCCCAGCCGACAACGGCGAGGGGCTGCGGCCACGCACGGGGCGCTCCTCGGCCGGTGGCTGAGCCAGCCGCGCGCGCCTCTATCCTCGGCTGAGATGCTCCAAGCCGAGGCAGCCCCGACCGAGCCGGGCGCGGACCGCGCCGAGCGGCTGCTGGCCGAGCTGAACGAGCCGCAACGCGAAGCGGTGCGGCACGGCGAGGGGCCATTGCTGGTCCTCGCCGGCGCCGGCTCGGGCAAGACCCGCGTGCTCACCCACCGCATCGCCTACCTGCTGGCGACCGGCCAGGCGCGCCCCGGCGAGATCCTCGCGATCACCTTCACCAACAAGGCCGCCACCGAGATGCGCGAGCGGGTCGAGCGCCTGGTCGGCCGCTCGGCGAAGGCGATGTGGGTGACGACCTTCCACTCCGCCTGCGCGCGGATGCTGCGCGCCGACGCCGAGCGGCTCGGCTACTCGCGCAGCTTCACGATCTACGACGAGGCGGACTCGCTGCGGATGATCAAACGCTGCATGGAGGAGCTCCACGTCGACCCGAAGCGCTACCCGCCGCGGGCGATCCGCGCGCAGATCTCCGCCGCCAAGAACCAATTGGTCGATGCCGACGAATACGCGCAAGCCCAGGGCAGCGTCTTCGAGGAGACCGCGGCCGGCGTTTTCCATCTCTACGAGGAGCGCATGCTCGCAGCCAACGCGATGGACTTCGACGACCTGCTGGTGTGCACGGTCAACGTGCTCGAGCTGGCCGAGGAGGCGCGCGAGCGCTGGCGCCGCACCTTCCGCCACGTGCTCGTCGACGAGTACCAGGACACCAACCACGCCCAGTACCGCCTGCTTCAGCTGCTCACCTCCGAGCACGGCAACCTGATGGTCGTCGGCGACGAGGACCAGTCGATCTACGGGTTCAGGCACGCCGACATCCGCAACATCCTCGACTTCGAGCGCGACTTCCCCGACGCCGAGGTGGTCAAGCTCGAGCAGAACTACCGCTCGACGCAGACGATCCTCTCCGCCGCCAACGCCGTGGTCGAGCACAACCGCGAGCGGCGGCCGAAGCGGCTCTGGACCGAGGTCGCCGGTGGAGAGCCGCTGCGGCTGCGCGAGCTCTCCGACGAGCATGAGGAGGCGCGCTGGGTGGCGGGGGAGATCGAGCGGCTCGGCGAGGAGGAGGGCGTGGGGCGCGAGGGCGTCGCCGTCTTCTACCGGACCAACGCGATGAGCCGGGTGCTCGAGGACACGCTGGTCCGTTTCGAGCTCCCGTACCAGGTGATCGGCGGCACCAAGTTCTATGAGCGGGCCGAGGTCAAGGACGCCATCGCCTACCTCAGCCTGCTTGCCAACCCAGCCGACCAGGTCTCCTTTGGGCGCATCGTCAACAGCCCGCGACGCGGCATCGGCGAGACCAGCCAGGGCCGGCTCGCCGCGCACGCGAACACGACCGGCCTGCCGATCTGGGAGGTCGCCGAAAGGGTCGAGGAGGTCCCCGGCCTCGGCGCCGCCGCGATCAAGGCGGTCTCGCGGTTCCACGAGACGATGGAAGGCCTGCGCGCCCGCGCGGAGCGGGCGCCCGTGGCCGAGCTACTCGAGGCGACCCTGGGCGAGAGCGGCTATCTCGAAGCGCTTGCCGCCGAGCGCACGATCGAGGCCGAGGGACGAGCCGAGAACCTCGACGAGCTGGTCGGGATGGCGGCCGAGTTCGACGCCAACCACGAGCTCGAGGGCGAGGGCGAGGCGAGCGCCCTGGAGGAGTTCCTGCAGCAGATCTCGCTGGTCACCCAGCAGGACGAGCTGCGCGACGAGTCGGCGATCACGCTGATGACCCTGCACAACGCCAAGGGCCTCGAGTACGACACGGTCTTCGTCGTCGGCTGCGAGGACGGCTCCTTCCCCCACATGAAAGCGCTCGAAGAGGGAAGCGAAGAGGAGGAGCGCCGGCTCTGCTACGTCGCGATCACCCGCGCGCGGCAGCGCCTCTACCTGACCTGGACGCGCGAACGGCGACTGTTCGGGCGGACCGAGCGCAACCTGCCCTCGCGCTTCGTCGACGAGCTCCCCGAGGAGCTGACCGAGCGCGGCTCGAGCGCGGTGGGTGCCGGCGGCTGGGGCACCCCCGTGCCGGCCGATGCCGGGGCGCCGATCGAGCCCGGGCCGGCGCTCGAGCTGAGCATCGGCGACGACGTCGTCCACGCCGGCTTCGGCGATGGCGTCGTCACCGCGGTCGAGCCGGGCGGGGTGATCGTCGTGCGCTTCTCGGCCGACGGCAGCGAGCGCAAGCTGATGGCCGACTACGCGCCGGTGCGCAGGCGGTAGCGACGATGGGCGCGCGAATCATCGACGGCAAGGCGGTGGCCGCCGCCGTGCGCGAGCGCGTGCGGGTGGAGGTGGCCGAGCTGGTCGCGGCCGGGGTGCGCCCGCCCGCCCTGGCGACGGTGCTGGTCGGCGAGGATCCCGCCTCGCAGATCTACATCCGCGGCAAGCACAAGGCCTGTGAGGAGGTCGGGATCCGCTCGCTGCACCACGAGCTCTCCGCCGAGACGAGCGAGGACGAACTGCTCGACCTCGTCGTCGGGCTAGGGCTCGACGAGGAGGTCGACGGCATCCTCGTGCAGCTGCCCGTCCCGGCGCGGATCGACCCGGACCGGATCGTCGCCGCGATCGACCCGGCCAAGGACGTCGACGGCCTGACCCCGACCAACGCCGGCCTGCTCGCCCACGGGATGCCGGGGCTCGTGCCCTGCACGCCGGCCGGCGTGATCGAGCTGCTGCGCCACGAGGGGGTCGGGCTCGAGGGCGCCGAGGCGGTCGTGATCGGCCGCTCGAAGCTGGTCGGCGTGCCGGTCGCCCGCCTGCTGCTGGGCGCCGACGCGACGGTCACCGTGTGCCACTCGCGCACCCGCGACCTCGACGCCGTCTGCCGTCGCGCCGACGTGCTCGTCGCCGCGGTCGGCGTTCCACGCCTGCTCGGCGCCGGCGCGGTCAAGCCGGGCGCTGTGGTGATCGACGTCGGCATGAATCGCGGCGAGGACGGGCTCTGCGGCGACGTCGACTTCGACGCCGTGGCCGAGATCGCCGGCGCGATCACGCCCGTGCCCGGTGGGGTCGGGCCGATGACGATCGCGATGCTGCTCGTCAACACCCTCGCCGCCGCCAGGGCGCGGGTGTAGGGTCGGGCGGATGGATCTCGGCAAGCTGAGCAGGGGCGAGAGGATCTCCGCCGTCTCCGCGATCCTGCTCTTCGCGTTCATGTTCTTCGACTGGTTCGGCGTCGAGGTCAAGAACGTGCCGGGCTTCTCCGGTTCGATCTCGGGCAGCGCCGGCAGCGCCTGGGACACGCTCGACGTGATCCCGCTCTTCCTGATGCTCGCGATCGTCGTCGCGCTCGCCGTCGCGATCGTCCGCGCCACCGATGCCGATCTCGAGCCGCCGATCTCGATGAACTCCGTCGTCGCCGCGCTCGGCGGCCTCGCCGTGCTGCTGATCCTCTACCGGATCGTCTTCCCACCCGACTTCGACCCCTACGGCGGCGTCGGCGTCGAGGCGACGCTGAAGCTGGGCATATTCCTCGGCCTGTTCGCCGCGGTGGGGATCGCCTACGGCGGCTACAGCGCGATGCGCGACGAAGGCCTCACCTTCGGCGACTCCGCCGACCGGCTATCCGAGTAGGCCGGCGGCGACGCGCTTTGCGAAGGCGATCACGGTCATCATCGGGTTGACCCCGACCGAGCTCGGGAAGAGCGAGGCGTCGGCGACGTAGAGGTCATCGACGCCGTTGACCGAGCCGTCGGCGGCGCAGGCGCCCTCGCCGTCGCGGGCGATGCGCGCACTGCCCATCGGGTGGAAGGCCTCGAGATGCAGGTCGGCGGGCTTCAGGCGGCGGGCCTCGAACCCGGGCAGGTCGCGTTTGCGCAGCACCGAGACGCCGGCGACGTTCGGGTAGACCTCGCTCGCCCCGGCGGCGAAGTGGATCTCGGCGGCGCGGGCGATGCCGAAGGCGATGCGGTCGGCGTCGGCGTCGCTGAGCGCGTAGGAGGCCCGCAGCGATCCGTCGCGGGCAAGCTTGACGCGACCCGCCGACTCGTCGGAGAGGTGGACCCCGATCGAGCCGATCCGGTCGAAGCCGAGGATCGCTTCCTGATGGGCGACGCCGGAGCCGGGCAACCAGGGCCCGCCGAAGGGCAGCGGCGTGAAGGTCGCCTCGAGCAGGATCCGCCGCGACTCCCACTCGTCGACGTAATAGCTCTGCATGACGCCTTCCCAGCCGCGCACCTCCTCCTCGTAGCGGGCTCCGATCCAGGCGGCCGGGTGGATGTGCAGGTTGCGGCCGACCTCGCCGTTTCCAAGCCCCGAGCGCAGCAGCAGCTCCGGCGTGCCGAAGGCGCCGCCGGCGACGATCGTCGCCCTACGGGCGCGCACGGTGTAGGGGCGGCGACCCCCGCCGGCCGCAGGCGACGGGTCGACCCGGCAGGCGACGCCGACCGCACGGCCCTCCTCGACGAGGATGCGGCGCGCCTCGACCGCGGTGCGCAGGCGAGCGCCGGCGGCGACCGCGCGCGGCACGTAGCTGACGTGCATGCCCCGCTTGGCGTCGATCCGGCAGCCGTAGGGGCAGGAGCTGCACTGGACGCAGTTGCCGGCGTTGCGTGAGATCGGGCCGCCGCTGGCGCCGAGCGCGGCGGCACCCTCCATCGCCAGCTGGCCGTTGCGGCCCATCCGCTCCGGGTCGAGCCGGGTGACGCGCAGGAACTCCTCGGCCTCGGCGTAGTCGGGATCGAGGCGGTCGGCCCACTCGACGCCCCAGCGGTCGCGCCAGTGGTCGAGCACGTCGGCCGGGGCGCGGAAGCAGGTGCCGGAGTTGATCACCGTCGTGCCGCCGACCGCTTTGGCGACGGGCACCGGAATCGGCGGCCTGCCCTCGGCGATCGTCAGGCCGGCGTCGCGGTACAGCGAGGCGACCGCCTCCAGCTCGTCCTCCGGGTAACTGTCGCGGTCGTAGCTGCCGCCCGCCTCGAGCAGGATCGTGTCGAGCCCGGCCTCGGCCAGGGCTGCCGCGGCGACGGCGCCGCCGGCGCCCGAGCCGACGATGACCACGTCGCATTCCTCGGCGTCGCCGGGCGGCGTCGTCTCGCCCAGCGGTCCGGCCGGCTCGGGCGGCGGTCCCTCGCCGACGCGGCAGCTGGTCTCGAGGCCGAGCCGGCGCTCGACCCGCGGATCGACCGCGTAACCGAGCGTGGTGAAGGTCTTCGCCAGCAGCAACAGCTCCTGGTAGGGGCCGAAGCGGGAGCCTTCCATGCGGCGCAGGAAGTCTTCGCGCGCAGCGAGATCGAGCCGGCTGAAGCGCCACGGGAAGGGCAGCCACTCGAAGACGCGCAGGCCGAAGCGGACCCGAGCGCGGACCCGCGGCGAGAACGAGCCGACGAACGCTCCGACCGGGCCGGAGACGTCGACCTCGCGCTCTGCTGCCGGCAGGCCGTCGTGCGCCGGAGCCATCGCTTCGCAGATCGCGCTCAGGGTGCGCTGCTCGGTGGCCGACAACCCCGGCGGGCGCTGTCAGCCGGGGCCGGCGTGGCGGTCGACCCGCCCGGCGAGCGACCACAGCCAGAGCGCCGCGACCGCGAGGAAGCCGTCGACCAGGAAGTTGAGCAGGTAGATGAAGACATCCTGGTCGAAGACGAAGAAGCCGAGCGAGCCGAGCGAGGAGGCGGTCTTGCCGGCGGCGAGCACGAGCAGCAGGGCCCGGTAGCGGACGACATCGGCCTGCGCCACGAGGCAGATCGCGGTGATCACGACCATGTAGGCGAAGGCGAGCGCCAGCCAGAGCTTCTCCTCGGTGTGGGGCGCGCGGGGGAAGCTGCCGATCGCATCGCCGAGGTTGGAGATGGCGTCGAGCACGCCGCTCGGCACGGCGATGAAGAGGATGCCGACGACTGCGAAGCCGACCGCCATCAGGCGCAGATTGAGGACGACGAATCGCTCGGCTTTCTCTCCCCGCATTGCGGCGGGAGAATAACTGGCTGACTGGCCAGGAACAAACGCGCCTAGAATCCGCGCCGTGATCGAGCGAGAGCAAGTCCTGCATGTCGCCAAGCTCGCCCGGCTGCGGCTGAGCGACGCGGAGGTGGAGAAGATGGCCGGGGAGCTTTCCGGGATCTTGGAGCACGTCGACCGGATCGGGGAGCTGGAGTTGGACGAGGTGCCGCCGACCTCGCACGTGGTCGACCTGGAGAACGTGCTGCGACCCGACGAGCCGCGGCCGAGTTGGCCGCGCGAGCAGGTACTCGCCCAGGCGCCGGACCCCGCCGACGGGGCCTTCCGGGTGCCCGCACCCCAGGACGAGGACTGATGGGCGATCTGATCGAGCTCAGCGTCGCCGCGGCGGCGGCGAAGATCGCGGCCGGCGAGATCTCCCGTGCCGAGTACTTCGAAGCATGGCGGGAGGCTGCCGCCGGCGACGAGTTGAACGCCTACCTGTGGCGGGCCGAGCAGGCCATGGCCGAGGGCGAGGGCCCGCTCGCCGGCATCCCGGTCGCGGTCAAGGACCTGTTCTGCACCAAGGGCGTCGAGACGACGGCCGGGTCGCGCATCCTCGAGGGCCACAAGCCGCTCTACACGGCGACCGCGGTGCGCAGGTTGAGCGAGGCAGGCGCCGACATCCTCGGCAAGACCAACATGGACGAGTTCGCGATGGGCTCCTCGAACGAGAACTCCGCTTACGGTGCGGTGCGCAACCCGCACGACCGCGGGCGGGTGCCGGGCGGCTCCTCGGGTGGCTCTGCGGCAGTCGTCGCCGGCGGGCTCGCACCCTGCGCGATCGGCACCGACACGGGCGGATCGATCCGCCAACCCGCCTCGCTCTGCGGAATCGTCGGACTGAAGCCGACCTACGGGGCGATCTCGCGCTACGGGATGATCGCCTTCGCCTCCTCGCTCGACCAGTGCGGGCCGCTTACCCGCGACGTGACCGACGCGGCGCTGCTGCTCGACGCGATGCAGGGCAGGGATCCCTGCGACTCGACCTCGGTCGGGATCGCCGGCGGGGTGGCGACGCCCTCGCGCACCGACCTGAAGGGACTGCGCTTCGCCGTCCCCGCCGAGCTCGCCCACGACGCGATCGAGGCCGGCGTGCGCGAGGTGTTCGAGGCGACCTTGAAGCGGATCGAGGAGCTCGGCGGCGAGATCGCCGAGGTGCCGCTTCCGCACGCCGAGCACGGCATCTCGGCCTACTACGTGATCGCCCCGGCCGAGGCGTCCTCGAACCTCGCGCGCTACGACGGGGTCCGCTACGGGATGCGGGCCGGGGGCGTGGGCGACGTGGTGGAGATGTACGAGACGACCCGTGCGGCGGGTTTCGGCGACGAGGTCAAGCGGCGGATCATGCTCGGCACCTACGCGCTCTCCTCCGGCTACTACGACGCCTACTACGGGCGCGCCCAGCGGGTGCGGACGAAGATCGCCGAGGACTTCGCTGCGGCCTTCGAGCGGTTCGACTTCGTGGTCACGCCGACCTCGCCCTCGGTCGCCTTCGGGCTCGGCGAGAAGGCCGACGACCCGCTGTCGATGTACATGAACGACTTCTTCACCGTGCCGATGAGCCTTGCCGGGATCCCGGCGATCTCGATCCCGGCCGGCGAGGCCGAGCCCGACGGTGGCGGCCCGAAGCTGCCGGTGGGCTTCCAGATCGCCGCACCGGCCTTCGCCGAGCAGCGGCTGCTCGACGCGGCCTACGCGCTGGAGCAGGCGATCGATGGCTGAGACCGCCCAGCTGGAAGCGGTGATCGGGCTGGAGATCCACGTCCAGCTCTCGACCGCGACGAAGATGTTCTGCGGCTGCGAGCTCTCCTTCGGCGACGAGCCGAACGTGCACACCTGCCCGGTCTGCCTGGCCCACCCCGGGGTGCTGCCAGTGCCCAACGAGGAGGCGATCCGCTACGCGCTGAAGATCGCCGCGGCGTTGGAGTGCGAGGTGGCGGCGAGCTCGATCTTCCACCGCAAGAACTACTTCTACCCGGACAACCCGAAGGCCTACCAGATCAGCCAGTACGACGAACCGCTTGCCGTCGACGGGCGACTGGGCGGGATCCGCATCCACCGCGCCCACCTCGAGGAGGACGCGGCGAAGACGATCCACCTCGGCGAGTCCGGCCGTATCCACGGCTCCGGCGCCTCGCTGGTCGACTTCAACCGCGGCGGCACGCCGCTGGTCGAGATCGTCACCGAGCCCGACCTGCGCAGCGCCGCCGAAGCCGGCGCCTGGGCGCGGCTGCTGCGCACGACGGTCAGCCAGCTCGGGGTCTCCGACGTCAACATGGAGGAGGGCAGCCTGCGCGTCGACGCCAACGTCTCCGTGCGGCCGGCCGGCAGCGAGCAGCTCGGCACGAAGACCGAGCTGAAGAACATGAACAGCTTCCGCTTCCTCGAACGCGGCGTCGAAGCGGAGCTGGCGCGGCAGCGCGAGCTGATCGAGGCGGGGGGGACGGTCGTTCAGGAGACCCTGCACTTCCACCCCGAGGACGGCAGCCTGCACCCGCTGCGCTCGAAGGAGGAGGCGCACGACTACCGCTACCTACCGGAGCCCGACCTGGTCCCGCTGGTGCCGACCGAGGCGATGCTGCGCGAGGCACGCGAGTCGCTGCCGGAGCTGCCCGAGGCGCGGATGAAGCGCTACGAAGACGAGCTTGCGCTCTCGGCCGACCACGCGGCGCAGCTCGCCGGCGACCCTGACGAGGCGGCCTACTTCGAAGCGGTCTGCGAGCGGGCCCCGGAGGCCGAGCCGCGGGTCGTCGCCAACTGGGTGACGGGCGAGCTTGCCGCCGCGCTGCGCCAGGCCGAGGCCGACGGGGCGCGCGACAGGGTCGAGCCGGCGGCGCTGGCGTCTCTGATCGCGCTCGTCGGCAGCAAGAAGATCTCGCACGGCAGCGGCAAGCAGGTGCTTGGCACCCTGATCGCCGAGGGCGGCGACCCGGAGGAGATCGTCGAGCGCGACGGCCTTGCCCAGATCTCCGACAGCGGCGAGCTCGAGTCGATCGTCGCAGCCGCGATCGAGGCAGACCCGAAGGCCGCCGAGCAGATCCGCGCCGGCAACGGCAAGGCGATCGGCGCGATCGTCGGCGCCGTGATGAAGCAGACCAAGGGCCGCGCCGACGGCGGCGAGGTCACCCGCCTGATCCACGAGAAGCTCGGCGCCTGAGCACTTCGTGACAACTTGTCACTAAGTGCTAGGTTGGGTCCGTGGCCTGGAACGTCGTCATCGCCGGGGGCGGATTCGGGGGCGCGATGGCGGCTCGGGAGCTGGAGCGGATCCTGCCCAGGCAATCGACCCGGCTTGTCCTCGTCAACGACGTCAACTTCATGCTCTACACGCCGTTCCTGCCGGAGGCGGCGGCGGGGACGCTGGAGCCGCGCCACGTGGTCACGCCGCTGCGCGAGATCCTCGACCGCACCTACCTGCGCCTCGGCACGGTCAGCGGCCATGACCCGGCGGCACGCACCATCGAGCTGCGCACGCGCCACGGCGAGACCGAGCGGTTGCCCTACGACCAGCTGCTGCTTGCGCTGGGCTCCGTCTCGCGAGCCCTGCCGATACCCGGCCTGAGCGAGCACGCGGTCGGCTTCAAGACCCTCGCCGACGCGATCTGGCTGCGCAACCACGTGGTCGAGACGCTCGAGGCGGCCAACGCCAGCGAGGACCCGGCGCGGCGCGACGAATTGCTCACCTACGTGTTCGTCGGGGGCGGCTACGCCGGCCTCGAGGCTCTCGCCGAGCTGCAGGACTTCGCCGCCGACGCGATGGAGAGCTATCCGCGCGCCCGTCTGCACGGCATGCGCTGGGTTCTGGTCGAGGCGATGGATCGGGTGCTGCCCGAGATCGACGCCGGCCTGGCCGACTACGCCCTGCGCGAGCTGCGCGGACGCGGCATCGACATCCGCCTCGGCACGACCCTGGAGGAAGTCGGCCCCGACCGCGTCCGGCTCTCCACCGGCGAGACGCTGCCGAGCCGCACCGTCGTCTGGACCGCCGGCGTGGCGCCTCACCCGAGCCTGCGCCGGCTCGCGCTGCCGCTCGACGAACGCGGTCGCCTGCCGGTCGACGACCACCTCCGGGTCGAGGGGTCGGACTCGGTCTGGGCGATCGGCGACTGCGCCGCCGCACCGGACCCCGACGGCGGCCTCTGCCCGCCGACCGCCCAGCACGCCGTCCGCCAGGGACCGGTCGCCGCGCGCAACATCGCCGCCGAGCTCGGCGTCGGCGAGCCGCGGCCCTTCGAGTACCGCAGCAATGCCTCCTTCGTCAACCTCGGCCGCTACAAGGCCGTCGGCCGGGTCGGCGGGCGCAAGTTCCGCGGTTTCCCCGCCTGGTGGATGGCGCGGACCTACCACATGAGCCAGATCCCCGGCGCCGCGCGCAAGGCGCGTGCCGTGATCGACTGGACCGCCGGCCTGCCCTTCCGGCGCGACCTCGCCGAGGTCGGCTCGATCGGCCACCCACGGCCACTGGGCGCAGACGCGACAATGGAAGCGTGGGATTCGAGTACCTCTTCATAGCCTTCTCCTTCGGCCTCGCGACGGCGGTCATCGGCCGCGCCAAGGGCAGCTCGTTCTGGCTCTGGGGCCTGATCGGCGCCTTGCTCCCGCCATTCGGCCTGATCGCCGTCGTCCTCTATCGCAACGAGGGCGACGAACCCGAACGCCAGTGCCCGACCTGCCACAAGCCGGTCAAGCTCTACGTCCAGGTCTGCCCCCGCTGCGGAACCGACCTCTACCTTCCGGATCCGGCAGCGGTCCGCCACCCGGGCGTGCACGAGTAGCTACCGCAACCAGGCCCGCACAATCGCATTCGCGAAGCCGAGCCCGTAGCGGACGACCGCCGGCTTCTTCGAGTGGCCGTGCAGCCGCCTGGCCACGGTCACCGGCACCTCCTTGGCGGGCACCCCGCGCTTGATCGCCTCGATCATGAACTCCGAGGTGTGGAACTGCTCCTGGCGGAGGACCAGCTGCGGCAGCACCGTCGTGCGCACCGCCCGGTAGCCGTTCGAGCAGTCGCTGACCTTGGTCCGCGTGATCAGCGAGACGAGGCGGTTGAAGAAGACGATGCCGAGCTCGCGCGAGAAGGCGTTGCGGTCGGCCTCGCCGAGCACTCGTGAGCCGTGCGCGACGTCGACCTCGCAGTCGAGCACCGGCTTGACCAGGCGCTCCATCTCGGACGGCAGATGCTGGCCGTCGGCGTCGAGCGTGACGACGACCTCGGCGCCGGATTCGACCATCAGCCGGTAGCCGGTACGCAGCGCCGCGCCGCCGCCGCGGTTGATCACGTGGCGGGCGACGACCGCACCGTGTTCGGCGGCGACGTCACCGGTCCCGTCGCGCGAGCCGTCGTCGACGACCAGCACCGCGGTCTCCATCCCGCAGACCGCGGACGGCATCAGGTCGAGCACCTTGCCGACGTTCTCCGCCTCGTTGTAGGCGGGGACGAGGATCGCGATCCTGCCGCGGAAGCGCTCCGCCATTCCCGCCTGGCGGAACTCCTCCCAGGCCAGCCCCTCGAGCACGGCGGAGAGCTGGGTCGCCGTGCGCGCCCCCTGAGAGAGCGCCCGCAGGATCAGCAGGAAGAGGACGAAGATCGAGAAGACCGCGAGGCCGAGGATGCGGCCGCCGTTGCCCTGCTCGAAGGAGAAGGCCGAGAGCAGGGCGTCGGTGACTTCGGTGCCGGAGACGATCGCCAGGCCGCACCCGACCGCGAGCAGGATCAGCACGTCGACGTTGCGCAGCGTGCGCCGGCGCGCCACGGCGAAGGCGACGATCGCGACCGCGGCGAGCAGGCCGGCGGCGCGGAGCGCGGTCAGCTCGGAGGGGAAGATGCCTGCGTAGAGGTCCATAGGTCAGGTTCGCGCTTCGCTCCCGGCGCGAAGAATCAGATATGCACGCTTGGTCGCTCCGCGCTCATGGCCTGGAGGATATGGCTGCGCCCAGTCGCGCCAGCGCCACGCCCGCGAGAGGAAAGATCAGCGTCATCAGGATCTCGTTGCGCCGCGGCGCCGCCAGCGAGACGGCGCCTACCGCGGTGACGAGCACGAGCGGGGTCGCGATCGCGACGAGCTGCCACCAGCGCCCGCGTAGGCCGAGGACCGCCAGCCCGGCGAGCCCGAGCAGCACGAGCAGCACCTGCGCGATCCTCCCGGCGCCCGATTCCATCGCTTCGCCGATCCCGGCGCTCCACATGCGCCAGACCTTGCGCACGGTCATCGCGCCATAGCCGAGCGGGTCTTCGCCGGCGAATTTGGAGAAGTTGTCCTTGCCGATCCTGCCCAGCGCCTCGTCGCGCGGCAGCTCCGGGTAGCGGTCGGCGACGCGGTCGAAGAGGGGGGTGGGGTCGACGCGGTCGAGCGCCTCCGAGCCGGGCGCGAGGTCACGGCCCAGGTAGCGCTCGGCGAGCAGCGCCTTGACCCGCTGGTACTCGCCGTCGGCCGGCAGGTAGGTGCCGACGTAGAGCGCCTTGCCGCCGCCGGTCGAGATCGGAACCGTGCGGTCGAGGACGACCTGGTTGTGGATCGTCCAGGGGATTATCGGCAGCAGCAGGGCGGCGAGAGCCACGCCGGCGCCGGCCAGGCCCGGCCGCCGGCCGCGCCGCCGGCCGACGTGAATCGCGGCGAGGACGACGAAGGCGATCCCGACGGGCAGGTAGTCGGGCCGGATCAGCGCCGTCAGCCCGAAGAGGAATCCGGGCAGCAGCCAGGCGCGCAGACGCTCCCGCTCGCACGCCCAGAGGAAGGCGAGGACCGCGGCCGGGAGAGTGAAGATCGCCGGCGGCTCGGAGAAAAGGGCGCCGGTCGAGTGGATGAAGGGGGGGTAGATGGCGACTCCGAAGGCGGCTATGAGGCCGGCCGGCCGGCAGTTGAGGCGGCGGCCGAGCAGGTAGCAGACGACTATCGCGCCGAGGCCGAAGAGCAGCTCGACTATCCGGGCGGTCCCTTCGCGGGGGCCGCCGGTGGCATAGAAGGCGGCGGCGTAGATCAGCGGGGCGCCGGGGGACCAGTCGCTCGGGTCGCGGAAGCCGGGGCCGCCGTAGGTCTGTTCCTCGTAGAGGGCCTTGGATAGCGCGTAGTAGGCGCGGGCGTCGTCGCCGGGCGTGGCCAGGGGCTCGACCACCCGGTAGGCGCGCAGGCCGAAGCCGAGCGCCAGGATCAGCGCCAGCAGGATCAGGGTCCGCCTCCCGTGCCGCTCGGGAAGCGAGCGCGCCCAGCGGCTCAGCGATTCCATCGTCGGCTCAGGCTATCTGGGAGCCGCGCCGTCTCCGCGCCTCCGACATTGACCACACCAGAGGTGGGTCAATGTCCGATGCGTGCGCGTAGCGCTCCCGCACCGGCGCCGGCGAGCGCCGCGAGAAGCGGGATGGTGACGAGCACCCGCCGTGGCGAGGCGACCAGCAGGGCGCCGCTCGCGGTGACCGCGAGCAGGATCGCGCCCAGCAGCAGCGCCTCCCAGCGGCGCTGACGTGCCAGGAGCCCCAGCCCCAGTAGGCCAAATGCGACCAGCAGCCAGTGCAGGGCCCTCCAGGCCGGCTCGCGCATCACGTCGCGCGGCCCGAAGGCCCAGACCCGCCAGACCTTCGCCGCGACGAACCCGGCGTAGTCGAGCGGGCGCTCGCTGGTGTTGTCCCAGATCCGTTCGCGCCCCATCCGGGCCAGCGCCGGGTCGCTTTCCATCCCCGGGTACCGCTGCGCGGCAAGCGCCGCGAGGATCTGCTCCAGCCGAGCGTCCGCCGGCAGCCGCCGCGCCAACCCCGGATGCCGCTCCAGCACCTCCTCGCCGACCCGTTCCGGGTCCCCTCCAGACGGCAGATACGAGCCCGCAAACAAGACCTGCCCACCTCCCGTGGAAACAGGCACGAACCGATCCAGGGCCACGGCATTGCGCACAGTCCAAGGTGCCACCACCACCGCCACGCCAACGAGCAAGATCGCCGCCCGAACCAAACCACTGCGCACCAAGACCAAGCCAGCTATAACGACGGCGATCGCCAAGTACTCGGGCCGGACCAGCGCCAACGCCCCGAGTAGTAGTCCCGGAATCAGCCATCCTCCCGCGGGTGGCGGGGCAGGGGGGACCTCCCCCGAGGAAGCTTTAGCTACCGCAGGGGGAGGTGGGTCCCCTGCACCGACAGGACCCGCGGGCCGATGACCATCCGTGCCTGCCGCCCAGAGCACCGCCAGCACCGCCCCCGACAACAGCGTCGCCGCCAGCGGCTCGCCCATCAGCATCCCCTGGTACTCCAGGAGCGCCGGGTAGATCGCGACCGCGCCGGCCCCGATCAGCCCCGCCGCCGGCCCGGCCAGCCGGCGGCCGATCAGGTAGGTGAAGAGCACGGCGAGAGCGCCGATCAGCGCCAGCGCCATCCGCGCAAGCCGCTCGTGCACGCCACCGCTCAGCTCGTAGACGCCGGCGGCAAAGAGCGGTAGCCCAGGGGAGTAGTTGCTCGCCGGCTGCGTCGCCTCCGACCCGAGCGTGAACCCCTCGCCGCGCTCGAGATTGGCGGCGATCGCCGCGTACCCCTGGGCGTCGTAGACGGGGGCGCGCCCGCTCCAGGCCTCGCCCAGGCGCAGCCCCGTGCCCAGCAGCAGGATCGCGACCAGCAGGGCCAGCCCCGCCCGACCGCCGTTTCGCGCTGCAATGCCGCTCATCCGGCTGATGCTATGTCGCCCCGGTCGGATACTCTGCCGCGACCCATGCGCCTTCTGATCCTCGGAGGCGACGGTTACCTCGGCTGGCCGACCGCGCTCAAGTTCTCGGCCCAGGGCCACGAGGTCTCCGTCGTCGACAACTTCTCCCGCCGCCGCTGGCACACCGAACACGGCAGCGGCTCGCTGACCCCGATCGCCGACCTCGACGCGCGGATCGCCGCCTGGCGCGAGCTCTCCGGCGAGACGATCCGCAGCTATATCGGCGCGGTCGAGGACGGCGAGTTCCTCGACGAGGTGGTCGCCGAGACCCGCCCCGAGGCGGTCATCCACTACGGCCAGCAGCCCTCGGCGCCCTACTCGATGCTCTCCCGCGAGCGCGCCGTCGAGACCCAGCACACCAACGTGATCGGCAACCTCAACCTGCTCTTCTCGATCCGCGACCACGTCCCCGACTGCCACCTGATCAAGCTCGGCACGATGGGGGAGTACGGCCAGCCCGACATCGACATCGAGGAGGGCTATATCGAGATCTCCCACAAGGGCAGGAAGGACACCCTGCCCTTCCCGAAGCTGCCGGGCTCGCTCTACCACTGCTCCAAGGTCCACGACTCGACCAACATCCACTTCGCCTGCCGCACCTGGGGCCTGCGCGCGACCGATCTCAACCAGGGCGTCGTCTACGGCATCGCCACCGAGGAGAGCTCGCGCGACGAGCGCCTGATCACGCGCTTCGACTACGACGAGCTCTTCGGCACGGTGCTCAACCGCTTCTGCCTGCAGGCGGTGATCGGCCACCCGCTGACCGTCTACGGCTCAGGCCACCAGACGCGTGGCTTCCTCAACATCCGCGACACGCTCAACTGCGTGGAGCTCGCCGCCCAGAACCCCGCCGAGGCGGGCGAGTTCAGGGTCTTCAACCAGTTCACCGAGCAGTTCTCGGTGCTCGAGCTGGCCGAGCTGGTCAAGGCGGCCGGCGAGCACCTCGGCTACGAGGTGCGGATCGACCACGTCGACAACCCCCGCGTGGAGAAGGAAGAGCACTACTACAACGCGATCCACACCAAGCTGCTTGACCTCGGCCTCGAGCCCACCCTGCTGGGCGAGGAGCTGGTCGAGTCGATGATCCACGCGATCGAGCGCTACAAGGACAACGCGATCGAGAGCTCGATCGACCCGCAGACGCGCTGGAACCCGGCGAAATCCCCTGCTGGCCGGGCATAGGCCCGCTGGTACCATCGCGAGTTCGATGAGAGCCGCGGACGCATTGATGGAAAGCCTCAAGGCCGAGGGCGTCGAGAACATCTTCGGCATCCCCGGCGGGGCCAACCTGCCGACCTACGACGCGCTCGTCGACGCCGGCTTCCGCCACATCCAGGTGCGCCACGAGCAGGGCGGCGGCCACGCCGCCGAGGGCTACGCCAAGGCCTCGGGCGACGTCGGTGTGGCGTTCGCGACCTCCGGCCCCGGGGCGACCAACCTGGTCACCGCGATCGCCGACGCGATGATGGACTCGGTGCCGACCGTGTTCGTCACCGGCCAGGTGCGGACCGAGCTGATCGGCACTGACGGCTTTCAGGAGGCCGACATCCTCGGCGCGACGCTGCCCTTCGTCAAGCACTCCTTCCAGGTCACCGACCCGCGCCAGATCCCCGAGTACGTGCACGAGGCCTTCCACGTCGCCTCGACCGGGCGCCCGGGTCCCGTGCTGCTCGACATCCCGCAGGACCTCTCGCGGGCCGAGATCGAGTACGCGCCGCGGACCGAGCCGGTCGAGCTGCCCGGCTACCGGCCGATGAGCAAGGGCAACATCAAACAGGTGCGGATCGCCGCCAAGGCGATAGCCAACGCGAGGCGCCCGATTCTCTACACCGGCGGCGGCGTGGTCAACGGCAACGCCTCCGAGGAGCTGCGCGAGCTCGCCGCGGCCGACCGCTTCCCGGTCACCTCGACCCTGATGGGGCTCGGCGCCTACCCGGCCTCGGGCGAGCACTGGCTGGGGATGCTCGGCATGCACGGCACCGTCACCGCCAACTGGGCGATGGACAACGCCGACCTGATCGTCGCGATCGGGGCCCGCTTCGACGACCGCATCACCGGCAAGCTGGCCGAGTTCGCGCCGCAGGCGAAAGTGGTCCACATCGACATCGACCCGGCGGAGATCTCCAAGAACGTCGGCGCCCACATCCCGATCGTCGGCGACGTGAAGCTCGTCCTGCCGGAGCTCGACCGCGAGTACCGCGCCCTGCAGACCGACGCCTCGCGGCTCGACCCCTGGTGGAAGCAGCTGCGCGAGTGGCAGGAGAAGCACCCGCTGCGCTACGACCCCGGCGACGGCAAGGAGATCAAGCCGCAGTTCATGGTCGAGGCGATGCACCGCGCCACCGGCGGCAGCGCCGTGGTCACCTCCGACGTCGGCCAGCACCAGATGTGGGCGGCGCAGTACTACGGCTTCGAGCAGCCGCGCAACTGGATCAACTCCGGCGGGCTGGGGACGATGGGTTTCGGCCTGCCGGCCGCGGTCGGCGCCAAGGTCGCCCGCCCCGACGACGACGTCGTCTGCCTCGCCGGCGACGGCAGCCTGATCATGAACTGCCAGGAGCTGGCGACCTGCGTGACCGAAGAGATCCCGGTCAAGGTCTTCCTGATGAACAACGGCTACATGGGCATGGTCCGCCAGTGGCAGGAGCTCTTCTGGGACCGCCGCTACAGCTCGGTGCAGATGGGCGCCAGCCCCGACTGGGTGAAGCTGGCCGAGGCGTTCGGCGCAACCGGCCTGCGCTGCGAGGTGGCCGACGACCTCGAAGGGACGATGAAGCAGGCGCTCGAGGCCGACGGGCCCGTGCTGCTCGACGTGCGCGTCGCCGCGGAGGAGAACTGCTACCCGATGATCCCGCCGGGGCAGGCGGCAAGGGACATGGTCGAGGCCCCGAAGGCGGTGAGCTGATGGAGGCAGGGACGCCTCAGGCAGTCAGACTCGAGGATCTCCATGTGCCCGGGCAGCTGAGCGGGCGCAAGCACATCCTCTCGATCCTGGTCGAGAACAAGCCGGGCGTGTTGGCGCGGATCGCGGGGCTCTTCTCGCGCCGCGGCTTCAACATAGACACGCTCGCGGTCGGGCCGACCGACGACCCCAGCGTCTCGCGGGTCACGCTGACCCTGGACGGCGCCGTGCACCCGATCGACCAGGTGACCAAGCAGCTGCACAAGCTCGTCAACGTGCTGAAAATCCGCGACATGGCGCCGGAGGAGACGGTCGCCCGCGAGATGGCGATGTTCAAAGTGTCCGCCGCGGTCGAGAGCCGTGCCGAGATCATCCAGTTCGCCGAGATCTTCCGCGCCAAGATCGTCGACGTCTCGCGCCGCGCGATGACGATCGAGGTCACCGGCTCGGCCGACAAGATCGAGGCCTTCGAGCGGATGATCCGCCCCCATGGCCTGATCGAGATGGTCCGCACCGGCGAGATCGCCATTGCGCGCGGCAGCGACTGACGAGCTGCTCGCGGGCCTGCGGCCCGCGGTCGAACGCGCTCTCTCCCGTGGCATAAGGACCCTCATAAGCGTTACTGCTCCGGTTGATTCTTCTGACCCCAGCGCAGTCGTCTTTTCATCACGTTTGGCGTCGGATCGATGGTTTTGCTGGGAGCAGCCCGATCGCGGCTTTGCTCTTGCGGCCTTGGGTGTTGCGTACGAAGTGAACTCGCGCGGGTCGGATCGATTCGCAGACGTGGCCCGCCGGTGCCTGGCGCTGAACGAGGGTGCGATCTTGGAGGAGCCGGCGGGGTTGCCGGCCGGGGCGGGGCCGGTTTGGACCGGGGGGTTCGCCTTCGACCCGGAGGGCGCGGCTTCGCGGGCCTGGTCGTCGTTCAGCCCGGCGTCGATGGCGTTGCCCGAAGTCTCGATCTGCCGGCAGGGCGAGGACGCGTTCCTGACCGTCAACGCGGTCGTCGCGCCGGGCGACGATGCCGAGGCCGTGGTCGAGCGCCTCGCCAAGCGCCTGGGTGGCCTGCGCTCCGAGCCGCTGCCGCTGCTCGACCCGCACCCAACAGAGCGCGCCGAGATACGGAGCGTGCTGCCCCCAGGCGACTTCGAAGCCGCGGTCGAGGCCGCCACAGGGCGGATCGGCAGCGGCGAGATGAGCAAGGTCGTGCTCGCGCGCGAGGTCGCGGTCGAGGCCCCCTCCGCCCACGACCCCGGCGCGGTCTTCGGCGGCCTGCGCGAGCAGTTCCCCTCCTGCTTCTGCTTCTGCGCGGGCACGCCCGAGGCGGCGTTCCTCGGCGCCAGCCCGGAGCTGTTGATCCGCCGCTCCGGCGCCGGTGCCTCGACCGTCGCGCTGGCCGGCTCGACCCGGCGCAGCTCCGACCCGGCGGTCGACGACCACCTCGGCGAGCAGCTGCTGCGCAGCGACAAGAACCGCCGCGAGCAGCGGATCGTCAGCGAACGGATCGTGCGCAGGCTGCGCCCGCACTCGGTCTGGGTGCAGACCGCGCCCGAGCCCGAGCTGGTCAAGGTCGCCAACATCCAGCACCTGGCGACCCCGGTGATCGCGCAGCTCGCCGAACCGCGCTCGGCGGTCGGCCTCGCCGGGATGCTGCACCCGACGCCGGCGGTCGGCGGCGAGCCCTGGCCGGCATCGGAGGCGACCATCGCCGAGCTCGAGCGGATGGACCGCGGCTGGTACGCCGGCCCCGTCGGCTGGATGGACGCCACCGAGGACGGCGAGTTCTGCGTCGCCCTGCGCAGCGCCCTGCTCCGCGACCGCGAGGCCCGCCTCTTCGCCGGCGTCGGCGTCGTCGCCGGCTCAGACCCCGAGGCCGAGCTGGAGGAGACCGAGGTCAAGCTTCAGGCGCTGCTGCCGCTCGTCGCGGAATGACTTGTGTGGTGAAGGAGGCCGGCTCATAGGTCGGCGAGAGCGGCCTGCACGCGCTTTGAGAGCTGGCGATGGAGGGCGAGGTTCGCCTCTCGGTCGGTCTTGACCTCGATCAGGCCGGTGCCGGCTGCCAGGGCGGCGGGGAGGTCGTCCAGCGAGTCGAGACGGCGGTGGGGGAGGTCGAAGAGGGCGGCGGCCTTGGCGACGTCGACGCCGCGGGGGGTGCCGAGCAGGGCCTCGAACTCGGAGCCCTCGAGCGCCTGCTCCTGGGGGAGGAAGTGAAAGATGCCGCCGCCGTCATTGTCGATTACGACGATGCGGACCGGGGTGGAGACGTCGCGCAGAGAGGCGAGGCCGCCGAGGTCGTGCAGGAGGCCGAGGTCGCCGGTTACGATCGTGGTCGGGCGACCGGTTGCGTGCGCGGCGCCGATGCCCGAGGAGAGGAGGCCGTCGATCCCGTTCGTGCCGCGGTTGCAGAGAAGCGTCACATCGGCCTCGTTCGGAGGAAGGAAGGCCTCCTGGTCGCGGATCGGCATGCTCGACGCGGTGTAGGCGAGCTCGCCGTCGGCGTAGGCCTTGGCCAGAGCCAGCTGCAGACCCGGCTCGGTGATCTCATCGGCGCCGGCCAGCTCAGCCCCGATCGCCTCACGCGCCGCTAGGTCGGCCTGCAGCCACATCGCCGGCGCCGGGCGGTCCTCGCCCAACCGCGCCGCCCAGCCCGCCGCCAGCTCGGTCGGGTCGGCGCGCAGCAATGCGGCCGCCCGCCGGCTCGGCTCGTGCCAGCCGCCGTGCGGATCGACGACGATCTGGTCGGCGCCCGACGCGGCCAGCCAGGAGCGCAGCGGCTTGCTGGTCGGCATCTCGCCGAAGCGCAGGACCAGTTCCGGCGCCGTCGCCTCGCGGAATGCCTCGTCGCGCAGCAGCAGGTCGTAGGCGGAGATCACATGCGAGCGGTCGTGGGGGCCGCAGCGCAGCTGCGAACTCGGCTCGGCGAGGATCGGGTAGCCGGCCGCCGCGGCGAGGTGGGCGAGTGGCTCGCGCAGCTCCGGGTCGAGCTGGCGCCCGGCGACGATCGCGCCGACCGGTGCTTCGGCGATATGACCGGCGACCTCGTCGAGCAGGAACCGCGTCGGCTCGAGGTCGACCGGGGTGACAGCGGTCAACGGGCGCTCGCCGCGACCCTCGAGGGCGAGCGGGTCGGTCGCGGTCACCGCCCCCTCGACCGGCAGCGGCGCCAGCGGCTCGCGCAAGGGGAAGTTGAGATGTACCGGGCCGGGGCGGGTGTCCCCCCGCGAGGCGGCGAAGGCGCGGCAGGCGGTCGAACGTAGGTGCAGCAGCCCGTCATCGTCGGCGTCGTGGCTGCCGACCTCGCAGAACCAGCGCACCGATTCGCCGTAGAGCTTGAGCTGGTCGATCGCCTGGCCGGCACCGACGCCACGCAGCTCCGGCGGCCGATCGGCGGTGAGCACGAGCAGCGGTACGGCCGAGTGGTCGGCCTCGCAGACCGCCGGGTGGTAGTTGGCCGCGGCCGTGCCCGAGGTGCAGAGGACAGCCACCGGCGCCCCGCTCGCCTGCGCGGCCCCGACGGCGAAAAACGCCGCCGAGCGCTCGTCGACGATCACCGTCACGTCAATCGCCGCTTGCCGCCAGAGCGCCAGCGCCAGCGGCGTCGAGCGCGAGCCGGGGGAGACGACCGCCTGGCGCAGCCCACAGCGTGCAAGCTCCTCGACGAAGGCCGAAGCCAGAGCGGTGTTTGCGTTGGTCGGGTCCACGGCTGAAGCCTATTGGCCCCTTCTGCGTCCATATGACGCAGAAGGGGCCATTGGTCAGAGGCGATGCGCCACCAGCGCCCCCTCGTCGATCTCCACGCCGAGGCCGGGGCCGTCGGGGGCGTGCAGCAGATCACCGCGCAACTCGCTCTCCCGGGCGGCGATCGTCGTGGCGAAGAGGCGCTGGGTGGCGAGCCCGTGGGCGAGGCTCTCGCCCTCGCTGCGGCCGAGGTCGCCGAGCGACTGCGCCACCTGCGCTGCGGCGGCGATGCCGACCGGGCCGTCGAGCGCGCTGGTCACGTAGGCGGGCAGCACCTCGGCGATCTCGAGCGCCTCCTCCGGCCCGCCGACCTTGGAGAGCTTGATCCCCGTCAGCGCGAAGCCCCCGGTCGCGGCGATCCGCTCGGCATCCCCGCGACTCTCGACGCTCTCGTCGGCGGCGAGTGGGATAGAGGTCGAGCCCGCCAGCTCGGTCGCCTCCTCGACGCTCGCTACCGGCTGCTCGGCCAGCTCGATCTCGTAGGGCTCGATCTCGGCCAGAATGCGCTTCGCCGTCTCCAGGTCCCAGGCGCCGTTGGCGTCGATCCGGATCTTCGCCCGGGGGCCGAGCGCCTCGCGCACGGCGCGCACCTGCGCCGCGTCATCGCCGGTCCCGAGCTTCAGCTTGAAGGTCGAGAAGCCCTCCGCCGCCCAGCGTTCCGCGTCGGAGATCACCGCAGCCGGGTCACCGGCAACGAGCGTCGCGTTGCACCTGACCGGCTCGGCACGTTCGCTGTTTGTCGCACTGGGCTCGACAAACGACGAACGCTCCTCGGCGGCGCATCGGCCGCGCAGGTCGAGCAGCGCCGTCAGCGCCGCGCAGCGCGCCGGCGCCGACATCCCCGTCGCCCGATCGCGCAGCATCGTCTCGTTTAGCTCCTCGCGTCCGGCGAGCCCCTGCAGCTCCGCTACGACCCGCTCCAGGCTCGCCCCGCCCCGCAGCGAGAGCGGCACGGCTTCGCCGAGGCCCACGACGCCGTCCTCGTCTTTCAGCCGCAGCAGCACCATCTCGCGCCGGGTCAACACGCCGGCCGCGGTTGCGTACGGCTCGCGAAACGGCAACGCGTATGGGACCGCCTCCAGCGAGGCGATCCTCATATCAGCAGGCCGAGCGAGACCAGCAGGCTGAAGGCGCCGAGCAGGGCGCCGGTGCCGGCGAGGGCAGCGTTGAGCGCAGGCCCGTCGGTGCGGTTGCTCATCGTCCGCAGCGGCTTGACCGCGAGCGGCAGCGCCAGCAGGCCGATCAGCGGCAGCGCGCTCGCCTCGCCGCCGACCAGTGAGATCGGCAGGACGACGAACGCGCCGAGCACCAGCAGTCGGTAGAGGACGACGGCGTTCTGCCGCCCCATCCGCACGGCGAGGGTGATCTTGCCTGACCGCCGATCGGTCTCCAGGTCGCGCACGTTGTTGACGACGAGGATCGCCGTGGCGAGGAAGCCGACAGCGATCGAGAGGCCCAGCGGTAGCGCGTCGAGCTGCTCGACCTGGACGTAGTAGGAGCCGTTGACGGCGACCAGGCCGAAGAAGAGGAAGACGAAGACCTCGCCGAGACCGGCGTAGCCGTAGGGGCGGGGGCCGCCGGTGTAGAGGACGCCGGCGGCGATCGAGACCGCGCCGATCAACAGGATCACGACGCCGGCCACCGCCGTCAGGTAGACGCCGCAGGCGACGGCGACGCCGAACGCCACCCAGGTGGCGACCAGGACCCGCTGCGGGGTGACCAGGCCGGCCGACGTGACCCGCACCGGGCCGAGCCGGTCGACCGTGTCGGCGCCGCGCTTCGCGTCGGAGTAGTCGTTGGCCAGGTTGGTGCCGATCTGGATGAAGATCGAGCCGACCAGCGCCGCGATGAAGGCGCCGAGGCGCGGCAGATCGCCGGCCCATTCGACCGCGGCCGCCGTGCCGACCAGGACCGGAGCCACCGCGGCCGGCAGGGTGCGCGGCCGCGCTGCCATCAGCCAGATCCTCATGGCCGGCGCGGGAACTTGGAGAAGTCGGGCCGGCGCTTCCGCTTGAACGCCTCGCGGCCCTCGGCCGCCTCGTCGCTGCCGTAGAAGAGCAGGTTGGCGTCGTGGGCGAGCTGCTGGATCCCCGCGTAGCCGTCCTCGTGGGCGTTGAAGCTGGCCTTGACCAGGCGCAGCGCGAAGGGGGAGAGGGCGAGCATCTCGCGACAGGCCGCGACGGTCTCCGCCTCGAGCCGGTCGAGCGGCACGACGGCGTTGACGAGACCCATCTCGCGCGCCTCCTCGGCGTCGTACTGGCGGCAGAGCATCCACATCTCCTTCGCCCTCTTGGTGCCGATCAGGTCGCGCATCAGCGAGGCGCCGAAGCCGCCGTCCCAGGAGCCGACCCGCGGGCCGGTCTGACCGAAGACGGCGTTGTCGGCGGCGATCGTCAGGTCGCAGCAGAGGTGGAGTATGTGGCCGCCGCCGATCGCGTAGCCGGCGACCATCGCGACGATCGGCTTCGGCAGTCGTCGCATCTGCACCTGCAGGTCGGTGACGTGGAAGCGCCCGATCGAGGCACCCTCGGCGACGTAGCCGGTGTCGCCGCGCACGGTCTGGTCCCCGCCCGAGCAGAAGGCCCGCTCCCCGGCGCCGGTGAGCACGATCGCGCCGACCTCCGGGTCCTCGCGGGCCAGCTCCAGCGCCGCCGCGACCTCGACCAGCGTCTGCGGCCGAAAGGCGTTCAGCACGTCGGGCCGGTCGATCGAAATCTTCGCGATCCCGTCGGCCTTCGCGTAGGCGATGTCCTCGTACTCGCCCGCGGGCTCCCACTCGATCGGCGCGAACAGCTCCTCCTCGGGCGGGGCTTCCTTGTGGCGTCTGGGCATGACGGGCACGATATACAGGGGACCGATGAAGCTCGACGACTGGCTCGCCCAGAGATCCCAGAGCTGCCCCGATCGCACGGCGTTGGTCGCCGACGGCGCCGCGGTGACCTACGCCGAGCTCGAGGCCGAGGCGGCCTGGGTGGCGCGGCGGCTCGAGGCGCACGGAGTGCGCCGCGGCTCGGTCGCGGCGCTGACGATGGAGCCGCGCCGCGAGCAGGTCGTCCTCGTTCACGCCCTGATGAAGGTGGGCGCCGTGCTGCTGCCGCTCAGCCCGCGCCTGACCGAGGCCGAGCGCGCCGCCGTGATCGCGGCCGAGGAGCCGACGGTCGACCTCAGCGACCCCGGCGAGCTGACCCAGACCGAGGCCGACCTGCCGCTGCTCGGCGAGCACGACATGGATGCACCCTGCTGCCGGGTGCTGACCAGCGGCAGCAGCGGCGCCCCCGAGGCGATCGAGCTGACCTACGGCAACTTCCTCTGGAGCGCGGTCGGCTCCGGCTTCAACATCGGCGTCGAGCCGAGCGACCGCTGGCTCTGCTGCCTGCCGCTCAGCCACATCTCGGGGCTCAGCATCGCGATGCGCTCGGTGATCTACGGCACCACCGCGGTGCTCCACGACGGCTTCGACGTCGACCGGGTTGCGACGGCGCTGGCCGAGGAGGAGATCTCGCTGGTCTCGCTGGTCGCCACCCAGCTGGCCCGCCTGCTCGAGGCCGGCGCCGATCTCTCCGGGCCGCGGGCGATCCTGATCGGCGGCGGCCCGGTTCCGGAAGAGCCGCTCGAAGAGGCGATCGGCCGTGGCGCCACGGTCGTTCAGACCTACGGGCTGACCGAGGCCTGCTCACAGGTGACGACGCTCTCCCCGGCCGATGCCCAGCGCAAGCTCGGATCCGCCGGCCGCCCGCTGCTGACCACCCACCTGCGCATACGCGAAGGCGAGATCCTCGTCCAGGGCCCCACCGTGGCGCCGAGCCGGGTCGATGCCGACGGCTGGCTGCACACCGGCGACCTCGGTCGCATCGACGAGGACGGCTTCCTCTACGTCGAGGACCGGATCGACGACATGATCGTCAGCGGCGGCGAGAACATCGTCCCGGCCGAAGTCGAGCAGGTCCTGCTGCGCCATCCCGAGGTCGCCGACGCCGCCGTGGTCGGTCGCGAGGACCCCGAGTGGCAGCAGGCGGTCACCGCCGTCGTCGTCCTCCGCGACGGCTCCGAGGCGACGCCCGACGAGCTGCGCCGCCACTGCGCCGAGGTGCTTGCGGGCTTCAAGGTCCCGAAGCGGGTGGAGCTGGCCGCGGCGCTGCCGCGCACGCCCTCGGGCAAGCTGCTGCGCAGAGCGCTCAGGTAGCCTCACCGGCCATGAAAACCGACGACATCTTCTACGACAAGGACGCCGATCTCTCGAAGCTCGAGGGCAAGACCGTCGCAATCCTCGGCTATGGCTCGCAGGGCCACGCCCATGCGCTGAACCTGAAGGATTCCGGCATCGACGTCGTCGTCGGCCTGCGCCCCGACTCCCCCAGCCGCGCCAAGGCCGAAGCGGCCGGGCTCGAGGTGCTCGACATCGCCGAAGCCGCCAGTCGCGGCGACGTCGTGATGATCCTGCTGCCTGACGAGAAGCAGGCCGAGATCTGGGAGGCCGAGATCGCCGACGGGATCGCCCCGGGCAACCTGCTGCTCTTCGCGCACGGCTTCGCGATCCACTTCGAGCAGATCGCGCCGCCACCCGGCGTCGACATCGGCATGGTCGCGCCGAAGGGCCCCGGCCACCTGGTCCGCCGCCAGTACGAGGAAGGCACCGGCGTGCCCTGCCTGATGGCCGTCCACCAGGACGCGACCGGCAACGCCCACGACCTCGTCCTCGCCTACGCCTCGGCGATCGGCGGCGGCCGCGCCGCGGTGATCGAGACGACCTTCAAGGACGAGTGCGAGACCGACCTCTTCGGCGAGCAGGCCGTGCTCTGCGGCGGCGCCTCGGAGCTGGTCCGCGCCGGCTTCGAGACCCTGGTCGAGGCCGGCTACGACCCGCGCCTCGCCTACTTCGAGTGCCTGCACGAGCTCAAGCTGATCGCCGATCTGATGTACGAGAAGGGGATCCAGGGAATGCGCTACTCGATCTCCAACACCGCCGAGTACGGCGACATGACCCGCGGCAAGCGCGTCATCGGGGACGAGTCGCGCGCGGCGATGAAGCAGATCCTCGGCGAGATCCAGTCGGGCGAGTTCGCCAAGGAGTGGATCGCCGAGAACCGCGCCGGCGGCGAGAACCTCTCACGCATGCGCGAGGAGGGCGCCGGCCACGAAGTCGAGGAGGTCGGCGGCGATCTCCGCAAGATGATGCCCTGGATAGATCAGGAGTTCTGAGCACGGCGCATCTCGGGGTCCTCAGTCGGCCTCCTCGGGTCACGCACGGGAGTCCGCTCCCCTCGTCGGCCTCCCTGCGTCCCCCGACCTGCTTGTCCTCAGAACCCCTGAAGGGTAGGTCGGCGACTCAGGAGCCGAGTGGGACTTCCTCGCCGGGCGGCAGTTTGCCGTCGCGGCCTACGTAGCCGTCCTTGCCGCCGACTACTACGTAGACGGCCTGCTCGGAGTCGCTGAGGTTGCGGACCTTGCGGACGGTTGGGGCATCGACCCAGGCGAGGCCGCCGGGCTCGAGCTCGTGGCTGCTGCCGTCGCCGAACTCGATCGCGATGCGGCCGCTGTGCAGGAAGTAGAGCTCCTCCTGCTCCTCGTGCAGGTGGCTGCCGGTCGCGTAGGAGGGGGGTAGGACGATCGCGTTGACACCGAAGGCGGTCACGCCGAGCGGGGTGCGGATCTTGCGGAAGCCGGGGCCCTCGCCGAGGTCGTCGAGGTTGGCGACCGCGTAGCCCTCGCCCTTCCTAACTCCCTCTGCGCTGCCCTCGGCCATCGGCGCGATCCTATACCTTGGCCGACCCGATGCCAGCCACGACTTCAGTTCAGATTCCGGCCGAGATCAAGCCCGCCGACGGGCGCTTCGGCTGCGGTCCGTCCCGTGTCCGCCCCGAGGCGCTGGCGCGGCTCGCGGAGCGCTCCGACCTGATCGGGACGTCGCACCGGCAGGCGCCGGTGCGCGACCTCGTCGGACGGGTGCGCGAGGGGCTCGGCGAGCTGTTCTCGCTGCCAGACGACTACGAGGTCGTGTTGGGCAACGGCGGCACGACGGCCTTCTGGGACGCCGCCGCCGCCTGGCTGGTGCGCGAGCGGGCGCTGCACCTCAGCTACGGCGAGTTCTCCTCGAAGTTCGCCAAGGTCACCGCCGGCGCGCCGTTCCTGGCCGACCCGATCATGGTCGAAACCGAGCCCGGCGACGCGCCCGAGCCAGTCGCCGATCCGCAGGCCGACGCGATCGCCTGGGCGCACAACGAGACCTCGACCGGCGTGATGGTCGACGTGCAGCGGCCGGAGGGGGCGGGGGAGGCGCTGGTCCTGATCGACGGGACCTCGGGCGCCGGCGGGCTTTCGCTCGACGCCTCGCAGGCCGACGCCTACTACTTCGCCCCGCAGAAGGCGCTCGGCGCCGAGGGCGGGCTGTGGCTGGCGCTGCTCAGTCCCGCCGCGGTCGCGCGGATCGAGCAGCTCGACGGCGCCGCCGACCGCTGGCAGCCGGCCTTCCTCTCGCTGCAGACCGCGCTCGAGAACTCGCGCAAGAACCAGACCTACAACACGCCGGCGCTGGCGACCCTGCTGCTGCTCGACGACCAGGTCCAGTGGATGCTCGCCGAAGGCGGGCTCGATTGGTGCGTGCAGCGCACCGGGGCCTCGTCCGGCCACCTCTACGGCTGGGCCGAGGAGGCCGAGTTCGCGAGCCCGTTCGTCGCCGATCCGGCCAAGCGCTCGCTCGTCGTCGGCACGATCGACTTCGAGGAGAGCGTCGACGCGGCGGCGCTGGCGGCGACCCTGCGCGCCAACGGGATCGTCGACGTCGAGCCCTACCGCAAGCTCGGCCGCAACCAGCTGCGCATCGGCATGTTCCCCGCGGTCGATCCCGCCGACGTCGAAGCGCTCACCGCCTGCATCGACTGGGCGGTCGAGAACGCGCCCGGGGTGACGCGGTGAAGGTCCTGGTCAAGGAGAAGATCGCCGACTCCGGGGTCGAGCTGCTGCGCGAGAGCTTCGAGGTCGAGCTCGGGCTCGAGATGTCCGACGAGGAGTTGCTGGACTCGATCGGCGCCTACGACGCGATCCTGGTCCGCTCCGCCACCCAGGTGACGCCGGAGCTGATCGAGCGGGCCGAACGGCTGAAGGTGATCGGCCGCGCCGGCACCGGCGTCGACAACGTCGACATCCCGGCCGCGACGCGACGCGGCATCGTCGTCGCCAACGCTCCCGAATCGAACTCGGTTGCCGCTGCGGAGCACACGCTGGCGCTGATGCTGTCGCTCTGCCGCAACGTGCCCCGCGCCCACGGCTCGCTCACCGGCGGCGCCTGGGAGCGTCCCCAGTTCAAGGGCACCGAGCTCTACGGCAAGACGCTCGGCGTGGTCGGCTTCGGCCGCATCGGCCAGCTCGTCGCCAAACGGGCGCAGGCCTTCGAGATGGACGTCGTCGCCTTCGACAAGTTCGTCTCGGCCGAGCGCTTCCGCGAGCTCGGGGTCGAGGGGGTGGAGGAGCTCGACGAGCTGCTCGCCCGCGCCGACGTCGTCACCCTGCACGTGCCGAAGACGCCGGACACGATCGGCCTGATCGGGCCCGACTCGATCGCGAAGATGAAGGACGGGGCGCGGGTGGTCAACTGCGCGCGCGGCGAGCTGGTCGACCTCGACGCCGTGCTCGACGGGCTCGAGTCGGGCAAGCTCGGTGGCGCCGCGCTCGACGTCTTTCCCTCGGAGCCGTTCACCGAGCACCCTCTCTTCGGCCGCGACGACGTCGTCGTCACGCCCCACCTCGGCGCCTCGACGGCGGAGGCGCAGGACAGGGCCGGCGTGGTCACCGCCGAACAGGTGATCGCGGCGCTCAGTGGCGGCGTCGTCACCAACGCCGTCAACATCGCCGCCGTCCGGCCCGAGGAGATGGAGGTGCTGGCGCCGTTCGTGCCGCTCTGCGAAAAGCTCGGGCGGCTCGCCCAGGGCCTCGGCGAAGGCGCCCTCGACGGAGTCGCGGTCGAGTTCCGCGGTCGCATCGCCTCAAACGACACGCGCCTACTGGGGATCGCCGTCCTGGTCGGCATCCTCTCGGGCCACACCGAGGAGCCGGTCAACCTGGTAAACGCGCCGCAGATGGCCGAGGAGCGGGGGATCGAGTTGGTCGAGACCAAGGACGCCGGCTCCGAGGATTTCACCGAGCTGATCACCGTTCGCCTCGGCGCCGGCGAGGACGCGATCGAGGTCGCCGGCACCGGTGTCGGCCCGCGCAACGAGCCCTACCTGGTCTCGGTCCTCGGCGAGAGTTTCTACCTGCCGTTCAGCGACCACCTCGCCGTCTTCGCATATGCCGACCGGCCGGGGATGATCGGCAGGGTCGGCACGATCTTCGGCGAGCAGGGCGTGAACATCATCTCGGCTGCGGTCGGGGCCTCGCCCGGCGGCGACCGGGCCGTGATGGCGCTGACCACCGACGCCCCGGTGCGGGCCGAGACGATCGGGCAGATCCTCGAGCTCGACGGCTTCTCGTTCGGTCGCTCGGTCGACCTCTGAAGAATTCAGGAAAGCGCCGCAACGTACGCGGATTCATACTGTTCTTGAAGTAGACGCCCCGACCGGATTCGGAGGCGGGGACGACTTCCGATGAAGAGGCTCCTGCTCATCTCGCTCGCCTTGGCGGCCCTGCTGGCGCCGAGCGCCGCGTCTGCGCCGCCGCGGACCTACACCGTGCTGCTCGCCGGCGGCGAGGAAGCGAACACAATCAGGATCTGGCTCAGCCGCGACGGCCGCGAGTACGTGATCGACTCCGTGGTGCAGCTCGAAGTCGGCGGCAATCTCTGCGCTCACCCGCAGGAAAACCCCTACGAGCTGGTCTGCGACGCGCCCTCGATCGCCGGCTTCGAAGTCAACGCGGGCCCCGGCGACGATCGCGTCGGCGTGGCGAAGGGGGTGAAGGTGCCGGTGACGATGCGCGGCGGCGCCGGCGACGACGTGTTGCGCGGCGGGATGGCGGCGGACAAGCTGATCGGCGGCGCCGGCGACGACAAGCTGATCGGCTGGCGCGGGGCCGACGTTCTCTACGGCGGCCCGGGGGACGATCTGCTGGTCGGCGGCCCCGGCAACGACCTCCTGCGCGGCGGACCCGGTCGGGACCGGCTGATCCCCGGCCACGGCCGCAACCGCGTGCACCAGCGCTGAGGCCCGCGCGGCTAGGCGGAGCGGCGCAGGCGCAGGCGCCCGCCGACGAAGACGAGCGCGACCAGGAAGCCGGCAAGCGAAAGCGCCGCGTCGAGCCGGAACCCGGCCGCGATGCCCTCGATGAAGGTGCCCTGAGCGGAGAAGACCATCGTCGTCAGGCCTAGCCCGATCGCGCCGCCGGCGATCTGGCACATGTAGAGGATCCCGCCGGCGAGGCTGCTCTGCGACTCGGGCACCGAGGTGATCCCGGCAGTCGTCGCGGTCGGGTAGAAGGTTCCGATCCCGACCCCGAGGATCACCATCCCCAGCACCAGCGAGCCGTAGGCGGACCCCTCGCCGACCAGCGAGAAGGCAAACGGCGCGATCGCGATGCAGGCGGCGCCGATCACGGCGAGCGGCTTGGCCCCGACCCGGTTGTAGAGCGGGCCCGAGGCGAAGGAGACGAGGGCGAAGACGGCGAGGAAGGGAAGGATGCCGACGCCCGCCTCCAGCGGTGAGTAGCCGAGGTGCTTCTGCATGAACTCGGGCAGGTAGAGCAGCGCCGCGAAGAAGGTCGCCGACATCAGCACGATCGCGATGCAGGAGGCACGGAAGCTCTCGTTGCGCATCACCGCGCGCGGGACGAGCGCCCGCATGCCGGCGTGCCGCTCGATCGGGACGAAGAGCGCGAGCAGGAGCGCCGAGATCGCCAGCAGGCCGAGCACGCGTGGGTCGCCGAAGCCCCAGTCGTCGACCTGGTCGAGGGCGACGAGCAGGGCGACGAGGCCGGCGGAGAGGGTCGCGATCCCGGGGTAGTCGATCTCGCGTTCGCCGCCGTCTGGTTCCTCGAGGTGCACGAAGCGATAGGTGACGAGGACGGCGAAGGCCGCAACCGGGACGTTGAGCAGGAAGATCCAGCGCCAGCTCGCCAGGTCGGTGAGCACGCCGCCGATCAGCGGCCCGATCGCATTGCCAAGGCCCGCGGCGCCGATGATGATCCCGCCGGCGAGCCCCGCCCGCTCGGCTGGCAGCATCGCGTAGGTCATGCCGAGGATTGCCGGCCACATCAGCGCGCCGCCGATCCCCATCACGACCCGGGTCGCGATCAGCCAGGCCTCCGTCGGAGCGGCGGCGCCGAGCGCCGACATCGCGGCGAAGATCGCCGTGCCGAGGAAGAAGGCCCGCCGCCGGCCGAACATGTCGGCGAGGCGACCACCGGTGACGATCATCACGCCGAAGGTCAGCGCGTAGGCGTTGACGACCCACTGGATCGTGTTGACGTTGGTGTCGAAGTCCTTCTCCATCGTCGGGATCGCCACGTTGACGGCGGAGAAGTCGTTCGCGATGAGCAGGACGCACATCGTCATCGCCAGCAGGGCCAGGCCGGTCTTGCGGTCGATGCTTGCGATCGCGGCAGCCTACGCTAAGCTGGGGCGGCGAATGACGCATCGGCCCGACAGCCTGTCGCTGCTCCTTCTCCTCCCCCTCCGGGGGGAATAGCGCTGGGCGGCGCGAGAGCCGCGAGAGACAGAGGTCATTCGAAAGCACCGGAGAAGGAGGCAGTCAGATGAGCAGCGCAGCCGACGCAAGCCGCGTCCACATCTTCGACACGACCCTGCGAGACGGCGAGCAGTCGCCCGGGATCTCGCTCAACACGGCCGAAAAGGTCGAGATAGCCCAGCAGCTCGCGCGACTGGGCGTCGACGTGATCGAGGCCGGCTTCCCGATCACCTC
>Ga0210101_1000055_pt1 | contig 37494 bp, 30 predicted proteins | sample Muzzi_PWC_D1_FD_185534 | JGI IMG/M metagenome (GOLD analysis project Ga0210101, IMG submission 185534) | Wetland microbial communities from San Francisco Bay, California, USA, that impact long-term carbon sequestration - Muzzi_PWC_D1 (SPAdes) | ecosystem: Environmental > Aquatic > Marine >... | reverse complement strand
TCCACCTCGTAGTGCTCGCGATAGGCCGTCTCCCGCATTCGGCCGATCCTTTCAGATGGGGAGCGGCCGGTATCGTGCCCGCTCCGTGACCGCAGGCGCCGCCAGCTCATCGCCCGCGCCGCCGGCGTCGCGCTGCTCCCTGCTCGCTGCTCTGGCCGTCTACGCTGTGATCGCCGCCGCCGCAGCCGTCGCCGCCTACCTGGCGATCTTCAGCCAGTTCGCCCCCTACGACGACGAGGGCACCCTGCTGGTCACGCTGCGCGCATTCGCGGACGGCGACACGCTCTACCGCGACGTCTACTCGATCTACGGTCCGTTCTACTACGAGCTGTTCGGCGGGCTCTCCGCGCTCTCGGGCCACTCGATCGACACCAACACGAGCCGTATGCTCGTGATCGTCGTCTGGATCGCCACCAGCCTGCTCTACGGGATCTCGTCCCAGTGGCTGACAGGTCGCCTGATGCTGGGCGCGGCGGGAACCGTCGTCTCCTTCGGCGCTCTATACGTGTTGATCGGAGAGCCGATGCATCCACAGGGCCTCTGTGCCCTGCTGCTCGCCGGATTCACGGTGCTGGTGGTCCTGGGACCGGGGCGGGATGCCCGGCGACTCGGCGCCGCAGCCGGGGCTCTGCTCGCGGCGCTGATGCTGACCAAGGTCAACCTCGGCGGCTTCGCGGTGGCTGGCGTAGCATTGGCGGCGGCGTTCACGCTCCCGTTGCCGCGCCGCTTCGCCTGGTTGCGCTGGCCGGTCCTAGTCGCGTTCCTAGCGCTTCCGCCAGCGATCGCCGCTCGCGACCTCGATACTGGTTGGGTCCGCGAGCTGATCGCGATCGAGTCGTCGGCCGCGCTCGCGCTCGCGATCGCGGCCTGGCCGTTGCTGCCGAGAAGCGGCGATCAGCGCGATCCGCTGGGTCGCTGGCTGGTCGCTGCCGTGGCCGGCTTCGCTGCTGCCACCGTGGCGATTCTCGTGGCGACCCTGCTCACCGGAGTGGGCACGGCCGACCTCTACGACGGGGTGGTGCGCGAGGCGGTCCGCGTCCGCGACGTGCTCGTCACCCCGCCGCCCTTGTCGCGCTTTGTGCTCGCCGCAGCGATCCTCGCGATGCTTGCCGCAGGGATCATGGTCCGCTTTGGATCGACCTGGGAGCGACAAGGACCTTGGCTCGGGCTCCTGCGCGTCGGTGCGGGCCTGGCGATCTGGATTGCCCTCGCGCGTCAGCTGCCCGACGCTCTCGGCACGGTTGCCCGCAACCCCGATGCATTGCCGCTGGTGCTCGCCTGGCTCGCGGCGATCCCCGTCGCCGGGCTGCGCGAGCCGGCCTTCAAGCGCTTCATGCGGGTGCTGTTCCCGGCGCTCGCGATCGCCGGGGCGCTGCAGGTCTATCCAGTGGCGGGCAGCCAGCTGGGGATCGCCGCCGTTTCCTTCGTCCCCGTCGGGGCGCTCTGTATTGCTGACGGCCTCGCCTCGCTGCGGGCCTGGAGCGGGGCCCGCGGGGGTTGGGTGGATGAGCGCTTCAATCTCGTGGGAGTCGCCACTGTGGCCGTGGTTGCCGCGCTCGGCGCCGTCGCGATCGTCCGCCCCACGATTGACAACGCGCGGGCCTTCGATGCACACCGGTCGCTGCCGTTTCCCGGGGCCGGCATGCTGCGGCTGCCGGCCAGCGAAGTGGAGGCTTACACCCGCCTCGTCGGTCTGCTCCACGCCAATCGCTGCGCCACGTTCATCGGCTACCCGAACATCGACAGCCTCTATCTCTGGTCCGGCATCGAGCCGCCGCCCCCTGCCGCTCCCGGTGCCTGGATCAGGGCGCTCGACAGCGAGCGCCAGCAGCGCGTGGTCGACGAGCTGCGTGCCTCGCCCCGTCCCTGCGCAATCCGCAGCTACGGCCGGGCCGGCCTCTGGCTGCATGACAGCCCGCCGCCCGACAGGCCCCTTGTCCGCTACATCCGTGACGAGTTCGAACCGGTCTCCACGGTGGGCGAATTCGAATTCCTACTGCCAAAGTCGACGCCGCTGCGGGTCAGGTAGCGTCCGAATTCGTGCAGCGTCTGCTGATCACCGGAGGGGCCGGCTTCGTCGGCTCCAACCTCGCGGTCTCGCTCGCCGGTCGGCACCCGGAGTGGGAGATCGTCGCGCTCGACAACCTCTACCGGCGCGGCTCGAAGCTCAACCTGCCGCGGCTCGAGGCGGCAGGGGTGGAGTTCGTCGAAGGCGACGTGCGCGAGCCCTCCGACCTCGGGCGCTTCGACTCGCTCGACGCGCTGATCGAGTGCTCGGCCGAGCCCTCGGTGATGTCGGGGGTCGACGGCGACACCTCCTACCTGCTGCACACGAATCTCACCGGCGCATACAACTGCCTCGAGCTCGCCCGCCGCGCCGGCGCCTTCATGCTCTTCCTCTCGACCAGCCGCGTCTACCCGGTGGCGGCGCAGCTCGAGCTCGCCCTCGAGGAGGCCGAGACCCGCTTCGAGCTCGCCGCCACCCAGCCGGTAGCCGGCGCCTCCCCGGCCGGGATCTCCGAGGAGTTCCCGCTCGAGGGCGCCCGCACCCTCTACGGCACGACCAAGCTCGCGGCCGAGCTGCTGATCGAGGAGTACCGGGCCGCCTTCGGGCTGCGCGCGGTGGTCGACCGCTGCGGCGTTATCGCCGGCCCCTGGCAGATGGGCAAGGTCGACCAGGGGGTGTTCACTCACTGGATGCTCGCCCACCGCTTCAGGCAGCCGCTCAAGTACATCGGCTTCGGCGGCGCCGGCAAGCAGGTCCGCGACCTGCTCCACGTCGAGGACCTCGTCGACCTGGTCGAGCGCCAGCTGCTCGCCCCCGGCGAGTGGGATGGGCGCACGGTCAACGTCGGCGGCGGTCGCGAGTGCAGCCTCTCGCTGCGCGAGACGACCGCTATCTGTCGCGAGCTGACCGGCAACGAGGTGCCGATCGAGCCCGAGCCCGAGACCCGGGCCGGCGACGTCCCCATCTACCTCTCGGACTGCGCAAGACTGTTCGGCCTGGACGAGTGGCGCCCGCAGCGGAGCGCGGAGCAGGTCCTCGCCGACATCCACGAGTGGATCGCCGGCGACGAGGAGCGGATCGCGGCGGCGCTGAACATCGACACCCCGGTCGGGGAGAAGGAGTAGACGGATGCCGGTTGCGATCGTGACGGGATCGGGGGGGCTGATCGGTTCGGAGGCCGTCGGCCACTTCATCGAGCAGGGCTTCGACGTGGTCGGCCTCGAGAACGACATGCGGGCGCAGTTCTTCGGCCCCGAGTCCTCGACGTCGCACGTGACCCAGGGGCTCGTCGCCGAGCACCCGGAGTTCCGCAGCGAAAGCGTCGACATCCGCGACCGCGAGGCGGTCGAGCGGATCTTCGCCGGGCACGGCAAGGCGATCGAGCTGATCGTCCACACCGCCGCCCAGCCCTCGCACGACTGGGCCGCGAGCGACCCGCAGACCGACTTCGGCGTCAACGCCAACGGCACGCTCAACCTGCTCGAGGCGGCGCGCGCGCACTGCCCCGAGGCGCCCTTCGTCTTCTGCTCGACCAACAAGGTCTACGGCGACACACCCAACCGGCTGCCGCTCGAAGACCTCGAGAAGCGGCTCGAGCTGCCCGAGGGCCACCGCTACCACGGCGGCATCGACACCTCGATGTCGATCGACTCCTCGACCCACTCGCTGTTCGGCGTCTCCAAGGCGGCCGCCGACCTGCTCGTGCAGGAGTACGGTCGCTACTTCGAGATGCCCACCGTCTGCTTCCGCGGCGGCTGCCTGACCGGGCCCCAGCACGCCGGCGCGAAGCTGCACGGCTTCCTCGCCTACCTGATGAAGTGCACCGTCACCGGCACGCCGTACACGGTCTTCGGCTACGCCGGCAAGCAGGTCCGCGACAATATCCACAGCGCCGATCTGATCGCCGCCTTTGACGCCTACCGCCGCGCCCCCCGCCCTGCGGCCGTCTACAACATCGGCGGCGGGCGGTTCAGCAACTGCTCGATGCTCGAGGCGATCGAGATCTGCGAGCGGGTCGCCGGCCGCGAGCTGAGCTGGGAGATGGGCGAGGAGCCGCGGATCGGCGACCACCGCTGGTGGATCTCCGACGTCGCCCCGTTCGAGGCCGACTACCCGGACTGGAAGCTGCGCTACGGGGTCGAGGACATCCTGCGCGAGATGCACGAGCAGAACATCGAGCGCTGGACGGCGAGCCCGGCATGAAGCTCTCGGTCGTGATTCCGGCCCAGAACGAGGAGGGCTCGGTCGGCAAGACCGTGGAAGGCGTCGTCGTGGCGCTGGAGCGGGAGGGCGCCGACTACGAGGTGCTCGTCGTCGACGACGGGAGCGAGGACTCGACCGCAGCGGTTGTCGGCGCAATCGGCGCCGGCAACCCACGGGTCCGCTGTCATCCCTCGCACTACGAAAAAGGGTTCGGGATGGCGATCCGCGCCGGCCTCGAGCGCTTCGAGGGCGACGCGGTCGTGATCTCGATGGCCGATGCCTCCGACGACCCCGACGACCTCGTCGCCTACTACCGCATCCTCGCCGAAGGCTGGGACTGCGCCTTCGGCTCCCGCTTCGTGCCCGGCGCCCACGTCTACGACTACCCGCGGCTGAAGCTGACGATCAACCGGCTCGCCAACTGGTTCATCCGGGTGCTCTTCAGGCACCGGTACAACGACACGACCAACGCCTTCAAGGGCTACCGCCGCGAGGTGATCGAGACGATCCAGCCGCTGCTATCCAAGCACTTCAACCTCACCGTCGAGATGCCGCTGAAGGCGATCATTCGCGGCTTCAACTACAAGGTGATCCCAATCTCGTGGACGAACCGGACGACCGGGGTGCCGAAGCTGGCGATGCGGGAGATGGGCAGCCGCTACCTGTTCATCGTGCTCTACGCCTGGCTAGAGCGGACGCTCAGCCGCGGTGACTACAGACGCGAGCGGCCACAGGGCCCTGCAGCCGCAGACGCCACGGACGGCGAGCCCGATCGGGGGGAATCCGCAGCAGCGTAGGGGCTCCCGGGGCCGCCTCGAAGCGGACCGGATACCCGTCGGTGGCGAAACGGCGCAGCAGCAGCGTTGCGCCCGCGTCGGGCGGCGTCGCGACCGCCGTGACGCCCGGCCGCAGGGGCAGCTCGGCCTCGCCCACCCGCACGCACCGCCGGTAGCGCCCGGTCGGCTCGACATCCGCTGCTCGGGTCGTCAGCGGAAGCGCCCGTGCGAGGACGACGTCGGCCTGGCGGCGCGCAAGCGACGGTGCGGCGGCGAGCTCGGCGGGGGTGTACGCGGGCGAGCCTGACTCCGCCGCCTCGGCCAGGTACGGCGCCGCGCTGACGTTGATCAGCGAGGGGGTGCCCGCCGTCTCGGGGTCGAGGCGGAATTCGGGGTCTACCGTGCGGCGGGCGATCTCGAGCGCGGCGAGGTCACCCCGGGCCAGCGCGCTCTCCCGTTCGAGCCGTTCCTGCCCTTCCACCAGCGGCACCAGGTTGAGGCAGACGACGATCAGCAGGCCGGCCCCGCCGAGCGCTAGCGCCTGGCTGCGGAACCTCGCCCCCCGCAGGAGGTCGGCGAGGACGAGAAGGACAAAAGCCGCGCCGATGTGGAGGTAGCGACTCGTCGTCGGCTCGCGGCCGGGGATGCGGTTGAGCGCCGCGAGCAGCCAGAAGGCACCGGCCGAGGCGATCGCGGGCCAGGCCCGCGCCGAGATCCCGGCGGTGCGGCGGCGCAGGTAGACGAAGTCCGCTTGACGCAGCTGCAGGTAGGTGAGCAATCCGGCCAGTGCGGCGAGCCCGATCACCCCGGCGTAGCGGAGCTGTCTGTCGTCCAACCCGTCAAGCAAGACGCGGGCGCCAAGCAGGGCGCCGGCCGCGGCGGCGACGCTCTCGACCACGAAGAGCGGGGCATGGACTGCATTTGTGAGCGACAGCGCGCTTTCGGTTTCGTGCCCGTAGCCGAGGTACCAGGCGCCGTAGAGGACCAGCGGCACTACGGCGACGTAGGCACGTCGCAGGCCGCGCGCACGGCGCCGGACGAGGATGTCGACTGCCGCGCCGGCGAGGAAGGCCACACCGAGGCTGGAGAAGCCGATCGAGGCGACGAGCAGCGTGCAGGCCGCGAGGTCGCCACGGCGGTCCTCGCGGTCGAGTGCCAGCAACATTGCGACACCGGTCAGCAGCGAGCCGACGAGCGAGATCTCGAAGGGCCAGAGCAGGACTTCCCAGGCGGGGCCGAGGAAGAGCAGGGAGACGGCTGCGAAGAGCGCCGGCCAGGCGCCGATCCGGCGGCGTACGTAGACGAAGACGAGCGTCGCCGTGGCGGCCAGCATCAGCGTCAAGAGGATCCGTTCAGGCAGCGCCGTGGTCATCCCGAAAGCGCCGATCAGCAGCTTCTCGATCGCCACCGGGATCACCGAGATGTGCTCGTTGTGGGGCCGCAGGAAGTCGGAGGCGGAGGTCCCCCGCCGTTCGAGCAGGAAGGCCCAGGTGTCCTGGAAGAAGGTCAGTTGCGCGCCGAGGGCGAGCAGCAGCGCCGAGGAGGCGGCCAGGGCGAGGCCGAGGAGGACGATCGGGGCGTTGCGCCTGAGTTGCCGCACCGGCGGATGGGTAGGGGCGGCGGAGCTAGCCGACCACCGCGGGACGTCGCCGCCAGCGCGCAGGCAGGCGGAACTGGCGCCGCCGCGACATCCAGAGGAAGGGCGCGATCACTCGTGGCGCACCGTGGCGCATGTGCGGATTGGAGTAGGGATCGACCGCGGTCAGCGGCAGCCAGCGCTCCAGCAGCTGTTCTTTCTCCCAGTCTTCGACTTCGTCGGAGCGGCTTGAGGACTCGAAGTGGTACATGACCAGGTCGGGGTCGTAGAGGACACGCTTGCCCTGCGTGCGCAGCTTCAGGCAGTAGTCGATGTCGTTGTAGTTGACCGGAAAGGTCGTGGTCAGGCCGCCGACCCCTTCGAACAGCTCGCGCCGCGTCATCAGGCAGGCGCCGGTCACGGCCAGTGCGTTCTGCACCACGCGGACGTTGTTTGCGTAGCCCCTGAAGTCACCCGAGAAGCCCCGGTAGAGATGGCCCGGAAGGCCACCTTGGAAGCGCACGACGACGTGCTGGAGACAGCCGTCCTCCCAGAGCAGGCGGCCGCCGACGGCGCCGACGTCGGGCAGCTGCGAGTACATCACCATGCGCTCGATCCAGTTCGGCGTCGCGACCTCCATGTCATCGTTGAGCAGCAGCAGGTGCTCGCCACGGCTGTGCACGGCGCCACGGTTGATCTTGGCGGAGAAGTTGAAAGGCTCGGTGAAGGGGACCAGCCGCAGGCGGTGTCCCGCTATCGCGAGGAGCTCCTCGCGCAGCCCGTCGTCGGCCGGCTCGTCGAGGACGACGACGATCTCGTAGTTCCCGTAGCTCGACTGCTCGACGATGCTGCGCACGCAGTGGGTGACCAGCCGCACCTGCTCGAAGCGCACTTCGCGCCACTGTCCGGCGCTGGGGATGACGATGCTGACGAGGGGCTCCTCCGCGAGCTGCGGTTCGAGGTGGTATACGCCCGCGTCGACCGTGTCGCGCTCGACCTTGGCGGGTAGGCCGATGCGCTCGCAATGCGCCTGCACGGCGCGTTTGCCGGCCTCGAAGGCCCACGGTTTCGCCGCTTCGCCGCCGCCGGCGGCGGAGCTCTCGAGCATGCGCCAGTGGTAGAGGACCCGCGGCACGTGCAGGACCTCGCGGGCGCGCTCGGTTACCTTCAAGACCAGGTCCCAGTCCTGGGAGCCCTCGAACTCGGGGTCGAAGCCGCCGACCTCCTCGACCAGCGAGCGGCGGAAGGTGCTGAGATGGCAGCTGTACATCTGGGTGCGCATCCGGTCCGGGGACCAATCGGGCTTCAGGAAGGGGCCGGAGTGGCGGCCATTGGCGTCGATCTTGTCCTCGTCGGTGTAGACGTAGTCGGCCTCCGGGCTGGCTAGCAGCGCCTCGTGGACGTGGGCGAGAGCGTCGGGGTGAAGCTCGTCGTCGTGGTCGAGCAGGACGACGAACTCGCCCCGCGCCATGCCCAGGGCATCGTTGGACGAGGCGACGATGCCGCCGTTCTGCTCGCGGTGCTCGACCCGGATGCGCGAGTCCTCGGCCTGCGCGCGGGCGAGGACCTCGGCGACGTGCGGCTGCGCCGAGCAGTCGTCGACCAGGCAGAGCTCCCAGCCGGCGAAGCTCTGTGTGCGTACCGACTCGAGCATGTCGACGAGCACCCGCGCCGGCGTTTCGTAGACCGGCGTGAGGATCGAGAAGCGCGGAGCGCCCACGCCTTCAGCCCCTGCGGCCCTGAAGGCGCCGCAGGACGATGCCGCCGATCCGCATCAGGCCGGGGAGCCGCGACTGCACGCGGTCGGCCGCGTTTGCGAGTCGCTGCGAGTGGTCCTCGAGCTCGGCGAGACGACCGCGGGCGACACCCAGCTCGGCGTCCTTGCCGATCAGCAGGTCGCGCAGCCTGAGGTTCTCCTCACGACTGCGGGCGAGTTCCTCGCGCAGGGCGGTCTCCTCCGCCGAGGCGTCGCGGTCGGCCGACGCCACCGTGGATGTAGCCTGCTCGGCCATGTCGGGCGAGTCTATCCCGCCGCGGCGCGGGGCGAATCGGCGATGAGCGACGGCCTGACGCTACTCGCCGAGCTCGTCGAGCACCTCCTGCTGACCGCGCTTCCGATCATGGCCGGGGCGCTCGCCGCGGTCCGGCTCGGTGTCCGTTCGGTTCCGGTCCTGCTGGCGATCGGCGTACTCACGAGCGGCGCGGTCGCGATGCTCGCGTTCTGGCTCTTCTACGCAGCGCCGCTGGCGGGCGAATCGTTCGCCTACCTCGCTCTCTTCGGCTCGATTCTGCTCGTCGCTTGGGTGCTGCTCGGCGGTCGCCCGGAGGGAGCGCTGTTACGAGCGCTGGCGGCGCCGATGGCGATGTGGATCCTCGGCTCCGCCTTCCTCCTTTTCCTGGGCTTTGCACACGGGGGCATGGACAGTCCGGTGTCGACGGCGTCGATTCGATTTTCCAGCCCCCTTCCGTCAGACAACGACATTCCGAAGTTCTTTGCCGATTGGTTTTTCAACAATGGCCACGACGGCAGGCCGCCGCCCTATCCGGGCGACTGGTTGTCCAGCGACCGACCGCCTCTGCAGGAGGGGTACGTTCTTTCGCAGCGCCCCTTTTTCTGGGACGAGACCGGTCTTCGCTATCAGACGCTGGGGGTGGCCCTACAGCAGCTCTGGATCGTCGGGCTGTGGGCGCTGTTGCTGGCGGCGCGCGTGGGTCGCGTGACCCGCGCCCTGGCGATGATTGCGGTGCTGACCAGCGGCCTGGTCATCGTCAACGGGTTCTTCGTCTGGCCAAAGCTGCTCCCGGCAGCGATGCTTCTGGCTGCGGCGGCGCTGATTCTGACGCCCTTGTGGCCCACCGTGCGTCGCGAGCGTTGGGGGGGCGCAATGATCGCGGGGTTGCTCGGCCTGGCGCTGCTCGGCCACGGATCGAGCGTCTTCGGCGCGGTCCCGCTGCTTCTGGTGGCGGGTTTCCGCGGCCTGCCCAATCCCCGCTGGATCGGGATCGGCGCGCTCATCGGCTTTTTGCTGCTCGCACCCTGGCTCGCCTACCAAAAGCACGAGGATCCGCCCGGCAATCGCCTGAACAAGTGGTTCCTGGCCGGTGTCGTCGATATCGACGGGCGAGGCACGGGCGAGGCTGTCGTCGACTCCTACCGGGATGCAGGGATCGGTGGCACCCTCGACAACAAGTTGGACAACTTCGAGGCGATGGTCGGGGGGGCGAACATGGTCGAGCGCGTCGGCAACTCGGTGGACGCCGCCCGGTCAGGTCGGCTGGACGGATCGATTCGCGAGCTTCGTCTCGTCGTATTCTTCTATCTTCTGCCATCTCTCGGCCTGTTCGTCCTCGCCCCCCTTGTGATGGCGCTGGGGCGCCACAGGGCGAAGCGGAACCCGACTGAGTGGCGCTTTGCTTTGGCCTGCCTGGTCGTGCTGGCTGTGGGGGCGGTCTTCTGGGGCCTTGTCCTTTTCGGCGGGCCGGACGCGACGACTGTCATCCATCAGGGGAGCTATCTGCTGCCGATATTGGGTTTGTGTGGCGCGGTTGCCGGCCTTCGCGCGGTCTCGCCCCGGGTTGGCCTCGCTGCGGTCAGCGGCTGCGCGCTCCTGTCCTTGGCGCTCTACGTGCCCGCTCTCGATCAGCCGCCGGAGACGAGCTACTCGGCGCTGTTCCTGGCCGTCGCAGCGGTCGCAATCGTCGCCTTCGGGGCGATCTGCCTGTTTCTCTCCGGCCGAGCCTCCGAGACAAAAAATAGACTCGCCGAGAAATGACGGCCTGGGCGAGGCGCAATACCCCAGTAATCCTCATGGGCGCGGCGCTCGCCGCGGCGGCAGCCCTGCTGCTCGCGCTGACTGCGGGGCTTACCTTCTTTCAGGACACGTGGGAGTTCCTGATGAACAGGCGGGACTTCAGCGTCGAGAGCATCCTTACCCCGCACAACGAGCACATCGTCGTAGTGCCGGTGTTGATCGAGCTGGTGCTGTTGCGGCTCTTCGGGATGAGCTCGGCGCTGCCGGAACACCTGCTTCTGATCGCTGCCCTGCTTGTCTCCGCGACCCTTCTCTTCGTCTACGTCCGCCGCCGCATCGGACCGTGGCCGGCGCTGATCGCCGCCGTCCTGCTGCTCTTCCTCGGGCCGGCCTGGCAGGACATTCTCTGGCCCTTCGAGTTGGGCTTCGTCGGCTCCGCGCTCTTCGGCCTCGCGATGCTGCTGGCGCTCGACCGCGAGGACCGCCGCGGCGACATCGCCGCCTGCTCCTTCCTCGTCATCTCCACCGGCTTCTCCAGCCTCGGTCTCTCCTTCGTCGTCGCCGCGGCGGTGGACGTCCTCCTGCGCCGCCGCACCCGCGGGCTCGCCCGGGCTTGGGTCTTCGCCGTCCCGGCGGCGCTCTTCGGCCTCTGGTACCTCGGTTGGGGCCGCGACGCCGAAAGCCACCTCGGCCTAGACAACATCCTCTCCTCGCCGCCCTATGTCCTCGAAGGCCTGGCGGCGTCGCTGGAGGCGCTGCTCGGCCTCAGCGACGCGCCGCTCGAAGGCGTTGCGACGATCGGCTGGGGACGCCCGCTGCTGATTGCGGCGATCGTCCTCGTCGCCGTTCGCCAACTCCGCCGCCACGAGCTCTCAACCGGGTTCTGGGTGGTCGCGGCGGCGACCGCGGCGAACTGGTTCCTCGCGGCCTTCAACTACATCCCCGGCCGCGAGCCGACCACAGGCCGCTACATGTACGCGGGCGGCGTTTTCATCCTGTTGCTCGCGGCGGAGCTCCTGCGCGGGTTGCGCATTGGCCGTACGGCGACGATCGCAGCTGCGGTGATCGCCGTGCTCGCGATCGCGCCCAACCTCGTGATCCTGCGGGACGGCAGTCGTTGGCTCGACAACCAGACGGTCATCACCAAGGCCGATCTGGCGGCGATCGAGATCGCCCGGCGCACCGTCGATTCCGACTTCGCACTCACCCCCGAGGTTGCCGGCACGCCCTCGCTGATCGACATCCAGGCGGGCAAGTACCTGGAAGCCCAGCACGAATACGGCTCGCCCGCCTACACCCCCGAGGAACTGTTGGAGGCGCCGGAAGTCGGTCGCCACCAGGCAGATGTCGTGCTCGCGCAGGCCTTGCCGATTTCGATCGAGACCGAGGCGGGCATCGACTCCGCCGGTCGGCGTTGCACCACTTTGAGCGGCGCGGCGAGGGCGGTCTCGCTGGGGGTGGGTCCGGGCGTCACGCGGATAGACGTCGAGGCCGGCCCGGCGGCTTCCCTGGCGCTGCGGCGCTTTGCCGCCAGTGGCTACCCGGTGCGCACCGAGGGGGCGCCGGGGGATTCGACCACGCTGGTGCGCATCCCCTCCGACACCTCCGTACGGCCCTGGCGTCTGCAGGTTCGCGCGCGGCAACCGGTTCGCGTCTGCCGCGGTTAGCCCCTACAGCTCCTCGGCGATCCGCGGGGCGTCGCGGTTGAATATCCAGACCGCGAAGATGCATACGCCGACGTAGATCACTGCGGCGGGGAGCAGTCCGGCGGCCCCGCCGACGACATCAATCGCGCTCGGGGCGCCGGGTTCGATCGCCCAGACGCGGACCTGCTCGAAGATCGGCGCCAGCGGGTTGAGGAAAATCAGGTGCTGGTAGGTCTCCGGCACGGCTTCGACCGGGTAGAGGATCGGGGTCGCGTAGAAGAGCACCTGTGCAGCCACGGTCCAGATGATCAGCACGTCGCGGAAGCGCACGTAGAGCACCGAGAGGGCCATGCTGATCGCCGCCGCGTAGACGAAGGTGAGCGCGAAGGGAATCGGCAGCAGCAGCCAACTCCAACTCGGCTCGACACCCCAGGCGAGCACAAAGCCGAGCACGACAACCAGGTTGAGTGAGAGGTTGAACGCCGCGGTGAGCGCGACCGCGAGCGGGATCACCAGGCGTGGGAACTGGGTCTTGCGCACGACTCCCTCCTGTGCGACGACCGAGCTGACGGAGTTCGTCGTCGCTTCCTGGAAGAAGGTGTAGAGCACGATGCCGGTGAGCAGCAGCACCGGGTAGTAGGGCAGGTTGCTGCCGACTTTGAAGACCTTGGTGAAGACGAAGAGCAGGACCGCGAACAGCATCAGCGGCCGCACCAGCGACCAGACGTAGCCGAGCACCGTGCCGAAGTAGACGCGCTTGAACTCGGTCACCGACATCAGCCAGAGCAGGTCGACGAAGCGCCGCCGCCCGCCGCCCAGTGCCGAGGGGCCGTGGACCTCGCGTAACTCCGGATTCGGCGGAGAAGCGTTCACAGGGAGCCCCCGCCGTCGGAGCCCTCGCCGTCGCCGATTACGACCTCGATCTCGTGCTCGAGCTCGACCAGTCCGCGCGCTTCGCCGCCGAAGACGACGAAGTCGACGCAGTTGTGCACATACAGGAGGACGTCGGGCGTCATCGCGCGACTGACTCCACAGTGGATGAAGTAGCGGCCCGCCGCCAGTGGGTTCTCGATGTCGACGCTGACCCCGATGTGCCGCCCCGCGCCCACCGGTTCGTCCTTGCCCCCGACGGTAGTGCCGAGCTGGGAGACGCCGATCCCGTCGGCGTTGGTGACGATGAAACCCACGTCCAGCCCGGCGACCTCGCGCTTCGATTCCAGCTCAACCCGCAGGCGGATCGTCTCGCCGTGCTCGACGCTAGCCGCTCGTCCACCCGCTGCGTCTTCGATGCGTGCGTCAAGCATCCGTATGTCGCTGTCGCCCTCGACCCCTCCGCTCGCGTCGCCGCCGCTGCGCTCGAAATTCATCCGTAGGTAGCGGCGTCCGACCTCGTCCGGCTCGCCGACGTGCTGGATGTGGCCGTCGTCGATCAGCATCGCGCGGTGGCAGTAGTCCTCGACCGTCCCCATCTCGTGCGTGACCAGGATGATCGTCTTGCCCTGGGCCTTCATCTCGCGGAAGGCGTCGGCGCACTTCTGCTGAAAGGCGGCATCGCCGACGGCGAGGACCTCGTCGATCAGGAGGATGTCGGCGTCGGCCTCGAGCATCACCGAGAAGGCGAGCCGGACGAGCATTCCCGACGAGTAGTTCTTCAGCTTCAGGTCGATGAACTCCTCGAGTTCGGCGAAGGCGATCACGGCGTCGAGGCGGTTGCGCGTCTCGTTCGGGGTCAGGCCCATCATCACCCCGTTGAGGACGACGTTCTCGCGCGCGGTCAACTCGGCGTTGAAGCCGACGCCGAGCTCGATAAAAGGGGCTAGGCGACCGCGCATCCGAATCGACCCCGCGTCGGCGCGGTAGATGCTCGCAAGCAGCTTCAGCAGCGTGCTCTTGCCTGAGCCGTTGCGGCCGACGATGCCGAAGAACTCGCCCTGGCGGACATCGAACGAGATGCCGTCGAGGGCGCGCAACTCGCGGTAGTCGCGGGCGGCAAACGGCCTTACCAAGCGCTCTTTGAGTGAGTCGACGCGATGGGTCGGGATGCGGAACGACTTGCGCAGGCCCTCCACCTCGATGGCTGTCGCGGCGACGGGCACGGCGCGAAACGCTAGCGTGACCGCACGATGGACGAGCCCCGCTCCATCGCGGTTGTGATTCCGAGTTGGAATACGGCCGCGTATTTACCCGCCTGCCTTGCGTCGCTTGCCGGCCAGGAGTCGGCCTTGGCGACAATGGTCGTCGATAACGGATCCACGGACGGCTCGCTCGAATACTTGGAGCGTGAGGGCGTACCACATATATCGCTGCCCCGGAATGTGGGTTTTGCCGCCGCAGTCAACCTCGGCGTCGCCCGTATCGACGCGGCAGCGGTGCTCGTGCTGAACGCCGACACGATTCTCGAGCCGGGTTGCGTCGAGGCGCTGTACGCGGCGTTGGCCGCCGATCCCCGGCTCGGTGGGGTGCAGCCGCGAATCCTCCAGCTCGAGGGCGAGGCGGCACGGCGCTCCGCCGCCGACGCCCGCCTCTACAGCGCCGGTCAGGCGCTGACCCGCGACGGCCGTGCGCTCGAGCAGGGGATGGGAGAGGAGCAGCAAGCTAGGTTTCTGGGTCGGCGCGAGGTCTTCGGCGTCTGCGGCGCCGCATGCCTGCTGCGACGCGAGCTGTTCGAGCGGCTCGGCGGCTACGACGAGTCCTACTTTGCTTTCTACGAGGACGTCGATCTCAACATGCGGGCGCGGATCGCTGGTTGGCACTTCGAGTACGTGCCGGAAGCGGTCGTCTGGCACGTGGGCAACGCCTCCTGGCTGAGCGGCTTCCGCCGACCGGCTGCCGACAATGCTCGCCTTGTGGCTCGCAACCGGCTCGCAACGCAGCTTAAGTTCATGCCCTTGTCCGCGGCTCCCCGGATCGCCGCAACAGAGCTGGGGTCGCTGATTAGTGCCGTCCGACAGGGGCGCCTATCCGCCACGCTCGCCGGCAAGCTGAACGTGTTGCGTTGGCTCCGGCGGCTACGGCGAGAGCGCCGCGCCCTGCTTGCTACCGGGGATGCCGAAGCGGCCCGACGCTGGCTCGGCGGCGGTTTGGGGGTACGTTGAAAGTTTGCCTGATCTCGTCGGAGCACAGCCCGTGGGGCGGCATCGGCAATTCCGTGCGCCGCCTCGCCAGCCTGCTGGCTCAGCGACACGAGGTGACCGTCATCTACACCTCCGGACCCGAGGGGCGAAGTCCGGTCGCCGCATCGGCGGGCGTCCGCGAGATCGTCGCCGAGCCGAGCGAGGAGGTTAGGAGGACCGCCTGCGCCTGCGAAGACCACTTGCGCTCTGTCGCGGCGCTGGAGGCGATCGAGCGCGCCTACGGCGATGGCGCCCCCGACTTCATCGAATTCTGCGACTTCCGCGGCCACGGCTTGGTTACGCTGCAGGCGCGCCGGGCAGGCCACCAAATGCTGCGCGATACGCTGATCGGGCTCAGGCTCTGTGGTAGCTCAGAGTTGGTCAGCCTCCACGACGGAACGCTTAACCAGCCGGTTATGCGGCTGGTTGCGGACATCGAGCGCGAGCAGCTCCGACTGGCGGATGTGCTGCTCTGGCCGGGCGGCGACATCCTCGGCGTCTATCGACGCTACTACTCCGATCTGCGCCTTCCCGAGCCGGTCTGCATCAGGCGCCCGCTGGATGTTCCAGCGGATCCGCCTGCCGCAGCCCCGCGGCCGTCCGGCGAGCCTCTTCGTCTGCTCTACGTCGGGCGATTGCAGCGGCTGAAGGGGGTCTTCGACCTCGCCGAAGCTGTCCAGGGGCTGGTGTCCGACGAGTGGGAGCTGACGATGATTGGGGCCGACACCCCGACGGCTGCGCTGGGCCAGTCTGCGCAGTTGACGATCGAAGCGATCGTCGGCGACGACCCGCGGGTGACGATCCAGCCGCCGCTGCCCCACGACGAGCTGCGGCAGCGCTGGGCCGAGTACGACGTCGTCGTCGTGCCCTCCCGCTTCGAGGTCTGGTGCAACGTTGCGCTAGAGGCGATGCGGGCCGGTGTGCCGGTTCTAGCCACGCCGGTGGGCGGCTTGGCAGAGGTGGTCGAGCCGGGGGTGAACGGGTGGCGCACGGACAGCCTCGGCTCGGGCTCGATCCGCCGCGCCCTCGACGGGCTGCTGGAAGATCGCGGAGAGGTCGAGCGCATGCGCTCTTCGGGGGCGGTGTTCGAACGGCTCCGTTCGCTGGTCGATCCGGAGCAGGTGGTTGCGGCCTACGATCGCCTGCTCGAGGGGGCGCCCCGGCGGCAACGGCCGACGGCGCGGCCACAGCAAGAACCGTCGGTGACAGGGATCGTGCCCTACTACAAAGCTTCTGAGTATGTCGAGGAGGCAGTCGCCTCGTTGCTGGCCCAGACTCACCGCAACCTCGACGTGGTCATCGTCAACGACGGGTCCTTCAGCGAAGACGACGCCGTCCTCGATCGGCTTGCCGAAGATCCCCGCGTCAGCGTTGCCAACCAGCTCAACCGCGGCGAGTCTTCGGCGCGGAACCTGGCCATCCGCCTCGCCGGGGGCGACTATCTGGCGATGCTTGACTCCGACAACCTCTACGAGCCGGAGTTCGTCGCCCGTGCGCTCGAGTTGCTGGTCCGCGACCCGAACCTTGCCTATGTGACCTGCTGGCTGCGCTACATCGCATCCGACGGGTCGCCGCTTGCCGCCGCCGGCACCTACGCGGCGCTCGGCAACTCGGTCATCTCCAGCGATTCCGACAACTGGGACGGCGACACGATCGCGGTCTTTCCCCGCCGCGTCTTCGGTGCGGAAGGCTTCCGATATCAGGAGACGGCGCCACTGCACGCCGACTGGGAGCTCTACCGCCAGCTGCGCCGACGGGGTAGGTTCGGGGCCGTGATCCCCGAGCGCCTCGCCAGGTACCGGGTCCATTCGGACTCGGTGACGAAATCTCACGACTCAGTGAGCCACGAGAGGGCACACGACGAAGAGGTTTCGCGGCGCAAGCTAGACGACGTCTGTTGGACGGCCAAGACCTGAGATGGGTGTCGACGGACTGTCCGCGGATCGCCGCCGGGTTGAGGAGTTGCTGCGTCTCAACGCCGAGCTGTCGGCCGAGATCCGCCGGCTCGCCGCGGATAGCTCTCGCGAGCCTCGGCCCGGCCAGGCTCCGGCGGCGCGGCGACTGGTCACGCTGCTCGCTGAGCGCGATTCGCTGGCGGCCGAGCTCGACTCGACCCGGGCGGAGCTTGCGCACGTTCGAGCGGACCGTGCCGGGCTCGAGCGCCAGAGCCAGGAGTTGGCCGCGGAGGTAGCACGTCTCAGCGGAGGCTTTGGCGGCCTGCTGCGCCGGTTGCGAGGCCGGTTGCGCGAACGTTAGCCGCGTCGCTGTCGGCGCAGCGCCAGCGCCTCGCCCAGGCCGATGTCGAGCAGTGCCTCCTCGGGGACCGGGCGGCGCTCCAGCCCGGCGCCGTCGCGCCAGCCGCGCAGGCGGCCGCGCAGACCCTGCGCCGTGCGGTCCCGGAGGATCTGGCCTGCGCAGATCGCGGCCTCGGCGGCGAGCGCGCGGGCCGCGGTGCGCGGCCGCCCCATCACGCCGTAGCGGCGCAGCATGTAGCCGCGGCTCCAGCCGGTGCGAGCGTACTTCTCGCCGCTGCCGGCGCCGAGGCTGGCCGAGTAGGCGTGGACGGCGCGCGCCTCGGGCGCCAACCGGCAGCGGGCGCCGGCCGCGCGCAGGCGCAGGGCGAGGTCGAGGTCCTCGTAGTAGAGGAAGATGCGCTCGTCGAAGCCGCCCGCGGCTCGGAAGGCGGGCAGGCGGTAGAGCGCCGCGCCGCCGCTCGGCCCGAGCGGCGCCGGCGCCCGCCCGGCGGCCGCGAGCGGTTCGCCGTGCAGGTAGTCGAAGCCCATCAGGGTGCGGTCGGCGACGACGCCGGCGGAGTCGATCCGGCCGGGGTCGGCCTCCTGCGCGAGCACGCCGGCGATGCACTCGGCGCCCTCGGCGGCGGCGTCGAGCAGCGCCTCGACGAAGCGCGGCTCGGCGACGGCGTCGTTGTTGAGCAGGATCGCAGGGTCGCCGGGGTGCGCCTCGATCGCCCGGTTCAGCGCCGGGCCGAAGCCGAGGTTGCGGCCCAGCTCCAGCAGCGCGACCTCGGGGAACTGCTCGCGCAGCAGCTCGCCGGTGCCGTCGCTGGAGCCGTTGTCGACGACGACGACGTCGACCGGGCGGCTCTGCGCCTCGAGGCTGCGCAGGGTGCGACCGAGCCGCTCGCGGCCGTCGTAGGTGGGGATGTAGATCGCGGGTCGCATGATCGGGCGGCGCAGTAGGGTGCAACTCGAATGGAGCCCCTGAAGGGACTTATTCTCTCCGGTGGGGCGGGCACGCGCCTGCGCCCCATCACCCACACCTCGGCGAAGCAGCTCGTTCCCGTGGCCAACAAGCCCGTGCTCTTCTACGGGATCGAGGCCCTGGTCGAGGCGGGGGTGACCGAGATCGGGATCATCATCGCGCCCGAGACCGGCGATGAGATCCGTAGGGCGGTCGGCGACGGCGAGCGCTTCGGCGCCGCGATCACCTACATCGTCCAGGACGAGCCCGCCGGCCTCGCGCACGCGGTGCTCACCGCGGAGGACTTCATCGGCGAATCGCCCTTCGTCATGTACCTCGGCGACAACCTGCTGGCCGACGGCCTGCGCGGCCTCGTCGCCACCTTCCGCCAGTCCGAGCCCGACGCGCTGATCCTGCTCACGCCGGTCGACGAGCCCGAGCACTACGGCGTCGCCGAGCTCGACGGCGACCACGTCGTGCGCCTGGTCGAGAAGCCCAAGGACCCGCCGTCGAACCTGGCGCTGGTCGGCGTCTACCTCTTCCAACCGGCGATTTTCGCCGCCTCGCGCGCGCTCGAGCCGTCCTGGCGCGGCGAGCTCGAGATCACCGAGGCGATCCAGAGCCTGATCGAGGACGGCCACAAGGTGCAGTCGGAGGTGGTCAGCGGCTGGTGGAAGGACACCGGCCAGCTCGCCGACATGCTCGAGGCCAACCGGCTGGTGCTCGAGGAGCTGGAGACGAAGATCGAGGGCGAGGTCGGGGACGACTGCAAGATCGAGGGCAAGGTCGCGATCGGGCCGGGCGCGAAGCTGAGCGGCTCGACCGTGCGCGGCCCCGCCGTGATCGGCGCCGGCGCCACGATCGAGGGCGCCTACGTCGGCCCCTACACCTCGATCGGCGAGGACGTGCGCATCTGCCGCTCCGAAATCGAGCACTCGATCGTGCTCGCCGGCTCGGTCGTCGAGGACCTCGGCACGCGCATGGAGGCGAGTCTGCTCGGCCGCGAAGTGAAGCTCACGCGCAGCGACGGGATGCCGAAGACCCTGCGCATGCTGGTCGGCGACAAGTGCGAGATCAAGATCGTCTGAACGCCTGCGTTCGGGTCCATTCCCAATTCGCCAGGCTTTAGCTCCCAAATAGCCGAGTGTATGTTCCCAATTCGCCAGGCGGTTGCTCCCAATCTGCCAAGATGAGAAGATGAGCGGGAAGCCATGCATCTGATCGACCGTCACATCCGGCCGCTTCTCATCGAGGCGCTGTCTCAGATGCGTGTGGTCTGCCTGCTCGGGGCCCGACAGGCAGGGAAGACCACGCTTGTCCGGTCGATTGCAGACCGGGAGCATCCAGCCCGGTATGTCTCCTTGGACGACCGGAGTGCGCGCGAGCTCGCTCAGGCCGATCCGCTCGGGTTTCTCGGTGGCGGGGATCGGCTCGCAATCGACGAGGTGCAGCGGGCTCCCGATCTGCTCCTGGCGATTAAGCAGATTGTCGACGCTGACGATGCGCGTGGCCGGTTTCTGCTGACCGGCTCGGCGAACATCCTGATCCTTCCTAGCATTGCCGATGCGCTCCCAGGCCGCGTGGCATATTTCACACTCTGGCCGTTCTCGCAAGGGGAGCTGCTCGGATCGCCTGCTGCCTTTCTCGAGAGTTGCTTCGCCGGCCATGCGCCGAGCGTCAAAGGGGCGCCGATGGGGAGGGCGGCCTACGGGGAGATCGTCGTGCGCGGCGGTTTTCCGGGGGTGGCGGTGGCCGGTGCGGCGGAGAGGCGCCGGTTCTTCACCGACTACGCCGGCTCGATTCTCGGGCGAGAGATCGGCGATCTCGCTTCGGTAAAAGACGCGGGAGCGGCGGCTCGTGTTCTGCGGCTGGTGGCAGCGCGTTCCGGGGCTCTTTCCAATCAATCGTCGATCGGGCGAGAGCTCGGGATCGATCACAAGACCGTCGGAAACCATCTCCGGGCTCTCGAGCAGCTCTTCCTAGTAGTCCGGCTGCCGGCCTGGCATGTCAATCTCGGTCACCGTGTTATTCGCACGGCCAAGCTCCATGTGGCCGATACGGGCCTGCTCTGCTCGCTGATCGGGGCTGACGAAAAACGCCTCGAGACGGACGGTGGAATCGCCGGGAGCGCATTTGAGACCTTCGTCGTCAACGAGGTCGTCCGTCAGGCGAGCATCAACGACCTCGGTCCGCTGCTGAACTTCTACCATTACCGCGATCGGCGTGGTCACGAGGTCGATCTGGTAATCGAACATGCGGGCGGCGATGTGGTTGCCATCGAGGTCAAGGCCTCCGCAACGCCGCGCCTGCGGGACTTTGCGGGGCTCGCGCAGCTCCGTGATCTACTCGGCGAGCGCTTTCGGCTAGGCCTCCTCCTCCACCTCGGTCCCGACACGATCCCGATGGGCGATCGAATCTCCGCTGTGCCGCTGGCGGGACTGTGGACCGACTAGCCTGTCCGGCCGGATGAACGATCGGCAATTGAAGGACGGGTCCGCGGGATGAAGATCCTCGTCACCGGCGCCGCCGGGATGCTGGGCCGCGACGTGATGCTCGCCGCCGGCAACGCCGGCCACGACGTCGTCGGCTACGGCCACGCCGAGCTCGACATCGCCGACGCCGATGCGGTCAGCGCCAAGATCGAGGGCGAGCGGCCCGGCGTGGTGATCAACTGCGCCGCCTGGACCAACGTCGACGGCGCCGAGGAGGCCGAGGAGGAGGCGACGCGGATCAACGGCGCCGGGGCCGGCAACGTCGCCGCGGCGGCAGCCGCGGCCGGCGCCTCGGTCGTCTACGTCGGCAGCGACTACGTCTTCGACGGCGGCAAGGGGGCGCCCTACGTCGAGACCGACCAGACCGCACCGCTGTCGGCCTACGGGCGCAGCAAGCTGGCCGGCGAGGAGGCGACCCGCGCCGCCAACAAGCGCCACTTCATCGTCCGCTCCGCCTGGCTGTTCGGCACCGGCGGGCCCAACTTCGTCGAGACGATGCTGCGCCTCGCCGCCGATCACGGCGAGGTGCTCGTCGTCCGCGACCAGGTCGGCTCGCCGACCTACACCTGGCACCTCGCCTACGGGATCGTGCGGCTGATCGAGGGGGTCGAGTTCGGCACCCACCACATGGCCGCGGCCGGGGCCTGCTCCTGGTATGAGTTCGCGCGTGAGATCTTCGAGCAGGCCGATGTGGAGTGCAAGGTGATGTCGGCGACGACCGAGATGCTCGGCCGCCCGGCCCCCCGCCCCGCCTTCTCGGCGCTGGCGAGCCAGCGCGAGCACCCGATCGAGCTGCCCTCGTGGCAGGACGGCCTGGCCGCCTACCTGGCCCAGCGCCGCACGGAGGCCGAGGCGCCGGCATGAAGATCCTCGTCACCGGCGCCGCCGGCTTCATCGGCTCTACCTACGTGCGCCTGATCGGCGGCGAGCACGAGCTGCGCGTGCTCGACAAGCTCACCTACGCCGGGCGGCGCGAGAACCTGCCCGAGGGCACCGACCTCGTCGTCGGCGGGATCGAGGACCCGACGATCGTGCGCGAGGCGATGGAGGGCTGCGACGCGGTCGTCAACTTTGCCGCCGAGTCGCACGTCGACCGCTCGATCGACGACCAGGACGCCTTCGCCCGCACCCACGTGATCGGCACCGGCGTGCTGCTCGACGCCGCCCGGGAGCTCGGGATCGAGCGCTACCTGCAGGTCTCCACCGACGAGGTCTACGGCTCGATCGACTCCGGCTCCTTCACCGAGAGCTCGCCGCTGGACCCCTCCTCGCCCTACTCGGCGACGAAGACCGCCGGCGACCTGCTCGTCTCCGCCCACTTCCACACCTACGGGATCGCGGCCTCGATCGTGCGCGGCTCCAACAACTACGGCCCGCGCCAGTACCCCGAGAAGCTGATCCCGTTGATGGTCTTGAACGCGATCCACGGCGACTCACTGCCGGTCTACGGCGATGGCAAACAGGTGCGCAACTGGCTCTTCGTCGAGGACTTCTGCAGCGGCATCCACACCGTCCTGCTCAAGGGCGAGCCGGGCGAGGCATACAACGTCGGCGGCCCCGACGAGTGCGAGAACATCGAGGTGGTCAGGCGGGTGATCGAGCTGACCGGCGCGGACGAGTCGCAGATCGAGTACGTCGCCGACCGCCCCGGCCACGACCGCCGCTACTCGCTCTCCTCCGAGAAGCTGAAAAGCGAGCTCGGCTGGGAGGCGCAGGTGCACTTCGCCGAGGGCCTCGAGCGCACCGTGCAGTGGTACCGCGACAACGAGCAGTGGTGGGGGCCGATCCGCTCCGGCGAGTACCGCGAGTACTACGAGAAGCAGTACGGCAAAGCGCTGGGCTGATGCCGAAGCGGCTGCAGACCAAGCTCGACGGCGTCGTCCTGCTCGAGCCCGAGGTGCACGGCGACGCGCGCGGCTTCATGGTCGAGACCTACCGGCGCGACAGCTGGGCCGAGCAGGGGGTGGACGTCGAGTTCGTCCAGCACAATCACTCGCGCTCCTCGCAGGGAACGCTGCGCGGCCTGCACTTCCAGACCGAGCCCGGCCAGGCGAAGCTGGTGCGCTGCCCGCGCGGGCGGATCTTCGACGTCGCCGTCGACCTGCGCACCGGCTCGGCCACCTACGGCGAGTGGGAGGGCCACGAGCTCGACGACGAGCGCCACCGCCAGCTCTTCGTCCCGGCCGGCTTCGGCCACGGCTTCGCTGTGCTCAGCGAGGAGGCCGACGTCAGCTACCTGCTCTCCAGCACCTACGACCCGGCGACCGAGGCCGGCATCGCCTGGAACGACCCCGACGTGGGCGTGGAGTGGCCCGTCGAAGAGCCGCTGCTCAGCGAGCGCGATAAAGCCGCGCCACGCCTCAGCGAAGTCGTCGAGACGCTTCCGTTCTAGCTCCTGCGAATGGCGCTGATCGCAAGGCTGGTCGCCAGTTTCGCGCCGATTCCCGCATAGACGGCGGCGTTCAGCAGCGGGTTGTTCTCGGGCGCGTCGAAGCGGCGGTAGAAGCGGCCCATGCCGCGGTGGAAGGCGATCTCTTGGCGCGGCGCGCGGCGGGCGCCGCTGGAGCCGCCCTTGACGTGGAGGGCAACCCCGGCCGGCTCGTAGAAGACCTTCCAGCCGGCGCCCCAGAAGCGCCGGCACCAGTCGAGGTCCTCCATGTAGAGCCAGTAGCCCTCGTCGAGTAGCCCGACCTTGCGCACCGCCTCGGCCCGGCAGAGCATGAAGGCGCCGTTGACCGCGTCGACCTCGCCCGGCTCGTCCTCCCCGAGACCGGTCGCCCGGTACTGGCTGAGCGCCGCGCCGGCGCCGTCCGAGCGGCCGATCCCGGTGAAGTGGGCGAGCGCTCCGAGCGGCGTCGGGAAGGAACGTTTGCAGGCGTGGTCGAGCTCGCCCGATGGCTTGACCAGCTTGACACCGACCATGCCGATCCGCGCCTCGCTCCAAAGTCGCGTCAGCGCCGCGTCGAGGGTCCCGGCGTAGACCTCCGTGTCGGGATTGAGCAGGAGCACTGCGCGCGCATCGCTCTCGCGCAGCGCGAGGTTGTTGGCGGCCGAGAAGCCGATGTTCTTGCAGCGGATCAGCCTCATCTCGGGGAACTCGCGCGCGACCATCTCCGGCGTCCCGTCGGGACTGCCGCTGTCGACCACGGTGACCCGCATCCCGCGCCGGGGCGGGTGCTCGCGCAACGAGCGCAGGCAGTTGCGCAGCAGCGGCTCGGCGCCGTGGCTGACGATCACCACCTCGAGCTCGGGCAGGTGTCCCACCGCGTCCCTCAGTGCGATCCCTCGCCGCGCATCACCGCGGCGGGGGTGCGGAGCAGGATCGAGAGGTCGCCGGCGACGGAGATGTTGTCGAGGTAGTCGCGCTCCATCGCCAGCCGCTCCTCGAAGGTGAGATCGCCGCGGCCGTATACCTGCATCGGCCCGGTCATCCCCGGCTTGACCGCCAGGCGCAGACGCTGACGCTCGTCGTAGAGGGCGACCACGGCCTCCTCCTCGGGCCGCGGCCCGACCAGCGACATGTCGCCCCTGACCACGTTGACGAACTGCGGCAGCTCGTCGAGGCTGTAGCGGCGCAGCAGCCGACCGGCTCGGGTCACGCGCGGGTCGTCGGCGATCTTGAAAGCGGGCTCGTCGAGCTTCTCCAGGTCGACCAGTTCGGGCAGCTGCTGCTCCGCGCCCTGCACCATCGTGCGGAACTTGAGCACGGTGAACGGATCGCCGTCGCGGCCGGCGCGGCGCTGCCTGAACAGCACCGGCCTCCCCGAGTCGAGCAGGATCCAGAGCGCGATCACGGCGAGCAGGGGCGAGATCGCCACCAGCAGGGCGCCGCCGATCGCGAGGTCCATCGTCCGCTTCAGCGCTACGGTCGAGCGCGGCGGGTCGGAGAAGCGGAAGTCGAGCACCGGCAGCTCGGCCAGCCGGTTGAGCTCGATCCCCGGGCCGAGCAGGCCGAAGTGCTGGGGCAGGAAGGTCAGCGCCAGGCCGGCCGCCTTGCACTCCTCGATCAGCCGCTCGGCCGCCGGCTCGCTCATCTCCTGCTCGGTGACTATCACCCGCTCGACCGCGCGTTCGCGGGCGACGCGGGAGATGTCGGCGATCGAGCCCAGGCGCGGCAGCTCGCCGGCGCCCGGCGCGGCGTCCTCGCCGCGCGGCGCCAGGTAGCCGACCAGGTGCAGGCGGGTCTCGGGATGGGTCGCGACGCGGCGGGCGACGACGGCGACCGCAGGCGCCGGGCCGATCACTATCCCGGTCGCGGCGCCCGCCAGGCGGTGCCAGAAGAAGCGCAGCACGGCGCGCGAGCCGAAGCTGCCGACCAGCGCGCCGACGCCGACGCCGATCGCGCTGGGCGCGGCCAGCGGGCCGACCGGGCTCAGCGCCAGCAGCCCATCGAGCGCCAGCGTGCCCAGGGCCGCGGCCGAGATCAGGCTGGAGAGCTCGTCGAGCGTGCTGTGGCGGATCCGGCGGTGGTCGTTGTCGTAGAGGCCGTGGAGCTTCAGCACCAGGATCCAGACCGGGCTGAACATCGTCGCCCAGAAGAGCGTGCCGACGTCCGTCTGCGGGCTGACTGCGGTGACGATGCAGAGCGTCGCAACCAGCGTCAGCCAGTCGCCCGTTGCCAGCATCCTCCGCAGCAGCGAGCCACGCCGCCGTGCGCCGCTCGCCCCGGCCAGGCCGAGCCGCGCCGCGGCGCTGGTCCTGCCGCCGCGCGGCCGCCGTCCCGGCTGTTGCGCCGCTCCGGGCTTGCGCGATGAGGTCTCCTGCGCCTTGCTGGTCATCTCTGGGTCACCCGCAGTCCGGTTTCCCGCGGAGGCACGGATCGAGGGGGTTCAGGCGGCGGGCGCGGTTCAGGTCCGCTGCGGCCGCATCCTGGTTGCCGGCCTCGGCCTCGACTCTAGAGCGTAGGTAGTAGAGCTGCCAGTTCCGGTCCTCGCGGGCGATCGCTTGCGTAAGCCGTTCGGCCGCGGTCGCGTAGTCGCCCTGGGCCTCGGCGAGCAGGCCGAGCTGGACGTAGGGCGAGGCGGCAAAGGGCTCGATCGAGCGCGCCGTGTTGGCGTGATTGACGGCGCCGGCGAAGTCGCCGCGGGCGGCGGCGCCCTGGCTGGCCTCGATCTCGCGATCGACCAGCAGCGGCCCGATCAGCGCCACGGCCGCGATCCAGGCGACGGCCAGGCCGGCGACGGCGAGGCCGAAGCCCTGTCCCTCGCTGTTGTCGCGCCCGGCCCGGCCCGGCGCCAGCTGCGCGCAGCGGGCGGCGACGAGCACCGCGGCGCCAAGGAAGAAGGCGGCGCCAAGCGCGGGGATTTCCCAGAACCAGTCGAGACCCGCGGTGACCGCGAAGGCGAGGCAGACGGCGAACAAGACCGCGTAGCGCTCGCGCTGCGGATGCCGGGCCGCACGCCAGGCCGAGAAGCCGGTCCAGAGCAACAGGCCGACGAGGGCGAGCACCAGCAGGCCGCCGATCATGCCCAGCTCGGCGAACGCCTCGAGGTAGAGCGAATGCGCGTTGTGCACGGCCTGGGGGATCGAGCGTTCGCGCTCCCAGGTGAACTCGTAGGTCCCGGCGCCGCTGCCGAGCAGCGGCTTCTCGCCGAGCCCGTCGACGGCGACCCGGTAGAAGTCGTGGCGGCCGGCGCCGCTGAGTTCGGAGAAATGGCTCTCGGGCTGGCGCGGGAACTGCACGTCGCCGCGCGAGAACTGGTCCCAGGCGCGGCCGCCGATCGCGATGATCACCCCGATCGCGACGACCGCGACCGCGACAGCGACCCCACGCAGCAGCTTCGGGTCGCGCGAGAGCTCGACCGCCCGCCCGGTGGCCTCGCCGCCGCGGCGCTCGACCCAGCGCAGCGCGGCGAAGAGCGCGAGCGCGAGGGCGACGCCGGCTAGCAGGATGAGCAGCACTTCGGTCCCCTGGTCGACCGTCTCCGGCGAGAAGAAGTTGTCGGCGAGGCTGCGCCGCGCCTGCACCGCGAGCACGGCGGGCAGCGCCGTGAGCGCGCCGATCCCGAGCGTCGCCAGAAGCCAGAGCCGGTCGCGGGAGAGGGCGATCGTGCAGCCGGTGGCAATCGCCAGCGCCACCAGTCCGCCGCGCGAGTAGGTGAAGTAGAGGGCGAGCAGGACCGCGGGGAGGACGGCGACCGAGAGCCAGCGCAGCGCGGCCCAGGCGGATCGCCTGCTCGACCAGAGCAGCAGCGCGGCGCCGATCGCGAAGAGCGCGCCGTTGGCGTTCCAGTAGCCGAGCGGGTAGCGCATCCGCGGTCCGCTGCCGAGGCCGTTGGCGACGTCGATCACGTCGGGGATCAGGCGGCTGCCGAGGCCGACCAGGGCCACCATCGCGATCGCGATCGCCAGGCCTTCAGCGAAACGTTGGCGCCTTTGGTCGGTTTGGGCGATTAGGAATGCGGCTAGGAAGAAGCCGAGGTAGACCAGGATGCGGTCTGCCTCGATCACACTCAGCTCCGCCGACCCCGACCAGAGGGAAGAGAGTGCAGACAGCAGCGAAAGCCCTGCGAGCAGCCCCACCGACCAGTAGAAGGGCCGCGCCAGTGTCGCCTGCGACGCCGTGCCCAGGACGATCAACGCTACGACCAGGAGCCATACGGCGAGACCGGCGACATGACGGTCGCCGACGTCATAGCCACCGCCCGCCAGGGCCAGGCCGACGATCAGGACAATTGGGGCGAGCAGAGCCGCGCTTTGCTCTAACCTTGCGCGCCATGCCTGGGACGCGCCTACTCTCGAACCCCGCTCGGGGCCGCTCCACGCTCGCTCTGTCAGTGCTGGCTCTGCTCGCATTGGCTCTCTTCGTCTCCGCGCCTGCTCAGGCGGATTCCGGCGAAATCGAATACCGCGACGCGCCGCCCACGGTAACCGGCGGCGCCTCTAATGATCACGAACCCTCCGCGGGCTCGTCCAATGCGGCGGGCGGTGGCGGAGCGGGCGGCGGCTCCGCCGGTTCTGGCTCCTCCGGAGGGGGGTCCTCGGCTGACGGTTCATCGTCGGGCTCCGGTGGGACCGGCGGCAAGGCCGGCGGCGACGCGGGTCAGCAGGGTGGCCAAGGCAAGAACTACAGCAGCTCACTCGGACCGGGCAAGATCGTCGACGAGGCCAACCCGGCCTCTTCTGGCAGCGACGGCGGCGCCTCACCGCTGGTGCCGGTGCTGATCGCGATCGCGGCCCTGGCGGCGATCTCGCTGGGCGTGGTCGTGTATCGCCGCCGCCGCGACAAGTCACCCCATTCAGGACCTTCCGTGTCCCCCGAGGCCGGCTAGCCGATGCGAGCCGAAGGTCTCCGTCCCCGTCTGCGCCTGCGCGCCTGCGCCGCAGCTTTCGCGCTCGTCGCGGCGCTGGCGACGGTGAGCGCCGCCCCCGCGAGCGCCCTGCCCGCCAAGTTTTGGGGGGTCGTGCCGCAGGCGACGCCCAGTGCCGAACAGTTCCTTCGCCTCAAGCGCGGCGGGGCCGACAGCGTCCGCATCCCGATCTCATGGTCCTCGGTGCAGCCGACCCCCAACGGCCCACTCGACTTCTCCGGCACCGACTCGGTGATCGCCACCACCGCCGCGGCGCGGCTTGAGGTGCTTCCCTTCCTCTTCGAAGCGCCGTCATGGGCGGTGCCGCGCGGGGTCGTGCCCGGCTCGCGGGGCCTGGTCACGGCGCCGCGCTTCCTGCCCGTGCGCAACGCCAAGCAGAAGGTCAACTGGAAGCGGTTCCTGATCGGGGCGGTGCGCCGCTACGGGCCGCGCGGCACCTTCTGGGCGGAAAACCCGCAGCTGCCCAAGATTCCGATTCGCAACTGGCAGATCTGGAACGAGGCCAACTTCAAGTACTTCGTCGTACGCCCCAACCCGGCCGAGTACGGCAAGCTGGTCAAGCTCTCCTACGCCGCGATCAAAGCGGCAGATCGGCGCGCGCGCGTGATTCTCGGCGGCCTCTTCTCGCGACCGGCTGAGGCGCTGATCAAGCGCGGCCCCCCACAGGCCTACTTCGCCAGTGACTTCCTGCAGCAGATGTACAGGCGGACGCCGGGGATCAAGCGGCGCTTCAACGGCATCTCGCTGCACCCCTACACCGGTAACTACAAGCGGCTGAAGCCGTACATCGAAGAAGTGCGGCGGGTGCAGAGGGCCAACCGCGACCTCGGCAAGGGACTGTGGATAACCGAGCTCGGCTGGAGCTCCGAACCGCGGCGTAGCAAGAACGACGGTTTCGCCAAGGGGCTGCGCGGTCAGGCGGTGCAACTCAAGGGCGCCTTCCGCCTGTTGCGCGCGCAGCAGCGTCGCTGGCGCGTGCAGCGCGTCTACTGGTTCTCGGTCAACGACCAGCCTGGCAGCTGCAACTTCTGCGACGGCTCCGGGCTCTTCGGCGACGGCTTCGTGCCCAAGCCCGCCTGGTACGCCTACACGCGCTTCGCCGGCGGCCGCCCGTAACGGACGCGGCGTAAGATCGGTGGGTTGAGCACCCGCCCTAAAGCAAGCGCAGAATCCGATCCGTTGGTGCCCTTCAGCGCTCCGGTCCGGCGCTGGTTCGAGTCCTCCTTCGAGGGGCCGACGCCGGCGCAGGCGGGCGGCTGGGAGGCGATCTCGGGCGGCTCGAACACGCTGATCTGCGCCCCGACCGGCTCCGGCAAGACGCTCGCCGCCTTCCTCTGGGGCATCGACCGCCTCTCCCGCCAAACCGCCGCCGATGGGCCGGAAGCGGACGCATATCGACCGGATTCGGCCCATCGGCCCCGTGGAGGCGTGAAGATCGTCTATGTCTCGCCGCTGAAGGCGCTCTCCTACGACATCGAGCGCAACCTGCGGGCGCCGCTGCGGGGGATCGGGGCCGAGATCTCGGTCGGGCTGCGGACCGGCGACACCCCGCAGAAAGAGCGGCGGGCGATGCGCAAGACGCCGCCCGACATCCTGATCACGACCCCCGAGTCGCTCTACCTGATCCTCTCCTCCGGCGCGCGCGAGATTCTCAGCGGCGTCGAGGCCGTGATCGTCGACGAGATCCACGCCGTCGCCCAGTCCAAGCGGGGCGCCCATCTGGCGCTGACGTTGGAGCGGCTCGAGGCATTGGTGAGGGTGTCGGGGGAGGATCCGGCAGACCAACAGCGGGGAGGCTCTGCCGGATCCTCCCCCGACACCCTCGTCCAGCGCATAGGACTGAGCGCGACGCAGCGCCCGTTGGAGCGGATAGCGAAATTCCTGGTCGGGCCGAAGAGGGAGTGCGAGATCGTCGACGCCGGTGTCGCCAAGGAGCTAGACCTGGAGATCGTCGTCCCAGTCGAGGACATGTCCGAGCCGGGGGCGCCGAACTTCCCCAACTCCGAGGGCGTCCCCAACGAGGGCGAGCCCAACGCCCACGTCCGCTCGATCTGGCCCGCGATCTATCCGGAGCTGTTGAAGCTGGTCAAGGAACACAAGTCGACGATCATCTTTGTGAACGCAAGGAGAGCCGCCGAGCGCTTGGCGAAGCGCCTGAACGAGCCGGCGGCTGAGGAGCCGGAGCGTGAGCTGCCGGCGACTGAGCATGGGGGGTCGGGGTCGGGTCCGGCGGGAACTCCTCGCGAACGCGAGCCCGACGGACCCGACCCCGGCCCCCCTGAAATTGCCCGTGCGCACCACGGGTCCTTGTCCCACGAGGAGCGCCTCGTGGTGGAGGAGATGCTCAAGTCGGGGCAGCTCCCCTGCCTGGTCGCGACCAGCTCGCTCGAGCTCGGCATCGACATGGGCGCCGTCGACCTGGTGATCCAGGTCGAGTCGCCGAAGTCGGTCAGCCGCGGCCTGCAGCGGGTCGGGCGCGCCGGCCACTCGCTAGGCGAGGTCAGCCGCGGCCGCATCTTCCCCAAGTTCCGCGCCGACCTGCTCGAGTGCGCGGTCGTCGCCAGGCGCATGCGCGAGGGCGCGATCGAGGAGACCGTGATTCCGCAGAACCCGCTCGACGTGCTCGCCCAGCACCTCGTCTCGATCGTCGCCGACGAGGAGTGGGAGGTCGACGAGGTCGAGCGCCTGGTCACCGCCAGCGAGCCCTTCGGCGAGCTCTCGCGCGAACAGCTCGAGAACGTGCTCGACATGCTCGACGGGCGCTACCCCTCGGACCGCTTCGCCGAGCTGCGCCCGCGGATCGTCTGGGACCGCACCAGGGGCACCGTGCACGGCCGCAAAGGCGCCCGCCAGCTGGTCGTCACCAACGCCGGCACGATCCCCGACCGCGGCCTCTACGGCGTCCACCTGCCCGACGGCAAACGGGTCGGCGAGCTCGACGAGGAGATGGTCTACGAGGCCCGCCCGGGCCAGACCTTCCTGCTCGGCGCGACCACCTGGCGGATCGAGGAGATCACCCGCGATCGGGTGATCGTCACCCCGGCGCCGGGGATGCCCGGCGCGGTGCCGTTCTGGAAGGGCGACGGGATCGGCCGCCCGGCCGAGCTGGGGCGGGCGATCGGCGCCTTCGCGCGCGAGGCCGTCTCGCGCGAGCCGGCCGAGCTGGCGGGCGAGTACGACCTCGACCGCCGCGCCGCCGAGAACCTCGTCGCCTACCTGCGCGAGCAGCAGGCGGCGACCCGCGTCGTCCCCTCCGACCAGACGATCGTGATCGAGCGCTTCCGCGACGAGATCGGCGACTGGCGGCTCTGCGTGCTCTCGCCCTTCGGCGGCCGCGTCCACTCCGCCTGGGGCCTGGCGCTGGGACAGAAGATCCGCGAGGAGCGGGATCTGGAGGCCGACGCGATCTGGTCCGACGACGGGATCGTCATCCACCTGCCCGACGCCGACGAGCCGCCGCCTGCCGACCTGGTCATGGTCGATCCCGACGAGCTCGAGGACCTGGTCGTGCGCGAGCTCTCCGGCTCGGCCCTGTTCGGCGCCCGCTTCCGCGAGAACGCCGCCCGCTCGCTCTTGATCCCGCGCGCCTATCCGGGCAAGCGCACGCCGCTGTGGCAGCAGCGGCTCAAGTCGCAGAGCCTGCTCGAGGTCGCCCGCGACTTCCCCCGCTTTCCGGTGATCCTCGAGACCTACCGCGAGTGCCTGCGCGACGTGCTCGACCTGCCGTCGCTGCGCCAGATCCTCACCGACCTGCACTCGCGCAAGCTCGGCCTGGTCGAGGTCGAGACGCCGAGCGCCTCGCCCTTCGCCTCCTCGCTGCTCTTCGACTACGTCGCCACCTACATGTACGAGGGGGACACGCCTAACGCCGAGCGGCGCGCGGCGGCGCTGGCGCTCGACCGCGACCTGCTGCGCGAGCTGCTCGGCCAGGAGGAGCTGCGCGAGCTGATCGACCCCGAGGCGCTGGAGCAGGTCGAGGCGCAGCTGCAGCACCGCACCGAGGCCGGCCGCGCCGGCGACCGCGACGCGCTGCAGCAGCTGCTGCGCAACATCGGCGACCTCAGCGCCGCGGAGTGCGGCGAGCGGGTAGCCGAGGGCTACTCGGCCGCCTCGATGCTGGCCAAGCTCGTCGACGAGCGGCGCGTGGCACTCGTCCGCATCGCCGGCGAGGAGCGCTACGTCGCCGGCGAGGACGCCGGCCTCTACCGCGACGCGCTCGGCGTGCCTCCGCCGCCCGGCCTGCCGGAGAGCTTCCTCGCCGACCATCCCGACGCGATGCGCGCCCTGATGCGCCGCTACGCGCGCACGCACGGCCCCTTTCCGACCGCGCAGCTCGCCGCGCGCTACGGCGTCGACCCGACCCCGGCGCTGCGCGAGCTCGAGCGCGAGGGGGCGCTGGTGCGCGGCGAGCTGCGCCCCGGCGGCAGCGAGCGCGAGTGGTGCGACGCCGACGTGCTGCGCCGCGTGCGCCGCGCCAGCCTCGCCCAGCTGCGGCGCGAGGTCGAGCCCGCCGCGCGCGACCGCTTCGCCCGCTTCCTGCCGAGCTGGCAGAACGTCGACGCCCACCGCGCCTCCGGCGCCGGCCCGGACCGCCTGCGCGATGCGCTGGTGCCGCTGCAGGGGGTCGCGCTGACGCCGAAGGTATGGGAGGGCGACGTGCTGCCGCGCCGGCTCGGCGCCTACTCGCCGGCCTGGCTCGACGAGCTCTGCACCAGCGGCGAAGTGGTCTGGGTCGGCGCCGGGGCGCGCGGGCGCGGCGACGGCCGCGTGGCGCTCTACTTCCGCGAAGACGTCCGCCTCGCCGGGCCGCCTCCGGCCAACTCGAAGCTGGAGCTCTCCGAGGGCGCCGCGCAGGAGGCGATCCGCGAGCGGCTCGCCGCCGGGCCTTCTTTCTGGCTCGACCTGCTCGCCGACCTCGATTTCCCCGCCGAGGAGCTGCACAACGCGCTCTGGGACCTCGCCTGGTCGGGCGAGGTGACCAACGACGCCTTCGCGCCGCTGCGGGCGCCGCGGCTGCGCTCGGCGCCCGCCCACGAGCGCCAGGGCCGGCGCTTCGCCCGCCGCCGTTCCGGCGCCGGCGCGGCGGTGCAGGGCCGCTGGTCGCTGACCGCGGCGCTCTTCGCCGAGGCGCCGGGCCCGGGGGCGAAGCTGCGCGCCCAGGCCGAGCTGATGCTGGAGCGCTACGGGATCGTCACCCGCGAGACGGTGCTCGCGGAGGGCGTGCCCGGCGGCTTCTCGACCCTCTACGCCGAGCTCGGCAACCTCGAGCTGCTCGGCACCGCCCGCCGCGGCTACTTCGTCGAGGGCCTCGGCGGCGCCCAGTTCGCGCTGCCCGGCGCGGTCGAGCGGCTGCGCTCGCTGCCCGAAGCCGACGGCTCCTTCCAGGTCCTCGCCGCGACCGATCCGGCCAATCCCTACGGCGCCGCGCTGCCCTGGCCGAAGCCGCCCTCGGGCCGGCGCCCGGCGCGGGCGCCCGGCGCCCACCTGCTGCTGCGCGACGGCGAGCCGCTGGTCTACGTCGAGCGCGGCGGACGCAGCATCCTGCGCCTCGTCGAGCTCGACGGAGCCGAGCTCGGGGCGGCGATGGCCGCGCTCGCCGAGGCGGTCTCGGCCGGCCGCCTGCCCAAGCTCGGAATCGAGAAGCTCGACGGCGAGCCGGTGATCGGCTCGGGCCACGAGGAGGCGCTGCTCAGCGCCGGCTTCGCCCGCGGGCCGCGCAAGCTGACCGCTTCGGCGGGATAATCCGGCAATGGCGGACCGAGAGGAGAGCCTCAGCCCGGTCGAGCTGCTTCGCTCGGTGCCGCTCTTCGCCGATCTCGAGCAGGGCGAGCTGGAGAGCTTCTCGCAGGTCGCGGTGCCGCGCTCCTTCCCCGCGGCGACCCGCGTCTTCCACGAGGGCGACCGCTCCGACGCCTGCTACATCGTCCGCTCGGGGAGCTTCCGGGTCACCCGCGAGCACTCCGACGGGCGGGCGATCACGCTGGCGACGCTCGGCCCGGGAGACATCTTCGGCGAGCTCGCGATGCTCGACGGAGAGGTGCGCTCGGCCAGCGTCGAAGCGCTCGGCGACGGCGAGCTGCTCGCCCTTCCGGCCGGCGAGGTGCGGGCGCTGCTCGCCCGCCACCCGGACATCACCGTGAAGCTGATCGCCGCCCTCGTGCGCCGCCTGCGCGCCGCCAACGAGCGGATCTCGCGCCAGTCCTTCCAGACCGTGCCCAGCCGGGTCGCCGGGGTGCTCTCGCAGCTCGTCGCCGAAGAGGCGCCGCGGACGGCCGAGGGCGGCGAGGTCACGATCCGCATGAACCAGTCCGACCTGGCGCAGCTCGCCGGCACCTCGCGCGAGAGCGTCAGTCGCTTCCTCGCCGACCTCGAGCGGGCCGGCGTCGTGCGGCCGGGGCGGGGGCGCGTGACGGTTCTGGACCCGGGCAAGCTCCGCAACTACATCTTCTGAGCCGCCGTCGCCGCGGACTTCGACAGCCGGCGGGCGCGGATGGTCGAGCGGCAGCTGCGCCGCCGCGGCATCGGCGACGAGCGCGTGCTGGCGGCCATCGGGGCCGTGCCGAGGGAGGAATTCGTCCCGGCAGCGCAGCGCAGCCGCGCCTACTCCGACTCGGCGCTGCCGATCGGCGCCGGCCAGACGATCTCACAGCCCTGGATCGTCGCCGCGATCTGCCAGGCACTGGAGCTGCGCGGCGAGGAGCGCGTGCTGGAGGTCGGCAGCGGCTCGGGCTACTCGGCCGCCGTGCTCGGCCGGCTCGCCGCCACGGTGATCGGGATCGAGCGCCATCAGTCGCTCGCCGTGGAGGCGCGCCGCGTGCTGGACCGTCTCGGGTTCGGCAACGTCGAGCTGCTCGTCGGCGATGGCAGCCGGGGGCTGCCGGATCGTGCCCCCTTCGAGGCGATCGCCGTGCACGCCGCCGCTCCGGCGCCGCCGCGTGCGCTGCTCGGCCAGCTCGCCGACGGCGGTCGCCTGGTCGTCCCGATCGCGGCCGGGGCGGTGGACATGCTGACCGCCTTCCGCCGCGAGGGGGACGAGCTGCGCCGCGAGGAGATCGGCCCCTGCCGCTTCGTCCCGCTGATCGGCGAGCAGGGCTTCGCGGAGTGAGGAGGGGGAAGCCCGGCCGCCGCGCAGACTTGGGCTAACGGCGGCGCAGGAGCCGGTCTCGGCCACCCTTGCCGATCAGCGTGTTGCTGCGCTTCCTGCCGACCAGGACATCGGGACCGGGCGTGCCCTCCAGCGCCTCGATCGAGCGATCGATGCGCCCGGGAGTGCAGGGACTGCCGCGCCGCCTGACCGCGCCGCCGATCTCGGCGAAGACGCCGGGGGTGAAGCGGAAGAAGTTGGCGTTGTCGTTGCCGGGGCCGCCGTCGAAGAAGTCACCGTCGCACGGGTCGCCGCCGACCAGCACGTCGTTGCCCGGCCCGCCGACCAGCGTGCTCTTGCCGCTGTGCACGGGAACGTGGAAGTCGGTGCGGGCGCCGATCAGGGCATCGTCGCCGCCCGCCCCTTCGAGCAGGTCCGGGGCGCTGTCGTCGCCGGCCTCGAGCAGGTCGTTGCCCGGGCCGCCGCGCAGCCTGTCCGCCCCGGGACCGCCGTCGATGCGCAGTTCGATCCCGCGCGGCAGGCTGCCGGCGGCCGCGACCGTGTCGTCGCCGCCGTCGACGTCGACCAGGACCGTCTGCACGTCGGCGGGGCAGATCGCGCCGCCGCCGCTCGGGATGCAGCCCTGGACGTTCTCGGCCGGAAAGGCGCGTGTCGCGTTCGAGACGAGGAAGTTGCCGGCCTGGAAGGAGATCGAGACCTCGTCGGCGCCGCTGCTGCCGTGCACGCTGAGCCCGCCGCTGCCGTCGATGCTGTGCACGCTGGTGACGCTCGGCCCGCCGCCGATCGTCGCGGTCTGCTCGCAGGCCTCGCGTTGGGCGGCGTTGTCGCAACGTGCGCCGTCGGGTCCGCCGAAGAGCACGTCGGACCCGCCGCGGCCGTCGAGCTCGTCGTAGCCGGCGCCCCCGTCGAGCCGGTTGGCCCCGCCGTCCCCCATCAGGGTGTCGGGGTAGGACGAGCCGACCAGGTCCTCGGTGCCGCCCGTGATCCGGTCGCGCCCGTCGCCGAAGGCGGTGCCGCCGGCGAGGTCGACCGTGACCGACTCCGAGGCGGTCGAGAAGGAGGCGATGTCGCGGGCTCCCGGCCCGCCGTCGATCGTGTCGAAGCCGATATCGCCGCGCAGGATGTCTTCGTCGCCATCGCCGCCGTCGATCCTGTCGCGGCCGTGATTGCCGTAGATGCGGTCGCTGCCGCCGTCGCCGGCGAGGATGTCGTCGCCGAGCCCGCCGTCGACCAGGTCGTCGCCCGGCCCGCCGCTGATCGGGTCGTTGCCGCGGCCGCCGTAGAGGCGGTCGTCGCCGCCTTCGCCGGCGATCTCGCGGTCGGTCGCCTTGCCGGCGTAGATCGTGTCGTCACCGCCGCCTCCCCGCAGGCTGTCAGGCCCCTTGCCACCGAGCAGGCGGTCGTCGCCGCCACCGCCGACGGCGCGATCGGGGCCCTTGTCGCCGAACAGCGAGTCTCTGCCCGGACCGCCGAAGAGGCCGTCGCCGCCCCTGCCGCCGAGCAGCGTGTCATTGCCGCCGCCGCCGTAGAGCGAGTCGTTGCCGCCCCCGCCGACGATCGTGTCGTTGCCCGGCCCGCCGCAGATCGTGTCGTTGCCGTTCGGCCCGCCGCTGATCCGGTCGTTGCCGCCGCCGCCGTAGATCACGTCGCTGGCCCGCTTGCCGACGATCACGTCGTCGCCCGGCGTGCCGACGATCGTCGCGTGCTTGCCGGCGCAGGATGCAGCCGACGCATGCCCCGCCGTGACCATCGGCAACAGGGAGATGAGGCTGCCTATGGTCACGGCCAGGGCACGGGTCAGGTAGGGCTGGGCAAAGCGCATGCCTTCCTCCATCGACCGGCCTTCGGGCGATCTACACCCTTGCGCCGGATAAATGTCCAGCTGCCGCGCGGTAATGCTCATCGGCCGCAAGAACACGCCCGGGCGTGCCCGGTCGCGGACCGGCCGCGCCGGCTTCCGTTCGGATACGCTCGCAGCGCATGCGCGGCGGGATCTACGTGCTGAACTTCTACTCGACCGTCTTCGTCGATCAGCTCAAGCGCGGCCGCAAGACGGCGACGATCCGGCTCGGCGACAAGACCGCGAAGTACGAACGGGGCCAGGTGGTCTGGATCACGGTCGGCTTCCGCCACAGCCCGCGCGAGAAAATCTTCGCCGCGGTGATCGACGACGTCGAGGTGAAGAGGATCGGCGACCTCTCGCCGCGCGACATCGAGCACGACAACCCGGAGTTCCGCCGGCTCGAGGACGAGGTCAAGTTCCTCGAACAGATCTACGGCCGCACGGTCGGCCCCGACGACATCGTCACGGTG
>Ga0210101_1000054_pt1 | contig 37971 bp, 36 predicted proteins | sample Muzzi_PWC_D1_FD_185534 | JGI IMG/M metagenome (GOLD analysis project Ga0210101, IMG submission 185534) | Wetland microbial communities from San Francisco Bay, California, USA, that impact long-term carbon sequestration - Muzzi_PWC_D1 (SPAdes) | ecosystem: Environmental > Aquatic > Marine >... | reverse complement strand
AGTTCGAGCATGAGGCCGACGATGTCGCATTCGAGTATCTGGCTGCGCGAGAGATTCCGGACAGCCGCCTGACGGACCTGCTGGCGAGGATCGACGCGGCAGTCGGCGACGGCGACGACGCGAGCCACTACAGCGAGCGGCGCTGGCGGAGCTCTTCGCGCACGCTCTCGGGCCGGCCCCACATCTGCACGATCTCGGCCCGTCCCTCACGGACCTCCCGCATCTGCATCTCACCGGTCACGCCTTCCTCGTCGAGGCTCTCCAGCACGCCCAGGACCGTCTCCGCCGCAGCCGCGTGGCCGAAGCCGTGCGCGACGAGCAGGTGCCAATCCCAGTCGGCTCGCGAGTAGGGCTGGGCGTTGATCCGGCTCAGCGCCACCGCCGTGTCCACATAGCGCGCTTCGTCGTCGATCCTCAGGTCGAGCTCGAGGTCGGTCCAGTCGGGAGGCAGCGACGCGAGCACCTGCTTGAAGTCGGCGGCCAGACCCACGGACCAAGCCTAGCCGGTTGATTCCGAACTAACGTGCCCGAAGTGGCGCCGCAGGCGCCGATGGCGGTGGCGGAAGACGGCCGAGAACAGCGGGCGCAGCAGACGGCCGGGCACCGGCAGGCGCGTCTCCCAGGCGACCCGATCGCTGATCGTGCAGCAGCCGTCCGCGGACGGCTCGATCGTGCGCTCGTGTTCCCAGAGTCGCTGCGACAGCATCGTCGAGCGCTCCAGGAAGCCCCGACCCGGGTCGACCCGCTCCAGCACCAGGTCGTCGCAGTCGATCGGGATCAGGCCGAACAGCAGCACCCAGCTGCGGCCCAGCCGCCCCGGCTCGACCGCGTCGAGGTCGAGGCGGTCGACGCCCCGCGGCACCGTCATCCGCAGCAGCGGGCCCAGCTCGTCGTTGACCCCCGCGGCGCTCGCGACCCGCTTCCAGACCGTCTCCGGATCGGCCCCGAGCCGCGAGGAAACCCGGATCTCGCCTCGGCGCCGCATCGGCCTACAGGAACAGGTCGGCGATCAGGAAGACGTTGAGGCCGATGATCAGCGCCGCGAGCGTCCCGGCGATCGCGGTCAGCCAGCCGGGATTTGCGAGCGAGCCCATGATCTCGCGGCGGCGAGCGATCATCAGCAGCGGCACCAGCGCGAAGGGGATGCCGAACGAGAGGACGACCTGGCTGAGGACGAGCGCGTCGGTCGGGTTGAAGCCAACCCCGAGGACGAGCAGCGCCGGGGCCAGGGTCAGCGCGCGACGCAGGAAGAGGGGGATGCGGCGGCGGATGAAGCCCTGCATCACCACCTGGCCGGCCATCGTGCCGACTGAGGAGGAGGCGAAGCCGGAGGCCAGCAGGGCGACGCCGAAGACGATCGCGGCGTTGCCGGAGACCAGCGTCTCGAGGCCGTCGAAGGCCCCCTCGATCGTCTCGATCCCGGTCAGCCCGCTGGTGTGGAAGAGGGCGGCGGCGACGATCATCATCGAGAGGTTGACCAGACCGGCAAGCGAGAGGGCGATCACCACGTCGACCTTCTCGAATCCGAGGATCCGCTTCTTCTCCGCCTCGTCGCGTCCGACGACCCGATTCTGGGTGAGGGCGGAGTGCAGGTAGACGACGTGCGGCATCACGGTCGCGCCGATGATCCCGGTGGCCAGCAGGATGCTCTCGGTGCCGGCGAACCCGGGCAGGACCAGGTGCTTGGCGACTTCGCCCGCCGCCGGCTTGGCGTGGAACAGCTCGACCACGAAGGAGGCGACGACGACGCCGACCAGGGCGGTGATCCCCGCCTCCAGCCGGCGAAATCCCATCTGCTGGAGGCCGAGGATCGCGAAGGCGCCGGCGCCGGCGATCAGCCCGGCCGGGAAGAGCGGAATGCCGAACAGCAGGTTGAGGCCGAGCGCCGCCCCGACCACCTCGGCCACGTCGGTCGCCATCGCGACCAGCTCGGCCTGTAGCCAGAGGCCGACCGAGGTCCGTCGCGAGAAGCTCTCCCGGCACAGCTCGGCGAGGTTGCGGCCGGTGGCGATCCCCAGCTTCGCTGACTGGGTCTGGACCAGCATCGCGACGAGGTTGGCGGAGAGCACGACCCAGAGCAGCAGGTAGCCGAACTTGGCGCCGCCGGCGATGTTGGTTGCGAAGTTGCCGGGGTCGATGTAGGCGACGGCGGCGATGAAGGCCGGGCCGAGGAAGGGCCAGATTCGACCGATGCCGCGGCTGCGGCCCTCCAGCGAACGCCGCGCCGCGGCGGCGACGGCCGCCTCGCCGGGGAGGACGTCTTCGACCGTCGCGCCGCTGTGGGCCTCCTCCCGCAGCGGCGCCTCGGTCGCCGTCTCCGGCGGCTTCACCGCCCGCTTCCCCCCTCGATCGGCAGCTCCAGGTCGGGGCCCGGGATCGGCGTGCCATGCGGATCGTGGCTCGGCTCCCCGAGCTTTGCGGCGATCAGCCGCTCGAGCTCCTCGGAGATGTGGTGCTCGAGCACCTCGGCCTCGGCGTGGACCCGGTCGTCGGGCATCCCCAGCGCCTCCGAGAGGTAGGCCTCGATCAGCCGGTGGTGGCGGATCACCTCCAGCGCGACCTGCTCGCCGGCCGGGGTGAGCGTGGCGCCCCGGTAGGGCAGGTACTCGACCAGGCCCAGCTCGCCGAGCCGCTTCAGCATCGCGGTTGCGGTCGCCGGCGCGACGCCGAGCCGCTCCGCGACCTCGCCGTTCAGCACCGGCCCGGGCCGGTCGCGTGAGAGGGCGTAGATCGCCTTCGCGTAGTCCTCGATCGCCTCGGTGGATTTAGGCATGTCTAAATGATTTTTACACATCTAAATCTGCCGCACACCCCGCAGGCTGCCCATGCCAGCATTCGGGGGCCTATAGACCCCCGAATCCTGGCCTTTTGCCCGGGAGGGCGCCGTTGGGCCTTCCTGTCAGAATCGGGTGCATGGCCGAGGCGACGACGGTCGAGCTGGATGCCCAGTACCGGCAGCTGCGCGAGGAGTGCGGGCTACTCGACCGATCCGAGCGTGGCAAGCTGGCGGTCGGCGGCGCCGAGGCGGCCGAGTACCTGCAGGGGCAGCTCACCAACGACGTGGAGGGCCTCGCCCCCGGCGGGGGCTGCTACGCGGCGCTGCTCGACCGCAAGGGGCACATGCAGGGCGACATGCGGGTGCTGCGGACGGCTGCCGACGAGGTCTGGATCGACACCGAGCCCGAGGCGCTGGAGGCCGTGCGGCGCCACCTCGAGATGTACAAGGTCGGCCGCCAGGTCGAAATCGCCGACCTAACCGCCGAGCGGGCGATCCTCTCGCTGATCGGGCCGCGGAGCGTCGAGGTCGCCGGCACGGCGGCGCTGCCCGAGCACGCCTGCGAAGCGACGAGCGTGGCCGGCGTCGAGTGCCGCGCAGTCGGCACCCACGACGGAATCGACCTGGTCGCGGCGCGCGAGGACTCCGCGCCGCTGCGCGAGGCGCTGCTCGCCGCCGGCGCCGCAGAGGTCTCCCCCGAGGCGGCCGAGGTGCTGCGGATCGAGGCGGGCACGCCGCGCTTCGGCGCCGAGATGAGCGGCGAGACGATGCCCGCCGAGGCGGGGATCGTCGAGGCCGCGGTCGACTTCGAGAAGGGCTGCTACATCGGCCAGGAGCCGGTCGCCCGGCTCCACTACCGGGGCCGCCCCAACCGCCATCTGCGCGGGCTCGAGCTGAGCGCCCCCGCCACCCCGGGCGCCGCCCTGCGACTCGGCGAGAAGGAGGTGGGGCGGATCGGCAGCGCCTGCGTCTCCCCCGCCCGCGGGCCGATCGGTCTGGCGGTCGTCCGCCGCGAGGCGGAGCCGGGCGCCGAGCTGGACGTAGGTGAAGACGGCGTTACGGCACGCGTCGTCGACCTGCCGTTCGGCTAGATTCAGCAGCGATGGGTGGCCGGAGAGGTAGGCGACTGCTGGCGACGCCGCGCGCGACCGCGCTCGTGCTTGCCCTCCCCCTCGCCGCGCTGGCGGCGGCGATCGCCGGCTGCGGCGCCGAAGAGCGGGTCAACGAACCGCGGCCGCAGCCGCCCACCCGGGTCAGCGTCGCGGTCACCGCCGACCAGGTCACCGTGCAGCCTTCGCGGGTCGCGATCGGTCCCGAACCGACCCAGCAGCTCCCCCAGAACGCGCACGCCGGCCAGCCGCCGGTCCGCTCCAACGCGCCGCTCGACGTCACCTTCGTCGCCGCGAACCTGACCCCGTTCGAATCGCACCTCGAGGTGCGCGGCCGGCGCAAGAACGCGACCTCCGAGCCGCTCGTCGCCAACGGCAACGTCACCCTGCTGGCCAGCCTGCCGACCGGCGTCTACCGGGTCAGCGCCGCCGACATCCCCGGCGCCAAGCCCGGCCGGCTGGTCGTCGGCCCCTATCGCACCTCCTCGGAGAACGACGTCCTGCTGCCGTGACGAGCGGCTAATCTCGCGGTGATTGTCAGTCGCTCGCGGGGTGGTTCCCGCTTCAACAGGCTCGACCCGCTCCGGCGGGTCGTCTGCCTTTCGGGGTCGTGATTTCCGGCCGAGCGATTTCGTCGTGACGTCTGCCCCATTCGTCATCCTTGCCTGTCCATGACCGTCGCCCTGGCAACCGCCGTCGTTCTGCTCACCGCCGGGCTGCTCTACGTGCTGCTCTCGCGTGCGGGCAAGGAGACCTCGCCCGCGCCCGACCTCGGACCGGCGATCCAGGCGGCGACCTCGAAGGCGGTAGCCGACCTGCAGCGGATGAACGAGGAGTCACGCAAGGTGGACGCCGCCGCGTCGGAAGCGGCGCTGCAGAAGCGGGAAGCCGAGTTCCGCCGCCTCACCGAGCCGATCGGCGAGAACCTGAAGCGGATCGAACGCGAGGTCTCGACCCTGAGCCGCGACCGCAAGACCGCCGACGGCGCGATGCGGACGCTGCTCGGCGAGATGAAGGCCGGGCTCGGCGACCTCAACACGCAGACCGGGACGCTGGTCAAGGCGCTGCGCCAGCCGAAGACGCGCGGCGAATGGGGCGAGGTGCAGCTGAAGCGCTGCGTCGAGATCGCCGGCATGACCGAGCACGTCGACTTCGAGGTGCAGCAGACCCTGCACGGCGAGGACGGCCTGCTGCGACCGGACGCTGTCGTGATGCTGCCGGGCGGGCGGCGGGTCGTGGTCGACTCCAAGGTCCCGCTCGACGCCTACCTCGAGGTGCTCGAAGCCGAGGACGAAGCCGGCCGCAAGGGCGAGCTGCTGCGCCACGCGCGCCAGGTCCGCGACCACATCTCGAAACTCGCCTCGAAGCGCTACCAGGACCAGTTCGAGAGCGGCGAGACGCCGGACTTCGTCGTCTGCTTCATGCCGTCGGAGGCCGCGCTGCACGCCGCCTTCGAGGCCGAGGCCTCGCTCTACGACTACGCGCTCGAACAGAAGGTCCTGATCGCGACCCCGACGACGCTGGTCGGCCTGCTGCGCACGATCGAGCTCGGTTGGCGCCAGGAGCAGATCGCCGAGCAGGCGCAGGAGATCGCCGCGGCGGCGCGCGAGCTGCACAGCCGCATGGGAGCCTTCCTCGGGCACTTCGCGAAGGCCGGGCGCCAGCTCAACTCGGCCGGCGAGGCCTTCGACAAAGCGGTTGGCTCGCTCGAGACGAGGATCGCGCCGCAGCTTCGACGGATCGAGGAGATGGGCGCCGCCTCGGGCAAGGAGCTGGAGGAGCCGCACCGGGTCGACAACAGGGTGCGGCCGATCGTCGCCGAGGAGCTGCGCGAGATCGAGGCCGCCGAGCCGGACGGCCCGGCGCTCGAGCGGCCCGCCGAGGCCGAGGCCGACGCCGCCTGAGGCGCGGCGCCGGCCGGCTCTGAACTAGGATTGCCGGCCAGCACGAACGACCCCCCACGGAGGAGCCGGTTTGGCCGTCGACAGCAGCGAAGTCTCGAACTTGGAGGTGGAGCCCGGAGCGCTGCCGGAGACGATGGCGGCCTGGGTGATCCGCCAGGAGCGCGAGGGCGAACCGAACGAGGCCTTCCAGCTCGAGCAGCTCGAGGTCCCCGAGCCGGGCGCCTTCGAGGTGATCGTCCGGGTGATGGCAGCCGGGGTCAACTTCAACAACGTCTGGGCGGCGCTCGGCAAGCCGGTCTCGGTGTTCGGCTACGGCGACCACCCCGAGTACGGGCACCACATCGGCGGCTCGGACGCTTCGGGGATCGTCTGGAAGGTCGGCGAGGGCGTCAGCCGCTGGAAGCCGGGCGACGAGGTGGTGGTCCACTGCAACCAGGCCTCCTACGAGGACGTCGAGGTGCACGGGCTCGACCCGCTCGCCGCGCCGAGCCAGAAGATCTGGGGCTACGAGACGACCTGGGGGTCGTTCGCCCAGTTCACCAAGGTGCAGGCCCAGCAGCTCCTCCCCCGCCCCCAGAGTCTCTCCTGGGCCGAGTCCTCCGCCTACGGTCTGACCTACTTCACGGCCTACCGGATGCTGATCGACCAGTGCAAGCTGCAGCCCGGCCACAACGTGTTGATCTGGGGGGCCGCCGGCGGGCTCGGTGTCTTCGCCACCCAGCTCTGCGCGGCGGCCGGCGCCAACGCGGTCGGCGTCGTCTCCTCGGAGGAGAAGGGCGAGCTGGTCAAGCAGCTCGGCGCGGTCGACTACGTCAACCGGCGCGAGTTCGGCGAGATGATGCGCACCCCCGAGAACCTCGCCGACCCGGGCGCCGAGAAGGAGCGCTTCAAGGCCTCGCGGGCGTTCGCCAAGCGGGTCAAGGAGATCCTCGGCGACGCCCCCGACATCGTCTTCGAGCACGTCGGCCAGGCGACCTTCCCGACCTCGGTCTTCGTCGTCAAGCCGTTCGGCAAAGTGGTGATCTGCGGCGCCACCTCCGGCTTCCAGCTGGACTTCGACGTGCGCTACCTGTGGATGCGCCAGAAGCGGATCATCGGCTCGCACTTCGCCAACGCCTACGAGTGCATGCGGGCCAACCAGCTGATGGCGGAGGGCAAGGTGCGCCCGGTGCTCTGGCGGACGATGGGCTTCGAGGGGGTGCCGGAGGCGCACCAGCTCCTGCACGAGAACAAGCACCTCGGCAAGATCTCGATCCTGGTCGGGGCGGAGTCCGAGGACGAGGGCCGCAACGAGTCCGGCCCGGGCGCGATCCGGGCCGAGGTGGGAGCGTGATGAACGCGAGGAAGCGAAGCACGGAGGGGATTTCCAATGGCTGAGGTTTGCACGCTGGACTGGCACATCGCCCCCTTCCGGGCCGACCGCTGGCTCGATCTGTGGGAACCCGCCGCGGCACGGATGGCGGCCTTCGGCGCCCGCAGCTGGTCGCTGACCCGCTCGGTCGACGACCCGCTCTCCTTCCAGCAGAGCGCGGTCTGGGGGAGCCGCGCCGACTTCGAGCGCTACTGGTATTCGGAGGAGATCGAGCGGGCGCGGGCGGCAATCATCGACCTCGCCGACCTGCCGGTCCTCCCCGCCTGGCACACCGTCGTCGCCGCCGAGTCGTAGACGTGCCGTCTATTCGGTGCCATATATCGCACCGAATAGACGGCACGTCACCCTAGCCGCGCTCCAGCGGCGCCAGCGTCAGCCCGGCGCCCTTCAGCTGGTCCCAGTAGAGCTCGGCGGGCTCGCGCGGGCCCGACCAGACGATCGCCTGGCCCGTGTTGTGGATCCGCTCGGCGACCTGGTGCCCCTGCTCGAGCGTAACGCCGGGCAGCACGCTGGCCAGCGTCTCCGCGACGTGGTCGAAGGTGTTGTGGTTGTCGTTGCGGACGATCACCCGCCAGTCGCCGCCGAAGCCGGAGCCGGGACCCGCTTCGCGGGGCTTCTCGATCGTCGCCGGCATCGCTCGCATTATGAACCGGGCGAGACGCTCTCGCGCGGCCGACCCGGTCAGGAAGGCTGGCGAGCGGGTCGGGTCTGTCCGATCAGCGGGACTCGGGACGCGGACATCGACGTTGTCGAAGCGGACGATGGCGCCCGACGCCAAGAGCCGCTGCGACCCAAACCTCGAACGTCGCTCGCCCGCGGCGAGGAGGAGATCCCCCTGCCAAGGGTGGACGGGAATCTCCCCCCTTGCCAAGGGCAGACAGGAATCGTGCTAATGGACCGGTAATTGCGCTAATAGCGGGTTGGTTTAGCGTGTTTATGTCAGGATTAGAGCGATGCGCAGCTTCATCGATCTCGACAAGACGTTCGCCAACCAGCCGCGTGAGCTGGGGGTGCTCCTTGCCCGGATCGACACCGGTAAGGGCCAGGAGCGCCTCTTCGAGGACCAGCTTCCCGAACTGCTCGGACAGCTTGCCGAGCAGGCGCGGATCGCCTCGATCACCGCTTCCAACGCGATCGAGGGCGTAACCGTTGACAGCCGCCGGGCGGAGCAGATCGCCGAGGGCGCGCGCCGTTACCGCAACCGCAACGAGCGCGAGTTCGCCGGCTATCGCGACGCGACTGACGCGCTCATGCGGCTCGACTCATACGAGCCTCTCAGCGTCCCGTTCGTCTTACACCTGCACCGCCTGCTCTTCGCCCACACCGCGGGCAAGGGCGGCTCCTTGAAGAGCGACCAAAACCTGATCGTTTCCTACGAGCGTGGCCGGCGTGAAGTCGTCTTCACTCCGCCCCCGCCCGGGGAAACCGGATTCCTCCTCAGCGAGCTCCTGGTGCGCTACGAGGACGCCAAGCGAGATGCCGGCACGCATCCCCTCGTCCTCATCGGCGCGTTGATCCTCGACTTCCTGGCGATCCACCCGGTCGCCGACGGCAACGGGCGGCTGGCCCGCCTGCTCACCACCCACGAGCTGCTGGCACAGGGATACGGCGTCGCCCGCTACGTCAGCGTCGAGCAGCGCATCTACGAGTCGAAGAACAGCTACTACGCGAGCCTCTATGAATCGCAGCGCAAATGGCATCGGGAAGAGCACGACGTTTGGCCCTGGATCACCTACCTCTGCCGAATCCTCTCTTCCGCCTACGAGAGCTTTGAACAGCGCGTCGCCGCGGCGGAAAAGCAAACGGGGAGCAAGCAGGACCGCGTGAGAGAGTACGTCTTGCGCCAGGCACCGGATCGGTTCCGCCGGCGCGACGTCGAGCGTGCCCTTCCTGGCGTTAGCCCCGCCACGATTCGACTCGTCCTCGCGGAGCTTCGTGACGAGGGCGCAATCAGGCCGGAGGGCTCCGGGCGGGGCGCCCGTTGGACGCGGCTGTAACCCCTCGCGGGGCTACGAACCGAACTGCACGGTGGCGGTGGCCGTCGCCGCTCTCGCCCTGGCGGGGCGCGATTCGGAACCACGGGCGCCGCGGGCGTGCAGCAGCGCCAGCTCAGTACGGGCTCGGGACGCGGACGACGACGTTGTCGAAGCTGGCGGTCGCGCCCTTGGCGCTCCCGATCGCGCCGACCGAGAAGCCGGAGGCCCTCCCCTGGAGTTCGCCGGCGGCCGGGTCGGTGACTTCGGCGACCAGCTTGCCGCCGACGTAGCCGAGGATCTGGCAGTTGCCCTTTTCGGGCCCGCTGGTGAGGTTGAAGGCGCGCAGCCGCAGCTCGTTGGCGCGGTCGGCGCCCTGCACGGTCTCGACGTTCTTCTCGATCTGCAGGTAATCGACGCTGCCGTCGGCCAGCACCTTGCGCAGCTGCGCCTTGCGCTGCAGCGGGAAGACGGCGAGCTGGTAGGCGGAGCCGTCACCGCCCGCCCGCAGGTCGAGCGCCAGGAAGGCCTTGCGCTGCACCGGCTTCGGGGTCTTGCTGAGCAAGCGGGCGACCGAGGCGATCTCGAGGTCGCGCCCGACCACCGGCGTGCGGTAGGCGCACTCCCCGGTCGCTTTGCCGACGAAGGCCCGGAACGCCGTTTCGGAACCGCCCCGCCCGCAGCGTTCGCCGAACAGCTTGGCGATCTGGCCGCGCTGCGCCTCGGTCTCCATGTTGTTGCGGTAGACGCCGACCGGGGCGGCCGCGGCGCTCGCGGCCAGGGCCAGCGCAGCGAGGAGCGCGACGAGCGCGGCGCTTGTGTGCAGGTATCTCACGCTCACGGCAGCCTAAACACAGCCTCGGGCAAAAGATGCGCGCTGTGACGCATGAACGCTGTCTTTCCCGCCCGTGCAAATATCATTCGTGGCAATGCCCGAGCACCGCCTCCCCGAGCGCGACCGTCCCTGGGTGATGCGCACCTACGCGGGGCACTCCGACGCGCGCCGCTCCAACGAGCTGTACCGACGCAATCTGGAGAAGGGCCAGACCGGCCTCTCGGTCGCCTTCGACCTCCCCACCCAGACCGGCTACGACCCCGACCACGTGCTCGCCCGCGGCGAGGTCGGCAAGGTCGGCGTCTCGATCGCCCACAAGGGCGACATGCACCAGCTGTTCGACGGCATCCCGCTCGACGAGATGAACACCTCGATGACGATCAACGCGACCGCCGCCTGGCTGCTCGGCCTCTACGTCACCGTCGCCGAGGAGAACGGGATCGAGCCGGCCAAGCTGAAGGGCACGACCCAGAACGACATCATCAAGGAGTACCTCTCGCGCGGCACCTACGCCTTCCCGCCGGAGCCCTCGATGCGGCTGATCGCCGACATGGTCGCCTTCGCCGTCAACGAGGTGCCGAGCTGGAACCCGACCAACGTCTGCAGCTACCACCTGCAGGAGGCCGGGGCGACGCCGGTCCAGGAGATCGCCTACGCACTCTCCACCGGGATCGCGGTGCTCGACGAGGTCAAAGCGCGCGGCCAGGTCGCCGAGGCCGACTTCCCGAAGGTCTTCGGCCGCATCTCCTTCTTCGTCAACGCCGGCATCCGGCTGGTCGAGGAGATCGCCAAGCTGCGCGCGATGGGCCGGCTCTGGAACGAGATCGGCCGCCAGCGCTACGGCGTCAGCGACGAGAAGATGCTGCGCTTCCGCTACGGGGTGCAGGTCAACAGCCTCGGCCTGACCGAGTCCCAGCCGGAGAACAACATCCAGCGGATCGTGCTGGAGGCGCTGGCGGTGACGCTGAGCCGCGACGCGCGCGCCCGCGCGATCCAGCTGCCCGCCTGGAACGAGGCGATGGGCCTGCCCCGCCCCTGGGACCAGCAGTGGAGCCTGCGCATCCAGCAGGTGCTGGCCGAGGAGACCGACCTGCTCGAGTACCCGGACCTGTTCGAGGGCTCCGAGGTGATGGACGGCCTGGTCGAGGAGCTGGCCGAGGGCGCCCGCGCCGAGATGGCGGTGGTCGAAGAGCACGGCGGCGCGGTCGCCGCCGTCCCCTACATGAAGGCCCGCCTGGTCGAGTCGCACCGCGAGCGGGTGGGTCGGATCGAGAGCGGCGCGCTGAAGGTGGTCGGCCAGAACGCCTACACGGAGACCGAGGACTCGCCGCTCACCGCCGGGGCCGACGGCGCCGTCCTCACCCCCGACCCCGAGGTCGAGCGCGAGCGGATCGAGGCGCTGGAGCGCTGGCGGGCCGAGCGCGACGACGGCGCCGTGCGGACCGCCCTCGAGGAGCTCGGCCGGGTCGCCCGCGACGAGAGCGCCAACGTGATGCCGGCGACGATCGCGGCGGCGAAGGCCGGGGCGACGACCGGCGAGTGGGCCGGGGTGCTGCGCGATGCGTTCGGCGCCTACCGCGCCCCGACCGGGGTCGAGGGGGCCGCCTCGCCCGGCGACCGCGAGGAGCTGGCGGCGGTCCGCGCCCGGGTCGACGAGGTCTCCGAGCGGCTCGGGCACCGGATCAGGATCCTGGTCGGCAAGCCGGGGCTCGACGGCCACTCCAACGGCTCCGAGCAGATCGCCCTGCGCGCCCGCGACGCCGGCATGGAGGTGATCTACCAGGGGATCCGCCTCACCCCCGAGGAGATCGCCGCCTCGGCCCTGCAGGAGGACGTCGACGTGGTCGGCCTCTCGATCCTCTCCGGCTCCCACCTCGAGCTGGTCCCCGAGGTGGTGCGGCTGCTGCGAGAGGAGGGCGTCGAGGCCCCGGTCGTGGTCGGCGGGATCATCCCCGCGCCGGACGCCAAGCGCCTGCGCGAAGCCGGCGTCGACGGCGTCTACACGCCGAAGGACTTCGAGATCAACCGGATCATCGCCGAGATCGTCGCCCTGGTCGAGCAGCGCGCCGCGGCCGGCGCGGCGGCCTGAGCGACAGCCGCCTCGGAGAGCTTAAGCGCAGTATTTCGCTCATTTTCGCGGCTTAGGCGCACTTTTTCGCCCGATCCCGCCTCTTACGAGCAGATATTCGACACAGGCAGAGATTTCTCCGACCTCGGGGGGAGAAAATCGCCGTGTGGGCCATTAGGAATACGTGCCCCTTCAAACGATGGATCCCGACGGCCGATCCGTCGTCTTCGACGCGTCATCGCACTTGCACCTGGCGCTGCGACGACCGTGGCTGCTCGATCATCTCGACGCGATCATGGCAACTGTGTCCGGGCCGGACGTGCGTCAGCATGATCCCAGGCCGGCTCGGGAGCGCTTCTATCGACAGCACCTCGACCTCCAACGCTGGATGCGAGTCGTCGTAGACTTCAGCCAAGAGCCCGGATGGGTCGTGACGGTCAACGTCCAGCGCCACGACCCGAGGAGATAGTCATGACCATTACCATCGCCGAAACTCGCTTCGACTACCACGACTACGACGCACGGGGCGACACTCTCTTCCTCAGCGTCAAGGCTCCTCCCAGAAAGCATCCGCCGGACCGGGCGTACGAGACGCCCGAGGGCCACGTGATCGAGTACGACGCACGAGGAGCGATCGTCTCGATTGAGCTGCTGAACGCCCGCTGGTTGCTTCAGCGGGACGGCGAGCTGCGTGTGACCCTGCCCGAGCATCGCGCAGTGGCCGATTCGGACGAACTGGACGCCGTGCTCGCGTAGGCCCACCTCGTCCTGAACGGCCGGTGCCCCTGAGTGAGCGGCCAAAGGCGGAGGTACTGAACTCGCCCCGGAAGCGCGTTGGCGGTGATGAGCAGGGTCGGCAGGTCCGCCGAGCCGGTCAGCAGGAACTGCCCGCGGGAGTTGTCGGCATCGAGCTTCTGCTTGATGGCCAGCAGCAGGTGGGGAGCGCGCTGGATCTTGTCGATCACGGCCGGGCCACTCAAGTTCGACCAATTGCCTATTACATGGCCGAACGATTGCCTACTAGCGTGCCGAAGCGTTGCTGACTGCCTCCGGCGCGTCGCGAAAGTCGCCGGCACGCCACAATGGGCGCGATGAGCGAGACGAACGACGAGCGCTCGGCCTGGCTGCGCTGCTACCGCTGCTGGTCGCAGAACCTCGAGATCCAGATCCACTACGACGCGATCCGCCGCGTCGACCCGGAGACGGGCGCCCCGGCCGAGGGCGTCGACGAAGTCCAGGAAGCGCTGGTCCAGTGCCTCGACTGCATGCACGACCAGCCCCACCTGGTCCTCCAGGACGAACGCGTCGTGCCGATCGAGGACCGCTGGGAGCGGATGGTGACCGGCACGCCCTGGGTCGCCTCCTGCACGGTCACCGTCGACCAGGACCGGGTCGAGAGCTGCGCCGGCCCCGAAGCGGCAGAGCTGCTCGCCTACGGCGCCTTCGGCGAGGCCGGGGTGCGCGAGTTCTTCGCCCACGTGCGCTTCCACAAGCACGAGGAGGAGCGGATCGTCGTCCACGTGCTGGTCGAGCTCTACGCCCGTTCCGCCGAGGAGGCGACCGAGGTGCTCGAGGCGGCCGCCCACGGCCCGCTGGAGATCACCTCGCTGGCCGAGGAGTCGCGGCCTCCCGCGCACGCCTCCGACGAAGCGCACTGAGCGGAAGGCTCAGGCGAGTGCCTGGCCGGGGCTGCACTGGCGAAAATAGGCATTAACCAGTGGCGAAACTAGACACTCATGGCTTCGAGGCTTGATCGGCACGGCGGTGATTCGCTCGGAAGGCTCGAACGGAGCCGGCCCCGTGTGGAACACGACCCCATGTCGACCATCGCGGGCATCAAGGGCAGGCGACGACTACCAAACCGCCACCAACCGCGGGTGGTCGTGGTCGTGGATCTCCCGGTCCTTCGTCACGAGCCCCAGCCCGTGCTCGACGGCCGTCGCGTAGATCAGCCGGTCGGCCGGATCGCCCGGGAACGAGGCTGGTAAGGCGACGGCGGTGTCGGCGATCGCGGGGGTTACGCCGATCGTTCGCAGCTGCGTCGCGAGGCCCTCCAGCCAGGACCGGATCGGGACGTTGAGGGCAATCCGCTCATGCCGCGCCAGCCAGGCCAGCTCGTACCAGGAGATTGCCGCCACCGCGAGCTCGTCGGCCTCGTCGATCGCTTCGCGCGCCGGTTCGCTGACCCGCTGCGGCTCGGCTGACCACCAGTGGACCACGTGGGTGTCCAGCAGGACCGTGCTCACGCGTCACGAGGCGTTCCACGACTCGCCGGTGGAGAACAGCTCCTCCTCGTCGACGGCCGTTATCGCTACGCCCACGAGCGACCCCTTGAGCGAGCGAGCACCGGATGCCGGCACAAGGCGCGCGACCGGGCGCCCGTGCTTGGTGATCTCGATCTCCTCGCCGGCGGCGGCATCGTCGAGGAGCCGGAGGATCGTCGCCTTCGCGTCAGTAGCGGTCACTTTTCTGGTCATATGGCCAATATAGCAGTCACCTAGCAGTCTGGGGACCGGGCCTGGAGCGCCCCGCGGTGATTCGGTCAGCTGATTGGAGGCGGAGGCAAGAGAACGCTCGTGCAGGGCCCAGCTCGCGGCCGGAGAGTGGGGTAGCCCCCAGCTTCGCCTCAGGCAGTCGAGCCGCCTACGCCCGGGCGGCTCGCAGCTCGGTCAGCAGCTCGGCGAGCGGGGGCAGGGCGGCGTCGCGCTCGGAGATCCGCGCCTCCCCCTGGGGCCAGGGGATCTCGAGGGCGGGGTCGTCCCAGCGGCAGCCCAGCTCGTCGGCGGGGTCCCAGTAGTGGGAGACCGCGTAGACGTGGGTCGAGGCCCGCGGGAAGTAGAAGCCGTGGGCGACCCCGTGGGGGATCGAGATCGCGGCCGGGCGCTCTGCGGTCAGCGCGACGCAGGCCGCCGCGCCCGCGCTCGGCGAGCCGGCGCGCAGGTCGCGGAGGCCGACCTCGACGGCGCCCCGGATCACCGTCAGGTAGTCGTCGTGGCGGGGGTGGACGTGGACCCCGCGCAGCACCCCGGCCTCGCTGTCGACGGCGTTCCACTGGACCGGGCGCACGCCGGTCGGCCACGCCTCGCGGAACAGCTCGGTGAAGGTGCCCCGGCCGTCGCGATGGGGGCCGAGCGGCGTCAGCACCACGTCGTGCGGCAACGCCCCGACCACCGCGACCGGCGCCGCGGCGGTCATGCCACCCCGGCCGCCGGGCGCGCCAGCGCGACGATCCGCTCGATCGCCTCGACGACCGCGACGCCGTCGGCCGCCGGGCTGAGCGGCGGCGGGCCGCCGCCCAGGTGCTCGACGAAGGCGCGCAGCTCGGCGAGCAGCGGCGGCTCGCCGTCGATCCGGCGGCGCTCGACCGCGTCCTCGCGAATCGCTCCCGCCCGGGCCACGACCACGTGCTCGGCGTAGCCCCCGTCGAGCTGGGCGACGCCGTCCTCGCAGACGAGGCGCAGCTCACGACGGTGGCCGGGCGCGAGGGTCGAGACCTCGAGCACCAGCCACGGCGCCTCGCCCAGCACAGCCGTGGCCCCGGCAAGCTCGCCGCCGACCAGCTCGGCGACGGCGAGGCGCGGTTCGGGCACGAACCCCAGCACCTCGAGCGCGATCGCCAGGTCGTGCGGAGCGTGGATCCACACCGTGTCGACGTCGGCGTACCGGTGCCCGAGCGTCACCCTTCGCGAGTGGATCCCGACTGGGGCGCCGAGCTCGCCGCAGCGGGCGATCCGGGCCAGCTCGCGCACCCCCGGGTGGTAGCGCCACTTGTCCATCACGAACAGCCGCTCGGGCGCCGCCGCGGCGAGGCGGCGGGCCGACGGCGGGTCAGCCGTGAGCGGCTTCTCGACGAACACCGGCACCCCACGGCCCAGCGCCGCCTCGATCACCTCCGCGTGGGTGCCCGCTGGCGTCGCGACCACGACCCCGTCGACCGTCCCCAGCGCCGAGAGGTCGGCCGCCGTCGAGGCCGCGCCGCCCTCCCGGGCGCGCGCTCGACTCTCCTCCGAGCGGGCGACGACGCCGACCTGGCAGCCGAGGGTCACCAGGTCGCGGAGGATGTGGCGCCCCCACCGCCCGCAGCCGACCAGGGCCACGCTGGGGCCGCCTCCGCTCCGGCCGGCGGTCGCCCGGGCTTCGCCCCTCAGCCTCCCACGCTCCATCTCCGCCGCGATCATAGCCCGCCCGGACCCAGCCAATAGGCTCCGGGCGGCGATGATCTCGCTGCCCTCCGCCGCCGATCCCGCCGTCTCGGTGATCGTCCTGCTCGACGGCGCCGCGGCGATGGCCGAACGCTGCCTGCGCGCGATCGCCGCCGCCCACGATCCCGCGATCCCCTGCGAGACCTTGCTCTTCCTCAACGACCCCGACGCCGAGCTGGAGGCGCTGGTCGGCGAGCGGACGAGCGGCGCCCGCGTGATCCTCGCCCGCGCCAACGCCGGCCCCGCCGTCGGCTGGAACCTCGCCGCCGAGCTGGCCCGAGCGCCGCGCATCGCCACCCTCCACGAGGACAGCGAGCCCGACGCCGGCTGGCTGGCGCCGTTGTGCGACGCGATGAGCGAGCACGGCGCCGGCGCCGTGGGCAGCCGCCTCTACCACCGGGACGGCACCGTGCAGAACTGCGGCTGGGTGCTGTTCTCCGATGCCAGCCCCCACCAGATCGAGGCGATCGGCGCGCCCGAGGTCCTCGCGGCGCGCGAGCCGACGCCGGCCGACATGCTCAGCGGCGCCGCGATGCTGATCGACCGCGAAGCGCTCCGGGCCGCTGGCGGCTGGGACGAGCGCTTCCACCCGGCCGTCTTCTCCGACATCGACCTCTGCCTGGCGATCTGGCGCCAGAGCCGCCTCGTGCTAAGCGTCCCCTCGTCCAGCGTCCGCCACGCCAGCGGCGCCTTCGACGCGCGCGGGGACTCGGCCCTGACCGGGCCTCGACTGCGCAGCTTCCTCTTCGAGCGCCACCGCGACCGCTTCCTCGCCAAGTGGGGCGCGGCGGTGCGCGAGCTGTCGCCCCCTGCCGCGGACCACGAGCCCGAGAACGCGCGGGCGGCGGTGCGGGCGGCGCTCTCGCGCACCGCCGAGCGAGCGGAGCAGGCGAGAGCCGCCGCCCGGCGGCCTCCCGGTCCGCCGCCCGCCGCCGACCGGCGCTTCAGCGGCGCCGCCGAGCTGCCGGTCGAGGGCGAGGCCGGGATCCACCGGCTCCCGGCCGAGCTGGAGGCCGCGCTGCGCGCCTCCGAGCAGGAGGTGATCCACGATTACTGTGGCTGGCTCGCCCGCAGCGAGAAGCGGGCCCACGACGAGCTCGCCGATCTGCACCGCAGCTTCGGGCGCCGGGAAGGGGAATTCGCGCAGCTCGAGGCTGAGCTCGCCGATCTGCGCGGCAGCTCCGAGCGCCGCGAGCGGGAGTTCGCGCAGCTGCAGGCAGAGCTCGCCTCGGCGCGCGAGGCCGCCCGCACGCTCGACCTCGTCCTGAACGGCCGCTGGTGGCGCCTGCGCACCGCCATCCTCGGCGCTCTGCGCCCGCTCCGCGCCGCGGTCCGGCGCATTTCGCAGCGGGCCCGATGAGCGAGACAAACGACGACCGCTCGGCTCTCGCTGCGCTGCTACCGCTATCGGTCGCAGAGCGTCGAGCCCCCTGTCAAGGCGTTTGGCCGAGAAGAACGCAACGTTCTTCAAATATTCGTCCACGGACATCGCTGATTTCGCTTGCGCAAGCGACGTTGCCGACCTCACCGGGGAATGGATTGCGGTCGATCTGTGTTCCGGTGTGGAGATTTCGCCGATTCCTCTCTATCTTCTAGAGAAGTGCCGTAGGGGGCGGCGGCACACACGCCGAGGTACCTACATCCAACGCCACAGCCCTAAAGCAATTTCTTTCCTAATGCTTGCCTGACCGTAGATCGACCCACGATGGAGAGTTCGACCGCCACCCACCCACAGCGACGCGCCGCGAGAACCGACCTCGGTAGGACGCCGGCCGAAGGGTTGAACGCCAGCACTCGCCAGCGCGGAGCCGTCCTCGCGAGGATGCTGTTCGTCGGCGACTCGCTGGCCGCCGCCGCGGCGGCGGCGGCAGCCGTGGCGGGACTCGGGCTGGACTCCCTGACCGGGACCGCGTTCGTCGTCTGCGCGATCCTGCTCTGGCCGCTCTCCGCCTTCAGCATCGGCCTCTACCGCACCGACCAGCTCGCCAGCTGGGCCTCGGCCGTGAGCGAGGTCCCGCGCGCCTTCGTCGCCGTGCTGCTGATCACCTGGCCGCTGTTCGGCATCGCCACCGCCCTCCAGCTCGGCAAGGTGGTCGCCCTGACCTTCCTCACCGTCGCCGGAATCGCCGTCTTCACCGGGATCGCCCGCACGGTCGTCCGCTCCGGCCTGCACCGCACCCCCGACCTGCTCCAGCGCACCCTGATACTCGGCTCCGGCGTCGTCGCCGGACAGGTCGTCGAGAAGCTCGAGAAGAATGCCCAGTTCGGCCTCATCGCGGTGGGCATCGTCGACGACGAGGTTCACGACGTCGGCACCCCCGACCTGCCGTGGCTCGGCCGTTTCGACGATCTCGCCGAGATCATCGAAGCGCAGCAGATCGACCGCGTGATCATCGCCTTCTCGCGAGCCAGCCACGAGCAGCTGCTGGAGTCGATCCGCGCCAGTCGCGACGCCGGAGTGTCGGTCGACGTGGTGCCGCGCCTGTTCGAGTTCCTCGACGGCGCGCGGGCGCTCGACCAGGTCGGCGGCCTGCCGCTGCTCTCGATCGGCACGCCGATGCTCACCTCGGCCTCGATGGCGGCGAAGCGGGTGCTCGACGTGGCTGGATCGCTTGCCCTGCTCGCGATCCTCTCCCCCCTGCTGATCGCGATCGCGATCGCGATCAAGCTCGAGTCGCGTGGACCGGTCTTCTTCCGCCAGCCGCGCGCCGGCCGCCACAACAGCAGCTTCCAGATGGTCAAGTTCCGCTCGATGTACCTCGACGCCGAGCGGCGCAAGGCGGAGGTCGGGAGGCTCAACGAAGCCGCCGACGGAGTGATGTTCAAGATCCGCAAGGATCCCCGGGTCACCGGCGTCGGCCGCTTCATCCGCCGCTTCTCGCTCGATGAGCTGCCGCAGCTCTTCAACGTCCTGATCGGCGAGATGAGCCTGGTCGGACCGCGCCCGCTGATCTTCCCCGAGACCGCCGCGCTGGAGGAAGCCTGGCACCTGCGCCGACTCGAGCTGCGGCCCGGCCTGACCGGCCCCTGGCAGATCTACGGCCGCTCCCAGAGCCCCTTCCAGGAGATGGTCCGCTTCGACTACCAGTACGTCGCCGGCTGGTCGCTCGCCCGCGACATCGAGATCTTGCTGGCCACCCTGCCGGCTGTGATGTCGGGGCGTGGCGCTTACTGAGGAAGTCAGGCTAGCTGTTCGTCACGACCGCGGGCTACAAGCCAGCGGTTGTGCTGGCTTGGCCGATAATCCGGCAGCCATTTCCGCGCGTCGATCACGACTGGGGTATAGCCGTGGCCTCTCAAGAGCTGCACACACTGTTCCTCAACCGCAAGGCCGTGGGTCTCAACGATCAGATCGGGCTTATGCTCAGCGAGCAAACGTGCCGCTCCCTCCAGAGCCTCGCCCTCACTGCCCTCGATATCGATCTTGATGAAGCCAGGAACAAATGCATCGCCCGAGGCGGCCACCTTGTCTAGCGTTACGGTGTTGTTCACGGTGCCGTTCGACACGAACGCCTCCATCACCTCACAGCGCGACGATGTCAGCTCGGAATTCGCCCCGAAATTCCGTTGGATCTTGCGCACGGCCTCGCCGCGACACTCGATTGACAACACTCGCTTGGCGCCGAGCCTGGCCATTACGAGAGCGTCGTAGCCGGCATCCGCCCCTACGTCGAAGCACAGGCTCCCGGGCCGGCAAAAGCTTCGCAGCCAGCTATTGAGCTCGCGCTCATACAGGCCCAGATAGAGTCGCGTGTCGCGCTGAAAATCGAGTTCCAGCCTCAATCCCCTGCCGATGCCAAAGCGAAGCGTTCGGACAGCCGGGCCGTTTGGCAACACACCATTCTTTATGCGCTGGAGCAGCCCGAGGCGGTCCTCATCCTCGCGATCCATGTTGGATAGCCTCATGGCGTCGTGATGCTATCGACGGTTTCGGTGCTTGTGCCGACCTGGCGGAGGCCCAAGTCCCTTGCTCGGTGTCTCAACGCCCTCGAAGAGCAGGCGAGACCGCCGGACGATGTGATCCTGATCGTACGCGAGGACGACGGCCAGACCCGGGACATGCTCGCTCGAAGACCCTCCTCTGACCTCCCGATACGGGTCGTAGCCCCGCGTGAGGAAGGCGTAATCGCGGCGCTCAACTTCGGCTTCGACCACGCCACCGGGGACTTGATCGCCGTGACCGACGACGACACGGCCCCCAATCCCGACTGGCTGCAACGCATTGTCGGTCGGTTCGCCGCGCATCCCGACCTCGGGGCGCTCAGCGGTCGCGACTGGGTCGTCGCCGACGATGGCTACCTCGAAGCGACGCACGCGCCTGTCGTGGGACGCATCCGCTGGTATGGCCGAGTGATAGGAAACCACCACCTCGGCAGCGGACCGATGCGTGATGTCGACATCCTGAAGGGCGCAAACCTGGCGCTGCGGCGCGCTGCCATCGCCGGCCTTCGCATCGACCCGGCGCTGCGGGGAAGAGGAGCTGAGCCACACTGGGAGATCGACCTCAGCCTTGCGCTGAAGGCGACGGGCTGGAGGCTTGCCTACGACCCCGCGATAGGGGTTGTCCACTATGCGGAGGTGCGCCACCTGGGCCAGCGCGAGGACGCGATGTCCCGGCAGGAGCAGTTCGATGCCGTTCACAACCAGGCTTACGCGCTGCTAAAGCGCCTACCCTCCGTTCGCCGCCTGATCGCGGTCGCCTACGGCCTTCTGGTCGGCACCCGCGCCTTCCCCGGCCCGTTGCTCTCCCTCGCGCTCGTCGCATCGGGTAAGTCGCCACGCGACGCACTCGGCCGAATGCGGGTTGCCACGGCGGCGCGCATCGAGGCGTTCAGGAGCTGGGGGCGCTGGAGACGGTCCGATAGATCTCGAGCATCTGGCTCGCGTGTGCTGCCACGCTGAATAGAGCAGCGCGGGCCCGCCCACTCGCCCCGATACGTCGCCGTCCCTCCGGGTCGTCGAGCAGCGGCTCCAGCCGCTTGGCCCAGAGCTCCGCGCGCCGGGGTGGCAGCAGCAGCCCGTCGATGCCGGGCCGTATCGCCTCAGCCGGCCCACCGACGTTCGTCGCCACGACCGGAACGCCCATCGCCATGCCCTCGATCGCGATACGGCCGAATGCCTCGCGCCAGGATGGAACCAGCAGGATGTCGGTGGCGGCGAGAACCTGCGGCACGTCTGAGCGCTCGCCGAGGAAGCGGACCCGCCCGGCCACGTCCAGCCGTGCGGCAAGCCCATGCAGCTCGCGCTCGAAGGCCGCGTTGTCGAAGCTGGTTCCGGGTCCGGCGAACTTCGCCGAGCCGGCGAGCAGCAGGACGGCCTCGCGCTCACGGCCGGAAAGTGCGGCGAGCGCCCGGACTGCGTCGTCCTGACCCTTCCACGGCGTCAGCTGCGCAACCACCGCGAGAACCACCGCCCCGGCGGGGATTCCGAGCTCGTGCCTCGCCTCGGAGCGGTCGACGGCCAGGGGATCGAAGCGGCCGAGGTCGACCGGGTTGTGCACCACGCGTACCGGCCGTCGCAGCCGCAAACCGTCGAACTGGCGGGCTATGTATTCGGAGTTCGCAACGACGAAGTCAGCGCGACGCCCGATCAGACCGAGGACGAAGCGAGAGAGACGAGCCTGGGGCGCCCAGTCGCGGACGTGAGCCAGCACCGGCGGCCCTTTTCGGCTCCTCGCCAGGAGAGCGATTAGTGACGCTCTCGTGGTGTTGGCGTGAAGCAGATCGGCCCCGAGGCGAGCTGCAAGGCGCCGCACTTCAATCGCCGAGCGGCCGATTTCGGCCATGCCGCGACTAGTGTGCATCGGGTGCAGCCTGAAGCTCGCCTGCGTGCCGACGATCCGCTGCCGGGCGATCCCCCGCTCGGCCACCCTCGCGGCCAGCTCTCCGTCAGGACAGGCGACTACCCGCTCCACCGCCGGCCCGAGGCCGTCCAGCAGCGCCAGCAGGGAGCGCTCCGCCCCGCTCACCTGCCCGGTTTGGTTGACGTAGAGGACTCGCATCAGGCTGCCGCCTTGCGCCCGGCGACCTCACGAAGCAGCGTTTCGACCCTGCCAGCCACGAGCGGCCAGGCATGCCGCTCGGCGTTGCGACGGGCGGCAGCGCCCATCGCGGCGGCGCGGTCGGCGTCGGCGAGCAGGCCCGTCGCTGCGGTGGCGAGGGCCAAATGGTCCGCGGGGTCAACCAGCAGGCCGGTCTCGCCGTCGGTCACAGCGTCGCGGGCGCCGGCGACGTCACCGGCGATCGACGGCATGCCGTGAGCCGCCGCCTCCAGGTAGGCGATGCCGAAACCCTCGCCGCCAACACCCCCGGCCGGCACCCGGCTGGGCATGCAGAAGACAGCAGCGCGATCAAGCCAGGCGTCGCGCTCGGCGTCGGCGACGCGACCCAGCAGGTCGACCGCCCCCTCCAGGCCGTAGGCCCGGATCGCGCTCTGCAGGGCCGGTCGAAAGGGGCCGTCGCCGACGACCACCCAGCGCGCCCGTGGCAGCCGCGCACGGATCAGGGGCAACGCCCGCACGATGACGTCGTGACCCTTGTAACGGAAGAGCAGCGTCGCAACGGTGAGCAGCAGCGGCTGCCGGGCGCCGAGCGCGGGTGCCTGCGCCGGCAGCTCGACACCCGGATGGATCACCCGCACGCGGCGAGGCGGCGCCCCAGCCCCTACCGCCATCTCACGGGTGTAGGAGCTGACCGCTATGGTCGCATCGGCGGCGCGCACCGCGGCGGCGCTGAGCCGCGCGCGCACCCTGAACTCATCGGCGTGCACGTACTGGACGAAGGGGACCCGCAAGGCGCGACGCAGGGCGATCGCGCCGAGACTTGCCACCACGTGGCCGCTGAGAATCGCATCGGGGCGAAAAGCCAGCGCTTCGCGCAGGGAGGCCAGGTTGAGCCCCAACGCCGCCAGCCTGCGGTCCATTCCGGCGCTCGCCACGCGACGCACGTCCAGGCCGATCTCCCGATCGAACGCCTCCGCCCCGACTTCACCGAGGGTCAGCACGCGCACCTCCAGACCGGGGGCGTGACGCACGACCTGCTCGAGCAGCAGCTGGATGCCGCCCTTGGCCGGGGGAAAGTCCGGCGTCACGAGCAGGACGCGCAAAGCTCGCCCGCTCATCGGCCCCGAAAGCGATCGAGCCAGAGACCGAAGGCCAGCATCGGCCACAGCGCGGCGCCGCGATCGGCCCCGGCCAGGTGCTGGTCTAGCAGCGCGGCGGCGGCGTCGCGGTCGATCCAGCCCTCCTCACAGGCCCATCCTCGCTCCACCTGGTCGCGCAGCACGGGTGCCAGCGGCCCGCGCAGCCAGTCCGCCGCCGGCACCCGGAAGGCGGTCTTCGGACGACGCAGGTCGGACTCGGGCAGCAGCTCCGAGAGCAGGCGGCGCAGAAGCACCTTGCCGCGGCCACCGGTTTGCATCCGCGGGGAGACGGTTGCCGCGAACTCGGCGACCTCGTGGTTCAGGTACGGCGTCCGCACCTCGAGCGAAACCATCATGCTCGCCCGGTCGGCCTTCGCCAGCACGTCCCCCGGCAGCCAGTGGGCCTGGTCGAGGAGCATGAACCGTCCGGCGACGTCCCCGTCCGCCGGACCGGCCACCGCCTCCAGGCCAGCGACGAGCTGCTCCACGGACCGCGAACCGTCGAGGCGGGCGCCGTAGAGAGAGACCCGGGCGGCAATCCGCTCACCCGCAACCCAATTGAGGTGCCGCTCGACCGCCGACTGCGGCGCAACCACGTCCGCGAGCCGACGCGCCGGGCCCTCCGAGAAGCCCCTCGAGAGCGCCCTGGCACCGAGGCTCGCCAGCGGCCGCGGAAGCGAGCCGCCCAGCGCCTCCGCGCGGGCCAACCAGCGGTAGCGCGGATAGCCACCGAAGAGCTCGTCGGCGCCCTCGCCACCGACCGCAACCGTGACGTCCTCGCGGGCGAACTCGGCAACGGCGTGAAACGCCGGGAGCGACTCGTCTGCGAGCGGCTGGTCGAGGGAGGCGAGGACCGTGGGGACCCTGGCGGCAACCTCGGCCAGCGGCAGCACGAGCTCGTGGTGCTCTGAGCCGAGCTCGCGGGCGGTGGCGCGGGCGGTCGCCGTCTCACTGACCTCGCCGACGTCGTAGCCGACCGTGAAGGTCTTCACCGGAACGTCCGACGCCCGTGTTGCAATCGCCGCGATCAGGGTCGAGTCGATGCCCCCGCTGAGGAAGATGCCAAGCGGAACGTCGGCGATCAGACGGCTGCGAACCGATTCCCGTAGAAGCCGGCCCAGCTCGGCGGTGAGGTCGGCGGTCGTCTCGGCCCCGGGGTCTGTCGGGGTCGGCGGGTGCCAGTAGGACTCGATCGCTGGCTCGCGACCGGCGCTCCAGCGCAGCAGATGGCCGGGCGGCAGCTGGCGCACGCCTGCCAGGATCGAGCCTGGTCCGGGCACGTAGCCGTAGACGAAGTATTCGTCGACGGCGTGCGGGTCGAGCTCCCCGTTGAGGCCGGCGCCCGCGGCGAGCACGGTCAGCTCGGAGGCAAACGTCAGCTGCCCGGCGTTTGCGGAGTAGAAGAAGGGCTTCTCGCCGAAACGGTCGCGGCAGGCGAGCAGGGTGCGCTCGCGACTGTCCCAGATCGCGAAGGCGAACATCCCCTCGAGCGCGTGGACGAGATCGGCGCCGTACTCCTCGTAGAGGTGGACGAGAACCTCGGTGTCGCTCCCGCTGGCCAGCCGGTGGCCACGCTCTCGCAGCATCGCCTGCAGGCGCGGGTGGTTGTAGATCTCGCCGTTGAGCACCGCCCAGATCGTGCCCCCCTCGTTGGTGACCGGTTGGTGGCCACCCTCCACATCGATCACGCTGAGCCGCCGCGCGCCGATGCTCACGCCGGCCTCGCCGTCCGTGTAGACGCCTTCGTCGTCGGGCCCACGGTGCCTCATCGCCTCGTTCATCGCTCTCACCGCGGTGGCGGCAGGGTCGTCGGTCCGGCCGCAGATGCCGCACATCTAGGTTGCTCCGGCCGCAGCGGAGACGTGCTCTACGAGCCGCTCACGAAAGCGGGCGCTGTCCCATTGCAGAGCGTGCGCCCTGATGCGCCCGGCGTCGTATTCCTCCGGCCGGAAGCCCCGCACCGCGGCCTCGATCGCGTTGGCCGACTGCTCCACGAAGAGCTCGCCGGTCGTACCCGGCAGCGAGGTGTAGAGCGAGCCGCCGCCTGCGTAGGCAAGCACCGGCCGACCGCAGGCCATCGCCTCGACCGGGATCAGGCCGAAGTCGTCGCGGCTGGGGAAGACCAGCGCCTTGCAGCGTTGCATCAGGGGCACGAGGCGGTCATCGTCGACATGCCCGAGGAACTCAACGTTCGGCGGCGCGGTTGCGGCGAGGCGCTCGAAGTCGGGACCGCCCCCGGCGATCACGAGGCGCTCGCCGAGCCGCGCGAACGCCTCGACCGTAATGCCGACCTGCTTGTACGGCTCGATCAGCCGGCCGCAGAAGAGGTAGTAGTCGTCCGGGGGCTCGCCCCCCGGGTGGAACAGATCGCAGTCGACGGGCGCCCCGATTACCGCCGCCGCGCGACCGTAGAAACGCTCGATCTGCTCAGCGGTGAACGGCGACTGGGTCAGGTACTCGCGGATCGGTTGAGCGCTGCGTCGGTCCGAGGAGCGCATAAAGGCGGCAAGGCCCTCGAAGGCACGACGGGAAAGGGCATTGCGCGCACGCTCTTCACGGTAGCTCTCGGTCATCGACCAGGCGAAGCGCAGCGGGCTATGGCAGAAACAGACACGAGGAGCGTCATTGCCGGAGCGAAGCCGGTGGGCGAAGGCATAGCTCGAGCTGAGCACGACGTCGGCCTCTGGCAGGCGCCAGTGATCGGCCAGCCCACCCAGCACCGGCGTGAGCAGGCGGTACCCACGCAAGAGCGCCGGCCGCGGCGGCAGGATGCTGTCGAAACGCTGCTCGACGCCCATCCTGGCAGCGACGCTCTCGCGGCCGAGCAGGGCGACGATCGGCGCCTCGGGAAAGGCCTTTGCCATCTCCTCGGTGACTCGCTCCGCCCCGCCGTAGGTCTCCATGAAATCGTGCGCGACGACGACTCGGATGCGCCCATCAGACACGGGGATTACCCTACGCGACTCGATCGCGGTTTCGTGCTCCGCCGAGCCGTCCCCAAGGCCCCCGAGGCAGGTGCCCAGGATGGCCCCTCGCTCAATGTCGGCTTCGAAGACACCCATACTGATCGTCAACGCCGATGACTTCGGTTGGAACGCCAACGCGACCGACCGCACCGTCGAATGCTTTCAAGCCGCGCAGATCACCAGCGCGACGGCACTGGTCTACATGCAGGACAGCCCTCGGGCCGCCGAACTGGCGCTGGGGGAGGGAATCCCGACCGGCCTGCACCTGAACCTAACGGACCCGTTTGCGATTCCCAGCGCGCCCGAACGCCAGCGAGACCGACATCTGGTCGCCTGCCGATATTTCTCCGACGGCAACCTTCGGCGGCGCTCCTGGATCTACGACCCCCGCATCCGGGCTGAGGTCGAAGGTACGATCGAAGATCAGCTCGAGCGCTTTCGCCAACTGTATGGCCGCGAGCCAACCCATGTTGATGGGCACAACCACGTGCAGGTTTGCCCCAACGTGGCACGGTCGAAGGCACTGCGGGGCTTCAAGATGCGCAACGCCCTCTGGGCGTGGCCGACCAAGCGGACCGCGATGGGCGTTGCACGTACCGTCCGACGCCTGCTCACCGCCAGTGGCCATCTCACCAGCCGCTACTTCATCGACATCGCCGAACTCCAACGTGCGGGCGGCGAAGAGCTCCGCCGGCAGCTGTCACAATCGCTGACGACCTCGGTCGAGGTGATGGCGCATCCCGGCTTCGATCACGAGCTCGAGGCTCTTCGTTCGAGCGCGTGGAAGCAAGTCATCGACGACCTCCCATGCGGCACCTACCGCGATCTGGGCTGAGATGGGCCGGCCGCTTCACATCCTGCTCTCGATTCACCACCGGCTGGATCCGGACTCCGGAGCACCGGGAGCGACGATCGCCCTCGGCGAGGGCCTCCGCGATCTCGGGCAGGACGTCGACTACCTCTCCTTCGACGATCTTCCGGGGTCGCTTCCATTCATCGCCTCGAGTCTCGCCTTTCCCTACTTCGCCGCGATGAAGATGCTGCGCGAGGCCCAATCGGGTGTCGACATCATCGACGCCTCGACCGGCGACGCCTGGGTCTGGGGTCGACTCGGCCGCCGGGCGGCAGGGCCGGCGCTGGTGACGCGCTCGCACGGCCTGGAGCACCTGTTTCACGAAGGGAGCGTTGCACTGGCGCGGCGGGAAGGCCGGCGCCTGAGCCGACGATACCCAATCTACTGGGGGGGCTGGCGCCTGTACGAGGTGAAGGCCTCCCTCCAAGCGGCCGATATGGTCCTAGCGCTGAACCAGACCGAGCGCGACTACCTGGTCGAGCGTCTTTCGATCGAGCCCGAGAGAATTCGCCTCGCCGCAAACGGAGTGCCGCGATGGTTTCTCGAGAAGGCTCGCGTCGCAAGCGAGGCGCCAAACCGACCGGCGATCGCAATCGTCGGCGAGCACCGGCCGATGAAGGGCGTTGAGCACGGATCGGAAGCGCTCTCGATGGCTCTGCACGCGCGTCCCGACCTCCACGTCGCGTTCATCGGTGCTGGCGTCCCAACCGAGTGTGTCCTGGCTCATTTCGATCAGAGCCTGCGCAACCGGGTCTCCGTAGTCGAGCGCTACCGGCGCGAGCAGCTGCCGTCGCTGCTGATCGACCGGTCCATAGTCTTCTTCCCCTCGCACTCCGAGGGATTCTCGCTTGCCCTGCTCGAGGCGATGGCGTGCGGGCTCGCCCCCGTAGCATCCGACATCTCAGCGGTTCGCCGTGTCGTCGCGAACGAGCGAAGCGGCCTACTCACCGCGCCCACGGACGCCCCGGCTGCAGCAGCGGCGCTGTTGCGACTGCTCGACGACCCGGCGCTGCTGACGCGCCTGCGGGCCGGCGCCAGAGGCGCTGCATCCTCTTATTCCTGGGAGGCGGTATCCCAGAAGACACTCGTCTTCTATGGCGAAGCACTGGAGCTCCGCGCCAACCGGCCCAGGATGTCATCCGCATGAGCGGCGGCCCAGGCCATGAACGGCAGGCGAACCCCCCGAGGCCCGACGACCCACCGATCTACGACCCCGATTTCAATCCCGTCGGGGAGACCCGCTTAGTCGAACGGCTCGGAGTTCTCTTCCGGCGAGGCAGCATTCGCGAACGCCTGCTTGCTCCGATGGGATTCGACGCCCTCATCCTCCTGACCAACCTCGCCACCGGTGTGATCGTCGCCCGTGCCCTCGGCCCGGCGGGACGTGGCGAGCTAGCGGCGACCCTCCTGATCACCCAGATGGCCGCCTGGGCATTCTCTATGGGCAGCACTGAGTCGCTCTCTTATCACCAGGCGCGTGACCCCGATTCCGGCGCCCGCCTCCTCTCCAGCTGGCTGGCGATGACCCTCGCCCTCTCCCTCATCGCGATCGCGGTCGGCGAGCTCTTGCTCCCGATCCTCTTCGGAGCTCAGACCGCAGAGGCGATCCAGGTCGCCCGCATATACGTTGCCGTAATTCCCCTAATAGCGATCCAGGGCCTCTTCAACGGGATGCTCCTGGGGGACCACGACTTCCCTTTCTACAACCTGGCCCGCTTCGCCATCCCCACGCTCTCGGCGCTGGCGTACGGGGGCCTTTGGGTGGCGGGTGTCTTCTCGGTCAAGCTGGCCCTTGCTGCAAACGCCGCTGCGATGATCGTCGCGCTCGCGCTCTCGTCGCAGCGCACGTTGCGCCGCCACGGCTTCGCCCGACCCGACAGAAAGCTCCTGCGCAAAACCCTCTGGTACGGACTCCGGGCCCACGCGGGATCCACCGCCGGGCTGGTCAACAACCGGCTGGATCTTCTGATCATCCCGGCCTTCCTCTCCGCAACCAGCGTCGGCCTCTACTCGGTCGCGACCAACGTCAGCTCGATCATCACCGTTCTGACCGGTACGATCGCGATCATGGTTCTGCCGGTCGCCGCCCGCCGCCAGGGCTCGGCCCGGCCAGTGATCCTCACGTTGCAGGCGACGATGGGGATCGCCCTCGCCATCGCCATCCCGCTCGCCGTCGTGGCGCCGCTCGCACTGCGCCTGGTCTACGGACAGGACTTCGAAGCGGCCGCCCTCCCGCTTCGCATCCTCCTCGCTGGCGCTGTGCTCCAAGCGGGAGTGATGGTGCTCTGGTCTGGACTGCTCGCGGCGAACCGGCCGCTGTTGGCAAGCGCCGCAATCGGCCCCGCCGCGCTGCTTACGGTCGGGGGGCTCATAGTCTTCTTGCCGCGCGGCGGGATAACCGCGGCAGCGATAATAACCAGCGTCGTCTACCTCGCCGAGTTTGCGGCGATGGCCTTCTTCTGTCGCCGCACGCTCGGCGTCTCCTGGACTAACTACCTGCGCCCCCCACCCGCATGACCTCGCGAGCCAACGACCTGCGCATGTCGTCCCTTTCGGAAATCGCCGATTTGCGCGACGCCTGGAGAGGCCTGAGCGCTGTCGCATGCAACCCCTTCTCGACCTGGGAGTGGGCATCCACCTGGTGGCGCCACCTCGGCAAGGGACGCGAACAGAAGATCCTTGGTTTCGAGAACCGGCGGGGAGAACTGGTCGGAATCGTCCCGCTCTACCTCCATCAGCGCCTCCCGCTCAGGTTGCTGCGGTTCATCGGACACTTTCCGGCCGATCAGATGGGGCCCGTATGCGCCCCGGAGCACGCCGCCGACGTGGCGCGCGCCCTGCACCGGGGCCTAACCGCCGAGTCAACCTGGGACTTGCTGCTCGCTGAGCGACTTCCCACGGAGGCCGGCCTGGACTTCCCCGTCCGGGCCCGCCGCCTGCGTACCGAACCAATGCCGGAGCTGAAGATAGAGACAACGGATTGGGACGAGTTCCTGGCGACCAAAAGCTCGAACTTCAGGGGGCAGGTCCGGAGCTACGAGCGTCGCCTGATCCGAGATCATTCGCTGCGCTTCCGGCTCGCCGCCGACCCCGACCGGCTCAACGATGACATGGATCTGCTCTTCAGACTCCACGAGTCACTCTGGGAGTCACAAGGCAGCGAGGGCGCTTTCCGAGGCCTCAAGGACTTCCATAGGGACTTCGCCCGCCAAGCTCTGGAGAACGGCTGGCTTCGGTTATGGATCGCCTATCTCGATGCCGAGCCCGCCGCCGCCTGGTACGGGTTTCGCCTCGGCGACACGGACTGGTTCTACCAGGGTGGACGGAGCCCTACGCACAATCGCACGTCGATCGGTTTCGTCCTGATGTCACATACCGTTCGCGATGCCGTTGAGAGCGGCATTGCCACCTACAAGCTTCTGCTCGGGGGCGAGCAGTACAAGGCCCGCTTCTCCACTCACGAGCCGACCGTCGAGACCCTCGTCTTCACACGAAGCTTCAGAGGGCGGCTGGCGCTTGAAGCCGCGAAGGCGCTAGGGCCGCTTCCGGGCCCGCTCGGAAGAGCGGCACGGCAATTGCGTGCCGTCTAACTAGCTAGGAGCCCCGACGACTAGCTAGTCCCCCGCCTATTCGCTGGCCAAAGAGCGCGTTCGCCCTGCCAGCATTTGCCCGAACGCCGGCGCGCAGGCCGCCGAGCCTGGCCTTGGCCGCGATGCGGACCCGCGAACGTAGGTGACCGCGACCAGGCGGGACCAGCGTATACCGGGTCAGGTGGCCCTCGTCGGTCGCGAGCCTGAGCTTGTAGGCCTGATCTCCGGGGCCGAGTCGCATTGTCGACTCACCCCGCTCAGCCATGTCCTTCAAGGCGTAGACAAAGCACTGCATGATCGGAGAATGCCTGGCGAGCAGCTCGGAAAAGCCGCTGCTCCAGGCGTTCACCTCGGTGCCAGCCGCGGAAAGAAGCAGCGCGGCTGCTGGGGCCCCGTCGGCATCGAGGCAGACAAGGCGAAAGCGCCCAGACGGGAGAAGCTCTTTCGCGATCCGGACAAGCATGTCCTCCACCCCATCGGACTCGAGGTTCGAGTCGCCGCCGTGCCTGCCCCTGTGCATGAGCAAGAAAGCAGCCACATCGGCGCGCAGGGAGCCCTCGGTGGTCAGCCTGAAGGTGCCTCCATCGGCCTCGAGTCGTCGCCCCTTTTTGCGGACATCGCGGCGGAAATTGCTGCTCTTTCCCGCCATCCACTCGTCAAAGGTGAGGCTGGCGAGATCTATCCGCGGCAGAGAAACCGGCCGAGAGGCGCGGTGCCACAGGGGGCCCCGTCCGGGCCACCCCTCAGATAGCAATGAAACCCAGGGCGGAGAGTCGTCCTGCAGCTCGAGATCGAGTGGCACCGAGCGAGCGTCTAAGCTCCCCAGCCCACCAGCGATCGCAGACGCGACCTCGGCCTCTCGACCGACCGCCGCCAGGGGCTCGACAGTAATGAGATCGCCTCCCGCCGGCCGTACGCCCCGCCTGGTGACCGACAGCGGCAGGATGCCGATCAACTCATCGCCGTCGAATACGGCAATCGTCCGCATCGATGCCCCCACAGGCCGCATATGAGCCCACCAGGCCGTGACCCATGCCGGCGCCGCCAGCGGGCGAGCAGCAGCAACTGCAAGCTCGTCCCACGCGGTGAGGCGGTCGGCCAAAGGATCGAGCTGATCGAACACCGCTGCAACCGATGCCATTGCGGAATTCTATTCGCGTCCGAGCAGGCTTTCCCGGACTCGCCCGAAAAAGCCTGTTACGAGAGTCCGGCCTTGCGAGGAACCAGCACGAGTCGCTTGAACTCGGCGACGAGGATGCCGTCCTGGTTGAGGACGCGAGTGTGGACCTTGACCGTGCCGCGGTCGGGCTTCGATTTCGACTCGCGCTTCTCTAGCACCTCGGTCTCGCAGAACAGCGTGTCTCCGTGGAACACAGGCGCCGGGTGGCTCAGCTCTTCGGTCGCCAGGTTGGCGATCGCCTTGCCGGAGATGTCGGACACAGACATGCCGAGGGCAAGCGAGTAGACGAGCGGCCCGACGACCACGTTGCTGCCCTGTTGGGACTGGCCCGCGTAGACGTCGTTGATGTGCAGCGGGTGATGGTTCATCGTGATCAGGCAGAAGAGGTGGTCGTCGGCCTCGGTCACGGTCTTCGCCGGCCAGTGCTTGTAGACGGCGCCGAGCTCGAACTCCTCGAGGTAGCGGCCATAGGCGTGCGCGCCGGACGCCTCGCGCTCGGCCTGGTCGGTTGTCAGCTCGTAGGTCTGCTCACTCATCGTCGGGGAAGTCTCCTTGCTGGATCTGGTCAACGCAGATGCTATCCGGCTCCGTGAGCCGACGATCCTTCCGGGAGCGCTGAACCCAAGGCTATAGTCGCGACTTGCCATGCTCAGAGTTTCGGCCGCGAAGCGCGATGCGCCTGCCTAGGGGCTTGCCGGGGAGCGGTGGCGGCCAGTTGTCCACGGGCCTGCCCGGGACGAGCGATGCGGCGACCGCCGCAGCGATAGCCGCGGTCGCAGTGATCAGCGGCGCGCTTGCCGTCCGCTCGATGCAGGCGGCGACTTCACTCGCGCTGCTCGTCATGCTCTTGGCGATCCACGGTCAGTCCAGGCGGGCGGGCCTGGTCGGGCTCTGGACGATCTGGCTGCTTGCCCCTGGCCTGCGGCGCGTCTTGGCCCTGGCGGAAGGGACGCCCGGGGCCGATCCGCTGGCGCTGCTCCCATTTGTCGCCACCGGAGTGCTGGCGGTGATCGAATTGCGCCGCTCGACGATGACGCGATCCGCCCGCATCACGGTGCAGGTGGCAGCCGCGGGCTTCCTGATCGGAGCGCCGATGGGTTTGTTCGGCGACCCCCAGGCATTCGGCTTCGCGATGGTCGCCTACCTTGCGGGCCTGTCGGCATTCGTCCTAGGCTGGGGCGATGGGCGCGAAGGCGGCCTGACGCTGGTCCGGGTGCTAGTCGTCGCCCTGCCCCCGCTCGCCGTCTACGGGATCCTCCAGTACTTCTTCCCGCTCCCCGCCTGGGACTCCAGCTGGCTCGACACGGTCAACCTGGGAAGCATCGGGGCCCCAGAGTCAGACCACATCCGAGTCTTCTCCACCCTCAACTCTCCCGGCACCTTCAGCTTGGTTCTCGCGATCGGGATCCTCCTGGGTCTCGGCGCCCGCCGCCCTGCGAGCGCCATCGTGCCGACCACCGCGATCTTGGTCCTGGCGCTGGCCCTGACCTTCGTGCGCAGCGCGTGGCTGGCGCTGACGCTCGGGCTGATCGTGTTCGTCGCCGCGTCCCGGGGCCGCACCGCCGGGAAAGTGGTCGGCGTCATCGCGGTCTGCCTGGTCGCGCTGACCGTCGTGGGCGGGAGCAATTCGACGACGAAGGCGTTCACGCAGCGGGTGACGTCGCTGGGCGAACTGAACGAGGACGTCTCCGCCCAGGACCGACTCCGATCCAGTCGTGAACTGCTGCCGACCGCGATCGGGCAGCCGGTGGGGGCGGGGGTCGGCAAGGCGGGGCTTGCGGTGCGCCTGGGGGACAGCGAAAGCAACGACTTCATCGAAACCATCGACAACGGATACCTGGCAATTCTCTACCAGGTCGGCTTGGTGGGTTTCCTGCTGATCGTGACGGCTATGGGAAGAAGCGTTTTCGCCGCAACCCGGGCGCTACGCACGCCAGGCAGCCGGGTTCCCCGTGGTGCGATCGCGGCCGTGCTCGCCTCGCTGGTCGCACTGCTCGTCGCTCACGCAGCCAACGACATGCTCTACGGGATCACCGGCGTCATCTTCTGGTATCTGGCTGGGGTGGCGCACGCGAATGAGCCGAGGGGCGAGCCGGGCACTCGAAAGGGCGTCCGCCGGACCCCCGAGTAGACTGACCCGGTTGCTAGAGTCCTCGGCCCTCAAGGAGTCGGATAGCCCCTCTCCCAGGTTGCCGCCTTGCCATTCTCACGTCAAACCGACGAGTCTGACCTGTCGCTGATCGCACACGCGATCAGGCACCGGATCTGGGTTGTGGCGCTCTGCTTCGTCGCGGCGACGCTCGCTGCGTTGGCGCTCACGCTGCGGGAGGAAAAGCGCTACGAGGCAACGAGCGCGGTGCTGGTGCGTGCCATCGACGAACCCGAAAGAGAAGTCGAAACGAACCAGCAGCTGATGTCACTTCCCGTAGTCGCCAGGCGAACGGCCAAGAGGCTTCCGGGAATCGACGAGGAAGAAGTGGACGCCGCGGTGCGGACCGAGCACCAGGGGGAATCGAACATCATTCAGGTCGTGGCGACGAGCAGCTCGCCAGAGCGGGCCGCGCTGATCGCGAACGCCTTCGCGAGGACCTTCGCGGCGTTCCGCGCAGCCCCCAATCGGGGGAAGAACGAGGCGAACAGGATCAAGATCGTCGAGCGCGCCTCCCCGTCGTCCACGCCGGTGTCTCCGAAGCCGGTCCGCAACATCGTCTTCGGCGCCCTGATCGGTTTGGCGCTCGGCCTGAGCCTGGCCCTTCTCCTCGAGCAGCTGGACCGCCGCCTCAAGCGCGAGGACGACCTCGCCGAGGCGACCGGGTTGCCGCGGCTCGTGGCGGTGCCGAAGCTCAGATCCTTCGACGACAAGCACCTCGGCCAGCAACCTCTTTCCCCGGCTGAGACCGAGGTCTTCCGGATGCTGCGGGCGAGCCTCCGCTACTTCAACGTCAAACGAGAGATCAAGTCCATTCTCGTCACTTCGGGGGAACCCGGTGAGGGCAAGACGCTGGTCGCGTTCGGCTTGGCCCTCGCAGCGGTGACCAGCGGCGAGCGCGTGCTCTTGATCGAGGCCGACCTCCGCAACCCGGGTCTCTCAAAGATGCTCGGCCTGCCCGCAAGCGGAGGGTTGAGTCAGGTGCTTTCAGACGGAAACGGCGAGACATTCGCCGAAGCGGTCACCGGTGTGAGGGCAGGGGACATGGCGGACGCGATCGGCGACGCCACCCTGGATGTCCTCCCCGCCGGTGCGATACCTCCCAATCCAACGGAGCTGGTCGAGTCTCAGCGCATGAAAGACGTGATCGGGCTAGCCGGGCAGCAGTACGACTTCGTCGTGATCGACACGCCGCCGGTCCTCATAGTCTCCGACGCGATCCCCCTGTTATCAGCCGTGAACGGGGTCCTCGCCGTCAGTGGCCTCGGCATCAGCACACGGCGCTCGGCGGCAGACCTGGCGGAGCTGCTGGAGAGGTCGGCGGCGCCGACGCTGGGGGTAATCGCGAACTTCGCCGAGCACACCGGCCGCTCCTACGAGGGATACGGGTACGGGCGGCCACCGGACATCGGGGGCAAGGACCCCGCCGCCCCGGCCCCTACGCGGACCTAGCGCCGGATACTCAGGTGCCGACCCCCGGCCCATCGGGCCGGAATAGCGCTGGTACGGCGCTTGCAATTCACATCGTCCGTTTGTCCAGGCATTCACGCCCCTCGAATGCCGCCAGGGGGACGACCCGATGGGGAGTCCGATGCTCGCGCACGCAGCTCACCTTCGCAGGTCTCTGGCCGGGGCCGTGGCGCTTGCCGCGCTGACCCTCGCCTGCGGAGCGGCGCCAAGCTGGGCTCAATCCGCGGTGACGGTCGCGAACTACACCACCAAGGACCAAGAAATGGACTGGGGCTATCGCTCTCACTGGAAGCAGCCCTGGCGGTCCTATATGGACACGACGCCGGCGCGCACGCTCCTCGATGCGATCGGGATCAACTTCAACGTACCGCCTCAATGGGCCCCCTCGACGGCGAGGCTCCTCGCCGACAGCGGATTCAAGCGGGCAAGGATCGAGATCGGCTGGAACAGCGTGGACTACGACGACCCAACCAGGCTGACCGCGGCAAAGCAGCAGAGTCTCGAAACCACGCTCACCGCCTTGCGAGACAACGGGATCAGGCCCCTCATTCTGCTCAACGCAAACCACGGCGAGCCGTGCCCGGTCAGGTACGGCTCGGTCACGCTGACCAGCCCGGCCAGCGCTTCGACGCGTCAGATTCACATCGCGCCACAAGACATCGGCGAGGTCGTCGTCGGCCAAACCGGCATAGCCGCCGACGGAGTTGCCGCCTACTACGTTTTCAAGTCCGTCGAAGCGGACGGGACTGTGCAGCTCTCGCAGCCCCTCGAGAGATCGCTCCCGGCAGGCTCGACGGGCGTCGTCACCCTCCGGTACGAACCCTTCCGCGCCGAAACGCTCGAAGACGGCAGCCCCAATCCGGCCTTCGAGGAGACGATGCGGGGTTGGCTCGACTACGTCGCCGTCGTCACCCAAGAAGCCAAGTCGATCCTGGGCTCCGACGAATTCGACATCGAGGTATGGAACGAGCTCGGATTTGGCTCAGACTTCCTCGACATCAACAACTACTACTCTCCGCCACTGGACGGGCAGGACGGCTCCAATGAAATCGCAATCCTGACCCGTACCGTCCAGTACGTCCGAGACCCGGGAAACGGCCTATCTGAAGTCGGTATCGGCAACGGCTTCGCCAGCGAGCGACCCTGGGACAGCGGCTCGACCAGCCCCGTTGGGCTAACAGCCATCGACAAGCATCCGTACAAGAATTGGATCCACTTCCCGGAGGGCGCCGAGAGCAATGGCAACCGGCCCCTGAACGGCCTTGGCGAACCAGCTGCGGGCTGGAAGGACGGAGGCGGCCAGTGGCACGAGGACTTCGCGCCGACTTACGACTCATTTTTTCCAGAGTACTTTCTCTCGGGTATCCAGACGGAGACCCTGGCGCGCGACCTATCCCCGCACCCCTCGTTTATCTACGACACCGAACATGGGCGCTTCTCCCATCCTGCCGGCGGCGATCCGCCCTCGGTTTGGATCACCGAGGTGAACCTGGATCCCACCAGCGGTCCAACCTCTGGAATGAGCCAGTCCGACGCTGAGCACATCAAAGCCAAGGACACCCTTCGGTATCTGGCCGCCTACGTCAACAAGGGCGTGACCGCCATCGACTTCTACGCGGCCGACGCAGGAGACCTCTCGCTCATCGACCGGAAATTCTTCGATGCCTTGAGTGCCTCCCCAACCACCTATCCCGGGGTTGGCTTGGGAGGGCAAACCACCGATGCGGTGCGCCGTCTTGCGGCCTCGATGCAGGGGGCGCAGCCGATCGCATCGCCCCGGAGCCTGACCCTGAGGAACCTGACCGACTATGAAAGCAAGATCCAGTTCGACGGCGATGGCACTGCGATAAACCCACCGCTATACGATCGAGATGTCTTCGCGTTCCTCCCCTTCCAGGTTAATCCAAACCGTTTTGTCGTCCCGGTCTACGTGATGACCCGCAACGTAGCCAAGGTGCAGAGACCCGAGGCGTCCAGTTCCGACCCTGACCGTTTCGACCTGCTTCCGGAGACGTACCGCATGACGATCGGGGGAGTGCATGGCCTGAGCTCAGAGCTGAGCGCCACCGATCCCCTCACCGGAGAGGCCGTTCCGGTCGAAGTCGTTTCGAGAACCAGCGACGAGGTGGTCGTTGAAATGGGAATTACCGATTCGCCGCGGTTGCTGGCAATCGAAGACGTAGAAGGGCCGGTCGGCGAAGGCGAAGGCGAAGGCGAAGAGCCGGTCGGCGAAGGCGAAGGCGAAGGCGAAGAGCCGGTCGGCGAAGGCGAAGCCGAAGAGCCGGTCGGCGAAGGCGAAGGCGAAGCCGAAGAGCCGGTCGGCGAAGGCGAAGGCGAAGAGCCGGTCGACGAAGGCGAAGCCGAAGAGCCGGTCGACGAAGGCG